>Ga0172380_10004233_pt1 | contig 18654 bp, 18 predicted proteins | sample Leawe162metaG_FD_119747 | JGI IMG/M metagenome (GOLD analysis project Ga0172380, IMG submission 119747) | Leachate microbial communities from a municipal landfill in Southern Ontario, Canada - Leachate well 162 metaG | ecosystem: Engineered > Solid waste > Landfill > Unclassified | place... | reverse complement strand
GCAGATACAATGATCTTGTGCTCGATGCATCTGTCAAGAATGGCGTGGATCCAGACAAAATTTGTTCTCTTATGCGTAAAGAAAGTAATGGAAATTACAACTCAGTAAATCCAGACGGCCCTTATATTGGCTTGTTTCAATATAGCGAGGGGTTCTGGCAGACAGCATCTGCTAAAGCAGGTTATCCTGGCGCGAGTATTTATGACCCGAAGGCTCAAATATACACGACGGCATGGGCTGTAACGCACGGGTATTCTGGAAGATGGCCCGGAACATGGAAGTAGCCAAAAAATTTCTAATTAACCTAATTTCTAATTTCTAATCAAATCCTAAATCATAAAAAATAAATGACTATTGAACTAACTGACAAGCAACAATTGATCGGATTTTTAAAATCCCATGGACTTTATACGAAACACTCGTTGGGGCAAAATTTTTTAATTGACCACCAAGCACTTGCCAAGATCATTGCGGCGGCTGATCTAAAATCCGATGACTGTGTCGTTGAGGTTGGGCCAGGTACCGGAGTTCTAACAAACGAATTAGTCAAAGTTGCGAAGAAGGTCATTGCGATTGAGCTTGATGCCAAACTAGCCGATCTACTTCGGGAAAATCATACAGAAAAAAATCTACGAATAATAAATCAGGATATATTGAAGGTAAACATTCCTGAATTAGTTGACGATAAATCCTATAAAGTGGTGGCGAATATTCCATATTACATTACAGCAAAGATTCTTAAGTTGTTTCTGACGCTTAAGTCCAAGCCTGAGATTATCGTCCTGTTGGTACAGAAAGAAGTAGCAGAACGTATCTGCGCCAAGGCAGGACAGATGTCGATCCTTGCTCTCTCTGTGCAAGCGTATGGCGATCCAGAGATTATCAGCATTGTGAAGAAGGAGTCCTTCTTTCCTTCGCCAGAAGTTGACTCAGCTATACTGAGGATCAGGATCAGAAATTCGAATATCGAAGCACGAAATACTAAACAAATTCAAAATTCTAATTTGGAAAATTCTAAAATTATTTCGGATTTCGATATTTGGATTTCGGATTTAGCAAACGAGAAGGAATTCTTCCGTCTGATTCATGTTGGCTTCGCCAGTAAGAGGAAAACCCTCGTCAATAATTTATCGGCAGGCCTTAGAATTGATAAAAAGGCGGCAACGGATATAATAAAATCAATTGGATTAAGTGAGAATGTTCGGGCACAGGAGTTGGGAATAGACCAGTGGATTGCATTGATTAGAGAATTAGGAATTAGGAATTAGGAATTAGGAATTAGGAATTAGGCGCCGCCCAGAGGGCAGGGCTCTGCCCGGCGGGAATTAGGGAAGTCGCCCCTTATTCATTATTCGTTGTTCTTAATTCTAATCTGTGAGGGATATATGGCGGAGGGAGATTTCAAGGAGGGCTTTAAAGACGGCTACCAGAACAGCCAGAAATCATTTTCGATTTCTGAGTTTCGTCATGAGCTGGGGATTCCTTTGATGCTGGCCCGCAAACTTGTAGTTTGGGGTATTGTTGAGACAGAGAAGGCTGCTGATGGTACAATCAGGATTACTGAGGCGGAGCTGAACGAGGCGAGGGAGATATTGAAACACCCAATCACCAAAGCGAAGCTTTTTTTCCGTGCACTTGGTCCTGGTATTATCACCGGAGCGGCTGATGATGATCCGTCCGGTATCGGCACTTATTCATCCATCGGCGCCCAGTATGGCTTTGGCTTGATCTGGATGGCGCCATGGCTGCTGCCTTTAATGACGGCTGTTCAGGAAGCCTGCGCTCGTATAGGAATAGTTACAAACAAAGGCCTGGCTGGTGTTCTCATGAAACATTACAAGAAATGGTTGGTCGCGATCATCATCTTGTTATTGATCATCGCAAACGTCGCCAATATCGGTGCCGATATCGCAGCAATGGCCGCTTCGATCCAACTTCTAGTCCCAATCAATTTTTATGTCGCAGCGATTGCGCTCACGGTTTTGATCCTAGCAATAGAGATACTTGTTCCATACAAGACTTACTCGAAAATACTTAAATGGCTTACGCTCTCTCTCTTTGCTTATCTGATAACTGGTTTCATCATTCATCCTGACTGGCTTATGGTCTTCAAGGAAGCGTTGACTCCAAATATCAGATTCGACAAAGATTACATTTTTGCCATTGTCGCTGTCTTTGGTACGACGATCAGTCCATACCTTTTCTTCTGGCAGACTTCCGAAGAGGTGGAAGAGGAGAAGATGGACAAGAAGGCAGGAATTTTCCAGAAGGTAACAGGCCGGATTGCGCATATGCGAACTGATGTGCGCACGGGGATGATTTTTGCCAATTTAACATTCTTCTTCATCGTCTTGACTACGGCGAAGGTGTTGAATGCAAATGGTATATTTAGCATCGAATCACCACAACAAGCGGCGGAAGCCTTGCGTCCGTTTGCTGGTGATCAAGCATTCTTGCTCTTTACTCTCGGAATTTTGGGCACAGGCCTCTTGGCCGTTCCCGTACTGGCCGGATCTGGTGCTTATGCACTGGCTGAGCTAATGAATTGGCGAGAGGGGCTTGAGGAGAAATTCTCAAGAGCAAAAGCGTTTTATCTGGTGATCACTTTCTCGATTCTTATCGGGCTGCTCTTAAATTTTATCGGCATCAATCCGATGAAGGCGCTTTATTATTCTGCGTATCTTAATGGTATCATCTCGATCCCTCTCCTCTTTGTGATAATGATTGTCGGCAATGACAAAAAGATCATGGGTAGGGAAACTCATCCAACATGGGTCAAGATATTCGGTTGGACTGCATTTTCTTTCGCAACCGCCGCGATTATCACGACATTGATTCTAATATTTTGGAAGTAAAAAGCCGGCCATTCTCAGGCCGGCATGGGAGCTTCGCGGAATACTGACTTCATTCTCTTTGTGGTGAAGAGGATGAGCGGGCAAGCCGTTGTGGCGTTTTTGTGGAGGACTGTGAGAAATGTTCCTGCGTTGTCATCAAGGCTGATATACTCCACGAGCGGTTGCCCGTGGGTATCTAAAGGGAAACCCTTGATGACCGCAGCGATATTTTCATTTCCCTCGTCATCCTTGATGGTCGTCACTTCCACTTGGAAGAAGATAAAATTGTCCGGTAAGTTCGGGTGGCGATAAACAGCCACTCCTAATTCTGCTGTTATGCGATTCATGCTAATCTCCCTCCGAATTTGTTATGATTATAGCATAGAAACAAAATATGTGGTATAATTAAGTGTTAAGTATTAAGCGTTTAGAAAAACAGAATTATGAATAATATTGCGAATCACTCCCACCGCCCCCAGACCCCTCCTCAGGCAGGAGGGGAGTTAGTTTCGGGGGACGGATTAGGGACTCTGTATATCGTTGCAACGCCGATCGGTAATCTCGGTGACATTACTTTACGGGCGCTCGAGACGCTGAAAAGTGTTGATCTGATCGCTTGCGAGGATACGAGAAACACGGGAGTATTGCTCAAGCATTTTGGTCCGCCAGCTGGCGGAAAGAAGCCAATGGTTTCTTATTTTCAGCACTCTAAATTATCTAAGATTGAATTTATTATTGAAGAGCTGTTGAGAGGTAAAGATATCGCCCTGGTTACCGACGCAGGAACGCCAGGAATAAGCGATCCAGGACAGGCTTTGATCGGAAGAATAAAGAAGGAAGAAGAAAGAATAAAGGTTATTCCTGTGCCAGGGGTATCTGCTTTGACGGCGGCGGCAAGTGTGAGTGGCATGATCGAGAAGGAATTTTATTTTGCCGGCTTCTTGCCCAAGAAAAAAGGCCGGCAGACCAAGTTTAAGGCATTTTCAAATCTTGACTGCCCAATTGTCATCTATGAGTCTGCTCTGCGTTTGGAAAGGACTCTGGGGGATATCAGAACCTATCTGGGCGAGAACACAGAGGTCTTCATCGCTCGTGAAATTACAAAAATGTTCGAAGAATATTGGGGCGGGAGCGTTAGCGAAGTATTGGCCGATCTCAAAAGCCATACACTCAAGGGGGAAGTAGCTCTTATAGTAAGAAGTAAGAAGTAAGATGGGGGGGGCAGAAGCTAGAATCTGGAAGCTAGAATCTCGAAGCTTGAATCTGAAAAATATATTTATCTAAGGAGGGAGTATGAAGTGTTCGAACTTTACAGATTTATTAGTTTGGCAAGAAGGGCATAAGCTGGTTTTAGAGGTATATGGCGCTAGCAAAACTTTTCTGAGAGAAGAGGTTTTTGGTTTAACGAATCAAATCCGGCGGGCTGTCGTATCAATTACCTAAAATATTGCAGAAGGATTTGGCAGAAAACATGCAAAGGAAAAATCGCAGTTTTATCAAATTTCTTCAGGATCTCTGGCAGAGACGCAAAATCAGCTCATGATTGCGAGGGATCTGAAATATTGTACGGAACAAGAATTCGATAATTTGTGGAAACAGACAGTAGTTACTTACAAACTCTTGAATGGTTTGATCAAAGCCAATCAAGATTCCAGCTTCTAGATTCCTAGATTCTAATTTGCTATGATTGCATCATGAGCAAATACTACATCACTACTCCGATCTATTATATCAACGACGTGCCACATATCGGGCATGCTTATACTACTATCGCCGCCGATGTACTGGCGAGATATCATCGCGCAAAGGGCGACGATGTTTTCTTTTTGACTGGTACAGATGAGCACGGTGCCAAGATTGCTGAGGCGGCGGCCAAGGCCGGCAAGACGCCGAGGGAATTTGTTGATGACTTGCGTCCAAAATTTAAGGAAACTTGGAAGAAATTAAATATTTCTTATGATCAATTTTTTGCTACGACAAATCCAAAGCATGAAGAATATGTCCAAGATTTCGTAGAGGATCTAGAGCAAAATGGTTTCATAGAAAAGCGTGAATATGAGGGATTGTATTGTGTCGCTTGCGAAAAGTTTCTGAAGGAGGCTGAACTTGTTGAGGGCTGTTGCCCCGATCACAAGAAGCCACCGGTCAAACAGAAAGAGGAGAACTATTTCTTCAAATTATCGGAATTCCAAGATAAGTTACTCGAGCGGATCGAAAGCGGTGAATTGGAGATAGGACCAGCCAGCCGCAAAAATGAGATCGTTGGGAAAATCAAGCAAGGGCTTGAAGACATTTCCATCTCTCGTGCGGCGGTAGAATGGGGCGTCGCATTTCCGGGAGACCCGAAGCAGACGATTTATGTCTGGATCGATGCACTATTAAACTATTATACTGCGACAAAGATATATGGGGATGATATTGAGACCTCCCCCAGTCCCTCGCACCCACTCCACCTAGCCTCCCATCAGGCAGAGGAGGAACTTTCGGCAGGAGGACCGGCTTGGCCGGCGAACTTGCATCTTATGGCCAAGGATATACTTTGGTTTCACTCAGTAATCTGGCCAGCGATGCTACTAGCGGCTGATTTGCCGTTGCCAAAGAAGGTCTTTGCCCATGGATTTTTCACAGTAAATGGCCAGAAGATGAGCAAGACGATCGGTAATGTGATTGATCCAAATGAAGTCGTCGATAAATATGGTGCTGACGCGGTCAGATTCTATTTGCTTTCGGCTTTCCCTTTCGGAGAAGACGGCGACGTTTCACTGGAAAAATTGGATCAGGCGTACAATAAGTTAGCAAATGAAGTAGGGAATTTGGTGCAGCGAACTCTGAGCATGATTAACAAATACTCGATTGATCCGAAGCTAGAAGCTAGAAGCTTGAAACTGGGAAAGGTTAAGATTCCAGATTCTAGATTCCAGATTCCTGTCGCCGAGGAGCTAAACAATCTTGATTTTGCTGGTGCGCTGCGTAAGATTATGACTGTGGCCGAAGAGCAAAATAAGTATATCGCCGAAAAACAGCCATGGACTCTTGCAAAGGAGGGGAAGGCTGATCTGTTGAACGAAGTCTTGCTTAGTGTTTATAACAATCTAGTTGGTTTGTCGGATGCGCTTTTGCCTTTCATCCCAGAAACAGCTGAGAAGATGAAGAAGCAGCTGGAAACCTTGGAACCAGAACCGATATTTCCAAAATTAACCTAATTTCTAATTAACCTAATTACTCTAAACAAAAACCAAATCCCAAATTATCAAATTAGAAATTAGTCATTTTTTAGGTTAATTAGAGCAATTAGATCAATTAGAAATTTTGTGAGGGACTTTATGCTTAGTGCACTTTTAGCTTCAATAGGGTATGCCGGAGGGATAATCATCGACAAGATGACGCTCTCTGTTTTTCGTGTCTCAATAAAATCATATTTGGTTTTACTCTTCACTTTTCTGGCAGGCGTAACACTGGTTTTCCTGCCGTTTCTTGGCGATGTAGATAGTAGTTTTTTCACAAACTTTCCTTATATATTGCTTTTTATTCTCATGTTGGTAGTTGCTGTCACTTACAATATACTTTCTTCTCAGAGCCTCCAGAAGGAGAATTTACATGAATATGAATTAATAATGCTGCTTACTCCTCTAGCGACCATCATCTTTGCAAGTATATTTCTACCCTCTGAACGCGATTGGGGCGTGATCATCGCTGGTATCATCGCCTCTCTTGCATTTCTGGCTAGCCGTTGGCGTCGTCACCATTTCATAGTAAGCAAGAACGCCAAGCGAACTCTTCTGGCGATGACTTTGATCGCCTTTGAGTCGATCCTGATAAAGGGTTTGCTTGATTATTTTTCTCCTGCTGCACTCTATTTTGCGCGAACATCTTTAATCGCGATAACTTACTATATGATATACAAGCCAAAGAATTTTTCGGTCGTACCTCTAAAACATAAGTCTCTTATCTTTGTCTCAGCTCTCTTTGGGGTACTTCAGATGGTGCTGAAATATTACGGTTTTAGTGAGCTGGGCGTCATCGAGACGACGATACTACTCCTGCTTGGGCCTTTCTTGGTTTATGGTTTTTCCTTCTTCTTTTTCAATGAGAAGCAGCATGCCAAGAATGATGTGTTTTGTGCAGTAGTAGTGGTGATGTGTATTGTTTATTCGACATTGGCTAGATAGGAGACAGAGAAGCAAGAAGACAGAAGTAAGGATAAAGGGCGGGAAAGCCTTAATTCTTAACGATTTATCTTTAATTAGGAACTCAAAGTGTTCATAGACACGCACGCACATTTGGATTTTCCTGAATTTAAGACCGAAGTGCCGGCCATTCTTGGACGTGCCAGAGAAGCTCATGTCGAGAGACTTATAAATGTCGGGGTTGACTGTGATACTTCGAAACACTCCGTCGATCTGGCTCGCAAGTATCCGGAGGTTTATGCTTCTGTCGGCATTCATCCACACTGTGCCAAAGAACTCGATATTGAGTCAAAGGGCTGGCTCATGTCCCTCTCAAATCACGAGAAGGTGGTGGCAATTGGCGAGATTGGGCTCGATTACTATTTTCTGAAGCGTTCAAGTAAATATTCACATTATCCTACTCGAGACGAGCAAATATTTTGTTTCGAGCAGATGCTTGACTTGGCTCTTGAGACCAAGCTGCCTGCCATTATTCATAGCCGAGAGGCGGAAGCAGACATCTTGGGAATTTTAAAATCTTACCACGGCCAGCTTCGCGCAGTGGTTCACTGTTTCTCCTATAATTGGGAGGTGGCACAGAAGATCATTGATATGGGATTTGCTATCTCTTTCACTGGTAATATTACTTTTAAGAATCAGAGCGCTGATCTGCTTGAAGCTGTCAAGAAGACTCCTATCGGTTCGATCATGATTGAGACTGACTGTCCGTACCTTGCTCCTGAGCCATATCGGAGCAAGAGGAATGAGCCTGCGTATGTAGTGGAGGTGGCCAAGAAGATTGCTCAGATCAAAGGTATTTCTTTGGCCGAAGTCGAGATGGAGACGACGAAGAAGGCAATTAAATTTTTTGGGATGAAATAGTAGAGTGGCAGAGGGTCTGAGGGAAAAGGGCAAGCCGCTTGAAAGAGCGGTTTTTTGGTCTATAAAACGAAATCGAGACCGGCGTCCTGCCGGTCTCTGATTCTTTTCGATATAAATTTTCAGTAAGTTCCATTGAGCATCGTCCATGAGCTCCCAGCGGAACACGTTTAGGCCATGTTTGGCCGGAACGTTGTTTAACATAAATGCGAGCTCCGGCATGGAGACGTATTCGTAACCGCTTCCTTTGCCGTAAGCTTGCAGGGTTGGGATCACTTTGACCCCGCCCTTTTGGCTACACATCTTGCCCCAGTCGGCCTGGATGAGTGTCAGAGACTGCTTGGTTTCCCAGCCTTGACTTCTCTGCCAGCTCGTCGTATACCATTGGGGCATGACAAGGTTGCAATATTTCAGGCAAACTTGCCATGGGAAATTCGGATGCTTCGACCTGAGGCCGAAGCATGAGAGCCCGACATAGAACGCATGACTATTCACTATCTGGCGCTTATTCTGGCGCAACCACTCGGTGAACGGCTTCAGAATTGCCTCAGCTCTCTCGCTGCCATCGGCTGTCTCGAACTCCGACTCCATGTCGAAGACGAAACCGTCAAGGCCGTAAAGGACTGCCTCTTTGGCTCGAGCGAGCTCAGCCTTTGTATCTCTACCAAAGCATCGCTCGTAGCCAAAGACAAGGAAATTATCCTTTGCTAGCCCGATTAATTTTTTGACCGCAGTCTGATCGTTGTACTGCTTCCCGGCTCGGGAGGTGCAGACGATCAGGTGGCCGAGGCCAATTTCGCTCGCTTTTCGAGCAATAGTTTCAGAATTGCCGCCTTCGGCGTGCGGAAGCTGAAAGATCCAAGCTCCGACACCGATATCCTTCTCTTGCCGGCTTCCAAGCCGCCAAATGAGAAGAAAAACCAGGCCGATTGCTGCGAGTAGGGCTAGGATAAGCCGCTGATAGCGAGCTTTCCTTCTCGAAATCCTACACACTATGTGTGCCTCCTTGGATAGAATTGTCGATTTCCAATCGACTTGTGACTTTAACACAAAACATATGATTAGTCAATAGGTATATATTGACTTTATGCACTAATCATGCTATAATTATACGTTTACCAGTTAATTCAAAACGGCTTAGCCGTCGACTGGTAAATGTAACTCAAAATCAAACCGAGCCTCCTTTCCCGCATGTAAGGACGGCTCTTCGAGGAGGAAATCATGCGCAAAGAAACCATTTGGTTGTCACTCGCCCGTTTTTTCGCTCAGTTGATCTGGGGGATCGTAATCGGGATCGGCGTGATAATCGCCGCACCATTTGTGAGTATCTACTTTTCCTGCATCTTCTTCTATAACAAGCTGAAAGATGTGGGGGAAGGATGGGCTCCGACTGTGTGGGTGGGCGCTTGGATCGCTCCCCTGGTGGTCATCGCTGTTTTCGTATGGTGGCCCAGCCCGAAGGCTGTCCACCATGCCGTGCGCAAGCCGGCTGCGACATCTACTGTAAAAGCGCCTTCAGCAGCACCAGCACCCAAGCCGGCCGTCAAGCCGGTCGATGGTCTGGTATGGCCAGAGGAGGTCAAGGGTGCAGTAATCGTTCCCAAAATGCCGCTTGCAGCAACGGGCTCGGGGGCACTTACCGGTTGGACGATCGTAATCGACCCTGGTCATGGCGGTACGGACCCCGGTTCTGGGTGGATAGACAATATCGCCTGGAAAAAGTACAGGATCCAATGCTGGGAGGCGTGTTACACGTACCCAGCAGCCTGGGAGCTCAGCAATCGCTGCCGAGCGCTCGGCGCACGCGTTGTATTGACGACGTATAGCAAGACAATGGAGGCACAGCCGTTGCCTCCTTATCTGCCATACCCGTTACCGAGGGACGCTGTTTATACCGACAATAAATCGTCGGTAAATGCCAGCAGGCTCGGGTCTCGGGTGCGCATTGCCAACGCGTGGAAAGGTAAGAAGACCGTTTTCGTATCCCTTCATACCGACAAGAGTTTGAACGAGGGGATGCGGGGCGGCCATGTCAAGCTGGACCGCCGGACAACTGCAATTACCGCCATCGCAAGATTGATCGCCGATGAGTTTGGCCGCAAGTACATTCGCAAGAATGGAAAGGGCAAAATCATACGTCCGATTGATCTGAAAGGCGGGAACATGGTCACCAATCCCAACAAGAACCTGATCACAGAGAAGGCGCTTGTTGAGTTGGCTACACCCTCCAATGACCACGATGGCTGGATGGTGCGGTCTTTCGAAGATCGGTCAAAGCTGCTCGATATTGTCGAGAAGGGATTGACCGATCTCGCGAAGGAGGTGAAATAGTGAAGTGAGGGGGAACTGGCTGATACCACGATGGTGTCAGCCTTTTCCCGTTTAAAGGGGCAAATTTATGAAAAACATCTTGCTCCCACCACCCCTAACCCCTCCTCGGGCAGGAGGGGAACCGACCTCACCTAGCCTCTCCTTGGAAAGGAGAGGAACCATTGACAGGAAAAAAGGGAAATGTTACATTACATGTTACATGACAACAGCGTAAGGCGAAAAGCCAAAAGCTTAAGGCGATTATGAAAACAATATCTACAAACGAGTTGCAGGATCAGATCTCGAAGGTGATCAAGGAAGTCGAACACGGAGAAGTTTATCAGATAAGTCGATATTCAAAGTCGGTCGCTTATTTGGTATCAAAAGAGGAGTTCGAAAAGTTGATTACGTGGAGTGAATGCAAGGCCTGTGTTAGCGATCTTAGAAAGATTGCTAACAAATTAACCTAATTGATCTAATTTCTAAATCCTAAACAAATCCCAAATAACAAACTTCGAAATTGGTTTTTAGACATTTTTTAGAGCAATTAGAATAATTAGAATAATTAGAAATTTATGAGTAATATTTATCTCGACAATGCAGCCACCACTAAGCCTGATCCAGAAGTGATCGAGGTGATGAGTCGTGTACAAAAAGAGGCGTGGGGCAATCCTTCTTCGATCCATTCGGTTGGTCAGGGAGCGGCGGTAACTTTAGACAAGAGTCGAGAGAGTGTGGCTAAATTTTTGAATTGTGATACGACCGAGGTTATTTTTACCTCTGGCGGATCGGAGAGCGATAATTTGGCGATTCGCGGGATTATTCACTCTGTCATCTCGAGCGACCAACGGAAGTCGAGAGATCTTGAAGTTAATAATGATTCTGCATGCAAGATTTCTCCAATCTCGACGGGAGTGTCGAGGGGTCGAAATGACAATCCTTTTGTTCCGCATGTGATTACGAGTGCGGCTGAGCATCATGCCGTATTGCATACAGTGCAGGAGTTGGAAAAAGAGGGGAAAATTGAAGCCACATATCTGAAGTCTGATGGTAATGGAATTATCTCTCCTGATCAGGTTGTCGAGGCGATCCAAGAGAACACAATATTGGTTTCACTTATGTACGTTAACAATGAGACGGGAGTAATTTCGCCAATCAGAGAGATAGGGAGAAGGCTGAAGGCAATTAATGATTCTCCCACCCCCTCTAGCTCCCCCTCAGGCATGGGGAGAACTCAAAGGAAAATTTACTTTCATACTGATGCGGTGCAGGCAGCTGAATGGCTGACGATGGATGTCAAAGAGCTCGGAGTTGATTTGCTTACCTTTACAGCCCACAAGATTCACGGTCCAAAGGGAACTGGTGTCTTGTATGTGAAAAAAGGTACACCGATCAAACATCAGATCAGTGGCGGCGATCAGGAATTTCGGACGAGAGCCGGTACGGAGAATGTAGCTTCAATTGCTGGCTTCGCGGCCGCAATTGAAGAAGCAAGAAGCAAGAAGGAAGAAGTAGGGCGGGTTGGATCATTAAGAGACAAGTTGATTCAGGGAATTGTTGAGGCTATTCCGGATGCAATTGTAAATGGTGGCAAAGCAACTCGGGCACCGCATATTGCCAATATTTCATTCCTAAATGCTGAGGGCGAAGCCATTATCTTAAATCTTGACTTCCTAGGCATCCAAGTTTCTTCTGGCTCGGCTTGTACCTCGAGATCGCTAAATCCAAGCCATGTTCTATCTTCGATGGGAGTTCCACCGGAGAAAGCTCACGGTTCGATCAGATTTTCGCTATCAAGAGAAACGACAGAGGAAGAGATTGATCGAGTGCTCGAAGTGTTGCCGGGGATTATTAAAAAGCTGAGAGAGATGAGCCCATTCAAATAAATACGAAATCCGAATCTCGAAATACGAAACAAATAATAAATTCGAATAATTTAAAATTTGATTTATGGAAAATTGTTTCGAGTTTCGATATCTGGATTTAGAGTTTACGACTAAAAGGAGTTTTTATGCAACAATATAGCAAAGAAGTAATGGATCATTTTGCCAATCCGCGTAATGTTGGGGAGATAGAAGACGCTGATGGAATTGGTGAAGTTGGCAATATGAAGTGTGGGGATGTGATGTACATCTTCATTCGGGTCGGAACCCGAACGAAGAGTCAAAAGTCGAAAGCTGAAAGTCAAAAGCAAGAGGAATATATTGAGGATGTTAAATTTAAAACCCTTGGCTGTGCGGCTGCGATCGCAAGCTCCTCGATGATGACTGAACTTGTAAAGGGCAAGTCGATTGAAGAAGCTGAGAAGATTTCTAGAGATGATATCAACGAAGCTCTTGGAATTTTGCCACAGCAGAAGTATCATTGTTCTATCCTTTCTGCTGAGGGAATTCATAAGGCAGTCGACGACTATCGTCGAAAATACGAAGCACGAAATCCTAAATCCGAAAAGTAAAAATGGTTTGCGCTTTTTGGATTTTGAATTTATTATTTGTTTCGTGCTTCGATATTAGAATTTAGGATTTTTCATGGTATTTGACGGAAAACAAATTAGAGACGAGATACTGAAGGAGCTTGCCGATAAGGTAGTGTCTATGGAAAATAAGCCGACTCTGGCTGAGTTTTTGATTGGCGATGATCCTGTTTCGGCTGCTTATGCTGAGCTGAAACATAAAATCGCACTTAAAATCGGTGTGCAATTTTGTCTGTACAAATTTAGCGATAAAGACTCTGAAGAAGAGATCGTCCAGGCAATAGAATTTTTGAATGATGACCCTGAGACTGATGGTATTATGATTCAGATCCCTGTGCCAAAAGGTTTTAACCGTGAAAAATTGATCGGCGCGATCAGCCCTGCAAAAGATGTCGACGGTTTGCGATATTGCCAGGGCCTGGATTCTGATTTCAAGCCGCCTGTTGTTGAGGCAATTTTGGAAGCGGTCAAAAGATCTCTTGAAAATACGAAATACGAAATACGAAATACCAAACAAATTTCAAATTCTAATTTCCAAAAGCTAAAACAGCAAAAGATTGCATTGATTGGACATGGGTTTTTGGTTGGAAAACCTCTCGAGAAGGCATTGAAAGAATTGGGAGTTGAAAATCTAACCGTAGTAACCTCAGAGAATATTTTGGATTCCAAATTCGAGATTCTAGATTCTGACCTAGTCATCTCTGCGACTGGTAAAGCAGGCATCATCAAGCCTGATATGGTCAAGGAGGGCGTCGTATTGATCGACGCTGGAACTGCGGAGGAAAATGGTGAACTCAAAGGCGATATTGATCCAGAAACTTACGATAAATCTTCTTATTACACGCCGGTGCCCGGTGGGATAGGGCCGGTGACAGTGGCGATGCTGTTTAAGAATCTAGTGAGTAAGTGAATCAGTAAACCAGTGAGTTAGTGAATCAGTGAATCAGTAAGCCGGTAAATCAGTCAGTTAGATAAAATTCCCTACCTCGGATGAGGTAGGGTTTAGATGTTTTGGCAGATGTCGCCGTGTTCAGGGGATCCGCAGAATAAGCATTTTGCGGGTTGGTTTGTCGATTCAGACTGGCCGCTGGATTCATCTTCAGGAAAGACCAAAATCCAGCTTGGTTCGCCTTGATCAGTGGCAAATAGAGGAACGACTTCGGGGACTTGATCGTTGCTCATGGTTTCTCCTTCGTGCTAAAACTTAGCTTAAGGTGTCGGTCAGGCCACAGCATATTATGAGCGTGACGCACGAGACGAATCCAGCCCAAAAGACTGGGCTCCGGGGAAGGCTGGTGGGGCTGTCCGTCTCTTTGCGGGAGAGGAAAGCACCGAGTAGGAAGGCTGCGAAGGCAATTGAGATAATGATATTGAGCATCGTCCCATTGTGCCTTGCCAGAAAGAAGACCTGCGTGGTCAGGCTGATGAATAATGCACTGAACGACCAGCAGAAGATGTTCATAGCCTTACTTGTCCCTGGCTCGCAGAAGTGACGGCCGCTTACCATCAGGCAGATGGCGACAAAGGCAGTGACCGAGGGAAGCCAATTGAGCATGTGCTTATCTCTCCTAGTGTGGGGATGAATAAGGAATTATTAGCAAATTGGCCCTGAAAAAGCAATTCATCCTTTCTTTCAAAGCACAAATATGTCATAGTAAAGAGAATTATGTAAATCAGCGAGTCAGTAAGTCAGTAAATCAGTGAGTAAGTGAATCAGTAAATCAGTGAGTAAGTGAATCAGTGAATCAGTGAGTAAGTGAGCCAGTGAATCGGTGAGTAAGTGAATCAGTGAATAAGTAAGTCAGTGAGTCAGTGGATAAGTGAGTAAGTTAAATTCAAAATATAAAATTGCTATCGGTATGTCAGGTGGAGTTGATTCCTCCGTCGCGGCCATGCTCTTGAAGGAGCAGGGCTATGATGTCGTGGGCTTGTTTCTGAAGCTTTGGTCTGATCCAACCTGCGAAATCTCCAGAGAGAACGCTTGCTGTGATGAAAAAGCGCTATCGGATGCCAGAAAAGTCGCCGGCCAGCTGGGAATTCCTTTTTATGTCGTCGATGCCAGGCAAAAGTTTCATGATGAGATTGTCGAATACTATCTGGAGGAATATAGAAATTTACGCACGCCAAACCCCTGTGTGCTTTGTAATAAAAAAATAAAATTTGGCTGGATGCTCGAGTTTGCGGAAAAGCTGGGGTGCGAAAAAGTGGCAACAGGACACTATGCCAGGATCGAAGATTCTGGCGATTTATCATTACCCATTTATCATTATCCATTAAATGAAAAATTGTTAAATTCTCAAATTAATGGAAAATGTGAAATGGAAAATGGAAAAATTTATCACCTCCTGAAAGGAGCTGATAAGCTGAAGGATCAGTCCTACTTCCTATGGCAGCTTAGCCAGGCGCAATTGAGCAAGATTATTTTTTCGCTCGGGGAGATGACGAAGGAAGAGACGAAAGAATTGGCCAAGAAGAATAATCTTCCAGTCTACGAGAAGACGGAGAGTCAAGAGATTTGCTTCATTGACTCCGATTACAGAGGATTTTTGCGGAAACATTTAGGCGAAGAATATTTCAAGTCAGGGCGAATCGTCGATAATCATGGATATACTGTCGGACGACATGAGGGTTTGGTCAATTATACGATCGGACAGCGAAAGGGGATAAATCAGTCGAAAGTTCGTAAAGTTATAAAGTCCATAAAGTCGGAGGAAATTAAACCGGTGTATGTCGTTGGATTTAATCTGGAAAAGAACGAGCTGATAGTAGGGAACAACGATGAAACGTTTAAGAGTGAAATGATTGTGGGGCAAGTGAACTGGATCGAAGGGCGGAAGGCGGAAGGCGAAAGGCTGAAGGCAGATGTCAAGATTCGATACCGGGCAGAAGCTGTGCCTTGTACAATTACCCAGCTTCCAGATTCCAGCTTCCAGATTCTGTTCAAAGACCCTCAGCGCGCGGTCACGCCCGGCCAGTCAGCTGTATTTTATGATGGCGATGAAGTAATCGGTGGCGGGATAATCCAGTCATAGGGTCGTAAAGTCGAAAGTTTATAAAGCCTAAGATCCTTGCCTGCACAGGGATGACATTTTTGACCTAGCTTCCAGCTTCTAGATTCTATATCCTGTCCCAATGGACTCAATTTTGAATACGTTATATCATATGGCTAGCTTCGAAAAGTTCCTTCGGATTGTTCATATTGCAGGAGCAGACAAGGAGCTTGATACTGGCGGTCCGTACACGGTCTTCGTACCCGATGATATTTATATGGATCATAGTTTGAACATCATGACGCCCGGGGAGGCGATTGTTTTCTTGCGTGATCATATCGCGACTGGTGAATACGTTGTGCAGGATTTACCGAAAGGTTACAAAATTATTACTCTGGCTGATGAATCTTATGATTTTGATAATAACGGCGGAGCAAGCATACATGGCGCAAATATTATCAAAAAAGACATTACATGTACGAATGGCTTTATTCAGGTGATAGACAGGGCCTTCCTCTGAAGGATATAATCTGCTCATAGTGGCAAAGCTAGACTTGAAAATTGAATACTTACCGTCAGTAGGACCTAAGGTCGGCAAAAAATTGGAAAAATTAGGGATAAAAGAGATCTCTGATCTGTTTTATTATTTTCCACGCCGCTATGAGGACTTCTCGGCTGTTATCAAAATCCAAGATTTGGCAAGGGAGGTAGCCGATAATTGGCAAAATCAGCTCTCTTTTTCTGTCTCAGGTCAAATCCTCGGTATATCTAACAAAAAGACAAGGAGACGCGGTTTTACGGTCACTGAGGGGGTAATCGCAGATCAGACAGGCACGCTAAAGGTTGTTTGGTTCAATCAGCCTTTTCTGCAAAAGATGTTGAAGACTGGCTCTGAGATTATTTTTCGGGGAAAAGTAAATTTTGATTCATTCTCCCAAGACTATGTGATGGAAGCCCCTCTCTGGTCGAGGACGCGTAAGATTGTGCCGGTTTACCCTGAAACTGCCGGCGTGAGCAGTTTCTTTATTTCGAAGTTATTTAGCAAAGCCTCTCATTTCCTGGATGGAATCGAAGAGTTTTTGCCTGCAAAGGTATTAATAAAATACGGGCTCTTGGATCTCAAGAGTGCGATATTGAAGATCCATAATCCGAATAATTCTGAAGAGCTGAAGGCTGCCCAGAGAAGGTTTGCATTTGAGGAGCTGTTTCTGATCTCTCTAAAATCGGCCCTTACTAAAGAGGAGAGAAGATCGCTTGTGGCGCCTTCGATCGAAGTAGTCTCATCAAGAATTGAACAAGAAATAGCAGGGTTGCCATTTAAACTTACCAATGATCAAACAGGAGCGCTCCTGGATATCGCAAAAGATTTGCGAAACAAAAGGCCGATGAGCCGTCTCTTAAATGGTGATGTCGGTAGCGGGAAAACAATTGTCGCCATTTTGGCAGCCCTCTTTGTCAAAGAAGCGGGATTCAAAACACTCTTCATGGTGCCGACCAGTATCTTGGCGGGACAACATTATGAGACATTTAAGCGATTATTTGGTAGTAGGATGAATATTGGACTTTGGACGAGCGAGAGAAAAGAGTTATCAGTTGTTAGTTCGCAGTTCACAGTTAGTGATCAGTTATCAATTAATAAATTTAAAACTGATAAATTAATTGAAAAATGTAAACTGAAAATTGCTAACTGCGATGTTATCGTCGGGACTCAAGCTTTGATACAAAAGGGTGTCGAAATAGATGATGTTGGCCTTGTGGTGGTGGACGAGCAACATCGGTTCGGCGTGGGGCAGCGAGCAGCTCTATCTGAGATTTCTCATTTATCATTACCCATTACCCATTTAAATGAAAAATTTCAAAAAGTTGACCCTCACTTTTTGAGCATGACTGCCACCCCGATTCCGCGGACTTTGCATTTAGCCTTGTTTGGAGATCTCGATATTTCCTTAATCAAGGAAAAGCCAGAGAATCGACGCGAGATCAAGACTCGGTTCGTCGAATCATTTAATCGGGAGAAGGCTTATGAATTTATTCGAGAACATTTTCGTCATGGCCGGCAGGCTTTTGTGATTTGTCCGCTCATAGAGCAGGCTGAAGGCGAAAGGCTTAAGGCTGAAAGCTTATTTGAGGAGGATAGAAAGTCGGTAGCTTCTGAATTTGAAAAGCTCAAGAAAGTATTCCCTGAATTTAAGATCGCAATGCTTCATGGCAAGATGAAGGCGAAGGAGAAGGATCAAATTATGACGGATTTTGCTTTAAATCAAACTCAATTATTGGTCAGTACATCGGTTGTCGAGGTAGGAGTAGACGTTCCGAATGCAACAATAATGATGATCGAAGATGCTGAGCATTTTGGGTTGGCTCAGGTTCACCAATTTCGCGGACGGGTTGGCAGGGGGGAACACCAGTCTTTCTGCTTTCTCTTCTCTAGTTCACAAAGTGAAAAATCGCTTAATCGCTTGAGATCACTTGAATCGACTTCGGATGGTTTTAAATTGGCTGAGATTGACCTAGAAACTAGAGGCCCGGGTGTAATCTTCGGCACTGATCAGTCCGGCATGCTTAGTCTCAAAATGGCATCATATTCAGATTACAGTTTGATCAAAATAGCAAGTGAGGCTGCGAAGGAGTGCGCCTTGAAAATCAGTACTCTTCCATTGCTGCAGCAAAAGTTGGATAATTTTATTCATAATAGTCATTTAGAATAAATTCATAGGACATTGGAGGGGAGCCATGAGCGGATCAGGGGACTGGGTCGAAAGAAATAAGCTATTGATAGGGATCATTCTACTAACCTTGACCCTCGGAAGTGGCAGTTATTTGCTCTGGCAGGAAAACTACCTTAGGCCAGATCTGAGCAGGAAACTGGCAAAAGCCGAGAGACAGATAACCGATCTTAAGAATTCAAGTCAAAACTCTAAAGGGTTTAAGGAAGTTGCGGCAAATGATCTAATCAGTGCTGCTTCTGGGGAGATAGCGCAAGACAAAATTTCGACCAATTC
>Ga0172380_10004232_pt1 | contig 18660 bp, 17 predicted proteins | sample Leawe162metaG_FD_119747 | JGI IMG/M metagenome (GOLD analysis project Ga0172380, IMG submission 119747) | Leachate microbial communities from a municipal landfill in Southern Ontario, Canada - Leachate well 162 metaG | ecosystem: Engineered > Solid waste > Landfill > Unclassified | place... | reverse complement strand
CGGCCACGATCGCGGAGATGATCGCCGCGATGCCGCCGCCTCCAAGGAGGGCGACAATGGTCTCGGTCTGCATGGCGATCAGGCCCGCTTTGCCGCGGCGAGCTCAGCGGCGATCCTGAGGGCCGTTGCTCGAGCCGCGGTGTCGTTGATGAGGACCTGCAGTTGGATCCAGCGCAGGCCACAGGAGAGGCCCCACGCGAGCACGATGCCGACCACCTGCACCGCCTCACCGAAGCCGATCACCGAGAAGGCGACCCCGGAGTAGAAGATCGTGGTGGCGGCGACCATCACGCAGCCGATCTGCTCGGTGATGATGCCGCCGGGGGTCTGCCGGGTCATGCCCAGCAGGGTGATCGCCGAGCCGAGGGTGAGAAGGACGCCCCAGCCGATGATGGCCCACTGCGGGACGTTGGCTTCGAGCGTCCCGGGGGCCGTGTTCAGCGCGAGGGCGGTGATGCCAGAGAAGACCGACAGGGCGAGGATGAAGACCGCGCGCGGGTCCGCGGGGTAGCGCGCTGCAGGCTTGAAGATCATGGAGACCATGATACATCAGCCCTAGTGGTCGACGTCCTCCTGGGGTGATTCCGGCTCGGCCAGCGAGGGAGCTTCGGCCGGGCGAAGGGACTGCACCTCGGCCTGCAGCGCGCTGATCTGCTGCTCGAGCTGCAGGGCTCGGACGCGGGCGGTGGCGGTCGCCTCGATCTGCGAGGTGAGGAGGTTCTGCGTCTCCTCGAGACGGATCACGGCGACGGCATGGTCAGGGGTCAGGTTGCTCATGCGCTGATCGTACCCGAGGCCGCGGCGCCGGTCAACATCACACGGCCACGAAGGTCGCGTAGCCCAGCGACCCGTTGTTGGTGTTGCGAGCCTGGATGTGTCGGATGCCGCCAGCGGTGTCGATGTACATGGCGATCTGGTTGCCGGTGTTGACGTCGGTGCCCCAGAAGTCGAGACGCCCTGCCGGCCGCCACCCAGAGGGCAGCAGGGCGGCCTGGGCGTTGGAAGACGCGTTCGCGGTCGGGTTCAGGTTGATCGTCACGGTGACGACCTTCCCGGAGCGCTGCAGGGTGCAGCTGTTCGTCCAGTTCGCGATCGCACTGAACGTGCCGACCTCGTTGGAGCCGGTGACCGTGAGGGGGCCCACGATCTCAACCCCGTCCGACTGGACCGAGAAGCGCTTGGTGCCCGAGCCGCCGGATGGGCGGGTCCAGACGGCGAACTCGGCCGAGTCGAGGACATCGGCGAGGACGCCGGTGGCCCCGTTGCTGATCAGGCTTATGCTCTCGGGCCGGGCGTCAATGCGCGACTCCGTGGTCGACGAGGGGGCGTCGGCGATGATCCTGACGTAGTTGCCCGACACCTCGGCGTCCATGTGCCCAGTGACCGTGTTGCGACCGAGGGCCAGATGGGACTGGTTCCCCGAGCCGGCCGAGGACTGGCCAGAAGCGATGAAGATGTGCTGACCATTGAGGACGGAGTCGCCGTAGTTGTCCGCGTAGATGTACGGCGGGACGACCTCGGCCGGGGCGCCCGAGAAGAACTTGATCGTCGAGGCCTTGGTGTCCGTGTTGATCTCGACACGCTCGCCGGTGGCCCGGGTGCGGTAGGTCGCACCGGTGATGCTCGAGGAGGTCCCGTTGACCGTCAGGGTGCCGTCGGCGCCGTTGAGGATGACACCCTCGCCGCCCGAGCCGGTGTAGGCCACGAGGGCGCTCCCGAGGAGCTTGATGCCGCGCGCAGCGGTGCCGATGGTCTGGATCGTCGCACCGGTGATGGTGTGCTTGGCGGTGATCGCGTCAGCGGAGAGCTTGTCGGTCGTGACGGCGTTCGCGGCGAGGCTGACCGTGGCGATGGAGCCATCCACGACGAGGTTGCCCGTCGCAGCACGAACCATGGAGGGCTCGGCGATGCGGATGGTCTGAGTCGAGTGGGCCGAGACCGAGAGGTAGTAGCCGACGGTGACGTAGGTCTTCGCGGTCGGGACGACCGCAGTGCCCGCGATCTCGACCCATCCGCCGGCGCTGATCGCCGCGCTGGTGCCCACGATGGAGTCGACCGTGGTGCCGTCGGTAGCCGTCGAGCGCATGCGCAGCGAGATCACGCCGGCGGGCAGGGCGAGGTTGCTGTAGGCCTTGACTCGGAGGCGGTAGCCGGCGGCGTTCTCGGTGGGGATCGACCACGGGACCTGCGCGACCACGGACACGGTCGCACCGTTGGGGTTGAGCACGCCCACCGGGCGGTTCCCGGCCTGGTTGCCGTTGGCGAGGATGCTCGAGAGCCCCGTCCATCCGCCGGTGGAGAGGCGGAACTCGGGGTCGCTGAGCAGGTTGTCGAAGCCCGCGACGGTGAGCTTCGAGACGTCGATGCTGCTCGCGGCGAGCTTCGAGGCGAGGATGCCGCCATCGACGATGAGTTGCCCGGCGTCCATGCGTCGTACGACGGCACGGCGCATGTGGACCTTCTGCCCAGCCCCGACGCCATTGAAGAACGGGTCGAAGACAGCGCTCACCGAGGCCCCAGCGGGGATGGTCACCTCGCGGGTGTAGGTTGTCCATGCGGTGTCCGGCGCGAGGACGATGCCAGCAGCCTGCGCGTACGAAACGCCTCCGCCAACGGCGTTCCGGGTACGGAGGCAGAGGGTGGTGGTGGCGTTCGCCGTGTTGGTCGCAGGGGTGCGAAGGTCGACCGTGATCTGGAACTTCTCGAGCGGCGTGACGCCGAACTGGTTGGTGTTGTAGGTGTGGAAGTTGGCATTCGTGCCAGCGGCGGCCACGAGGTAGGCAGGATCCGTGCCGGAGGCTGCGATCCGGGACTCGAACCCGGTCCAGCTCTTCATCTCGGGGTCCTCGAGCATGCCGTCGGCAGCGAGGTTGGTGAGATCACCAACCGCGAGCTTCGAGACATCGATGGCCAGGGCGGCGACCTTGTCCGCGACGACGGCGTTCGCGGCGAGCTCGTCGACGCCGATGGCGTTCGCGGCGATCTGGTTGGCCGTGAGCGTGTTGGCCTGCACGCGGTCGCCGTGAAGCGTGCCCGCGATCACCGCGGAGCCGGCCACGGTGCCGTCAACGATCAGGTCACCCAGCAGCACCGAGGACGAGGGGACGTTGATCGGGACGCCGGCCTTGTTGATGAACAGAAGCAGGTCATCGGGGCCGAGGTTCGGGAGGTCGTCCGAGGCCGAAAGGATCGGCGAGCCGCCGTTATAGAGCCAGAAGGTGTATCGCAGAGAGGTCGAGTCCGCGGGGACGCCCCAGCCAACGCCGGCGTACTGGATCGAGAAAGCGGACCAGGAGATGCTGCCGGTGACAGGGGAGTTGGCGGTCAGATTGGGGACTGCCATGGGGGACTACTCCGTGATCTCAGAGGTGAACGCGACGCTCTCGCCGTTCATGGCGCGCGCAACGTCGGGGTCGACATAGGCGAAGTCGTCGGATGCATCCACCTCGACCTTGCCCTTGGCGTCCGTCTTGGGAAGTGCGGTTCGGGTGACGCCCCTCTTGCTGGTCTTCACGCTGTCCTCCATCAGAACATCACATGCTGCAGGATGTTGAGCTTGCTCGGGGTCACGGCGCTGTTGCCGAGCTGAGTGGCACCGACGGTACCACTAGAGAGCTTGGCGCCGTCGAGCCCGGTGCCGAGTTGCGTGTTCCCGACGCCGCCGTTGGCGATGGCGTTGCCGCCGATCTGGACGATCTGCCACGAGGCGGTGCCCGGGGCGGTCGCCCGGCGAAGCTGGTTGCCCTGATCGGTGACGATCCAGAAGTCACCGATGGCGAGGGCGGTCGGGACCGCGGCGACGGCCGAGTAGAAGGTGGTGATCTTGGAGTTCGCGGTGCTCTGGGCGTTCTGCGCGGCTGCGAGCGCGGTGGCGATCGAGGAGTCCTCGATCAGGATCCACGTGTTGGCCGGCGTACCCGCGGCGCCGGACCAGCGATAGGCGTTGCCGTCGTCCTGGTCGTACCAGATGTCACCGACCGAGGCGACGGGCTGAGTGGTGCCGTTGGCCCACGGGGCGGTCGTCTGGTAGTAGGTGCTGACGGATCCGTCGGCGGTGGCCTGCGCGATGTCCGCGGCGGTCTGGGCGGCCGTGATGGCGCTGCTCAGCGTCGAGTAGAAGGTCGTCTTGGCGGCCGTCACGGCGCCGTCGGCCAGCGAGCCCGAGTCGATCGCGCCGTCGATGACGGCGACGGGGATCGTGCTCGTCAGGGCGTTGACCGGGGTGCCGCCCTGGTTGACGAACACGAGACAGTCATTGGGGCCCAGTGTCGGCTTCGTGTTGGACGTCTGCAGGGTCGCCGTGGTGCCCGAGCCGGGCTTGACGAACCAGACGTACTTGAGGGCGGTGTTGCCGTCGGCGCAGGTGTAGTCGACGCCGGCGAAGACGATGTGGACGGCGGTCCACGCGATCGAGCCGGCGACCGGGGTGTTCGCCGTCATCGTGTAGCCGGTCATCCGGTGCTCGAGGATGTCGAGGTCCTCGGCGGTGACCTGACGTTCGCCGCCGACCCGCGAGAGCTCGCGGGTCTGCTTGTAGCGCCACTCGATGTCCTGCAGGAAGTGGGAGAACTCCTCATGCATGAACGACCGCAGGTCCTGCTTGAAGCCGTCATCGAGGACGACGGGCGCCGGGCTCTCGACCGGGGCCTCAGGGACGAGGGAGAGGTGGCTGGCGCCGCTGAGCCCCTCGCCAATGCGGGTCTGGGTCATGGTGGAGATTCTCCTCAGTAGATTCCGTGCCGCGTGCGGGTGGCGTTGTTGATGATCGTGACCAGGTCACCGATCGGCCCGATGTCTCCCGGATCCCCGATCGCCGCAAGGTCTTCTTGCAGTTGTTCGAGGCTGGACTCAATAGTAGCAGTTGACTCAGCGAGGTTAGTGGCGACCCCGTCGATGCCCTCCTGCAGCCCGGGCAGGGCGATGTTGTTGATCTGCTCGAGGGCCTCTTCATGGGCCTGCCACTCGGCCTCGTCGACCAGCGACAGGGGCGTGCCGAGGGTGGGATCGGAGGACATGGAGAACTTGCCGGCCTCGGTCCAGGTGACGGCGAAGATGTAGTGCTCCACCGGAGGCAGGGTCGCGAAGATCTCACCACCGGTGGCGATCGTGATCTCCCCGACGACCTGAGCCGGGTTCAGGGGATCGAAGTCGTCCGGGTCGGCCACGCCGTCGGGGATGCCAACGGGCATGGCGTGGAGCGTGACGCGCTTCCAGTCCATCCGGGTCGGCGAGTCGTCGACGAAGGTGCCGTCCCAGTAGAGCGCGAGGCCACCCTGACGGGGGGTCACCAGAGGCATCGTGGGAGGCGGCGGCGGGGGGCCGCCCACGGAGGAGGCCGTGGTCGTGCCGTCCCACTGCTGGCCGAAGTAGCCGCGGACCTCGCCAGAGACCTGATCGGTGACCGTGATGGCCCCGCCGTCGAGCGTCGAGTAAGGAAGTCGAGGCTGAATGGCCGTCGCGATGCCGTGCTTCTCGACCTTCTCGAGACGGCGCGCGAAGCGATCGACCTTGACACTCATGGGCTCTAGTGTACCGGGTCAGGCGATGGCGTCTGAACGCAGGATGGTGAGCACCTGCGAGTCGCCATCGTCGGGGCTCATGGCACGAGCGATGACCCGGCACCAGATCGAGAACTCGACCCATCCGATGTCACCCTCGACCAAGATCTCGTCCCCGAGGTCGACGGATCCGAGGGGGGCATGGGGGTGGTCGGAGAGGACGATCTCGGTGATGTGCTCGAGCTTCGAGCGCTTCGAGACCTCGAGTTCGGCCCGCTGGTTCGCCTCGGCAACGGTCTTGAGGTTCGGGTCGGAGATCACGGCCACCTTGCGCACCCGGTTGCTGTTCGGTCGGAAGGCCATGCCGCGGATCATGCTCGACCCTTCGCCGGCGCCCAGCACGAGCACCTCGTCGGCGTACTCCGTGCGGTCGCGCTCCATCGCTGGGACCGTGCGGATGTTCTCGCCGACCACGAAGCGCAGGTCATCGCGGCGGCGACCGATGCGAGGGTAGCCGAGGCGGATGTGGTGCCGGATCTCGTCGTTGGCGTCCCAGCGGCTCGTCAGGTGCCAGTCGAAGGGGGTGTTGGCGGCGAGGTCATCGAGCGTCGCGCCGAGGTCGAGGTCCTCGTACCAGTTGAGCTTGTAGGCGTCGTACTCGTAGGTGGCACCCGGAGTCGGCTCAGGCTCCTCGGTGGTGGTGTCTTCGCCGCCGACGGGAGGGTTGATCTGGGGGCGGACGTAGATGAGCCCGATCTTCGAGATGTCGCGCGGACCAGGGTTCGGGGGGTTGGGCGGCCAGCCGGCCATGTCGATCGCCCGGTCGCGGATCTTGCGCTCCTTCTCGGTGAGCGGGGTCCACTTCTTCTCTGCGGTCAGGGTGTCCTTGTTGAGCCACTTCCGCAGCGCGTCCTCGACGTCCTTGGGGTTCCAGCTCAACGCCTTGAGGGCCTTGATCGACGCGTCACGCCATGCGCCGTTGTTGGGGTAGCGCGAGGGGGCGATCGGGGCATCCGCGGGCTCGAGGTCCTCGCTGACGTCCTCCTCGGTGTCGAACTCGACGCGCTGGACGAGGTCGGTGCCGAGGCGGATCGGGGAGGTCGTGCCGTCGATCGTGATGCCGAGGTTGTGGTTGCGCTGCTGCTGGATCCATGTCCAGATGTAGCGGAAGAGGTCGGTAGGGTCGACGTTCACGAAGAAGGTCGCATCGGTGAAGGGCAGGCCGACCGAGGTTGCGGTGATGGCCACGCACTCGATCTCCCACTGGCCGCCGTCGCCGAACCCCGAGCGCTCGAGGAGACCGCCGCCGCGGATCTCGCCATCCGGGCTCTCTGCCCAGATGGCCGTGCCGCCCTCGACGAGGATCGGCTGACCGTCGGGGCCCTTGAGCCGGGGGTACTCGGGGGTGATCGTGCCGCTCATGGCGTTGTGGCCAGACAGCACGTCCTCGATGGTGACGTTCGTCAGCGGCACGTTGAGGTCGATGAACTCCCCGAATGATCCGGTGCTGCCGTCGAACCGCTGGGCGATGTAGCGCCAGCCGTCGCCGGCCGCCATCAGAGGATGCTCTCGGAGAACCGAACGTCGAAGATGATCTGGGTGCGGTTGTCGGCGAAGGCGTAGCCCGGCAGGTCGAAGAGTTGGCGGGCCTGCAGGATGGCCTGCACGGACTGTCCGGCCCATGCGGCGACGCCGGTGTCCCATGCCGCGATCAGCATGTTGCGCTCGCTCGCGCCGTCGATGTCGTAGGTCTCGGAGGCCCCGGCGATGCCGTTGACGGACACGCGGATCTCGCCGGTCGCGTCACCGCTGTTGCCGAGGCTGCCGATCGTGGCGAGGATCTGCATGCGAGTCGCCCAGCGCGGGATCTGGATCCACGGACCGACCTCGAAGGGGTTGATCCAGGCGCTGCCGGGGCTGCTGGCAGTCGTGATGCCGACGCTGCTGACCTGTCGGCCGACGAAGAGCTCGCTGTGCTCGCGCGGGCTCGCGAGGCCACGCAGGTCGGTGATCATCGCGTTGGTGATGGTCGTGGTGTTGGCCGGCACCTCGAGGCGAGCCAGCGCGTAGCCGGGGTAGTTGACCCCGAGGTCCTCGAAGCGCTTCGTGGTCGAGACGCACGGGATGACCACCATGCGGACGTACTCGAAGTCGAGCGCCACGGCAGGATCCAGCGGGGTCGACGGCATGAACGGGTGGCCGGTCTGGTTGAACTCCGGGTCGCCGATGACGACACACACGAGGTAGTACCGGGTGCCGGGCTGGGCGCCGGGCATGGCCGAGGATGCGACGGTGTGGCTCGAGGGGTTCGAGACGACATAGGACTCGTCGGGGTTCGACAGGTAGCCGTTGAGGATCGTTGCCCCGCCCGCCCCGACGCGGAGGCCCTGACCGGGGACCGCGAGCGCGGTGACGCGCAGGTCGAGGGGCTTGATGATCCCGCTCTGGCCGCCGCCGCCGGCGTACGACGACAGGCGAGCCAGCGCGGCGGGGCCGCGGGCTCCGTCGATGGCCCAAGGGGCGAAGTTGAACGTCACGGGATCCTCCGTAGGTTGGATGCTAGAGCCAGTCTAGCGGATGGTGTCAGTAGGAGTTGTGGGTGGACGCCCAGCGCACCGTACAGGTGGCGCTGCCGTCGCTGCTGCCGACGAACCGAGCATTGAAGCGGCCGGGCGTGAGGCGCATCTTGGACAGCCGCTGGCGTGCACCGATCTTGCCGGCGATGCTGGCGTTCCCGTTCAGGAGGATCGTGTTGACCCATGGCCGTGTGTCGACCTCGATGTACTGACCCGCAGGCAGGTTGTAGTCGAAGTCGAGGCGCCAGTCCTCGTAGATGAAGCCGGGGTTGAACACGGGACCGTCGAAGCGGATGATCGGGTAGGCCGGCTCGTCGCCCTCGATCAGGACGACAGACTGCTGCCGGGTCGGCGGCATCGGCGTGACGGGCCAGGTGACCGGGAATACGAAGCCGCCACCAGAGTCGGCACCCTCGTCCTCGATGCCCTGTCCGAGTCGGAGCGTGACGGACTCCATCGTGTCGCTGTAGACGAAGCCGTCCGTGCACTTGAAGTCGATCGACACGGGCACGTAGCCGCCGAGGATCCGGTTGTCCGGCGGCGCCTCGAAGCGGCGAGGCCGGCCATAGATCCGGCGCTGCTCGCCCTCGAGCTGGAAGCGCAGGGGGATCACCTTGCCGGGCACGTCGCGGATGTGCATGGCGGTCCACGCCTTCTTGAACGCGCGCAGCGTCTCGAGCGCTTCGGCGGTGCTCGAGCGGTTGACGTGGAGCTGCCATGACCAGACCGGGCCCAGCAGGCGGTCGCGGCCGAACGCCGTCGAGCCGTTCTGGCTGTTCTCGGAGTCCTGCACGGCCCAGTCGGTCGAGCCCGGCGCGAAGCCGTTCTCGTCGAGCCCCATGTGCAGCCCGATGCCGAAGGCCGCGCCATCGGTGGCGTCGACCTCCGGCAGGAGCTCGAAGTGGAAGTCCTTGTTGATCACGGCTTGTGCCTCCCGTATGCGCCTTCGCGCTTGATCTTGCGCCGGGTGAAGTCGAAGTCGTCGACCACGTCCGCCGCGGTGAGGTTGGATCCCTCGAAGGTAGGAGCATACGTGAAGTTCTCGCCCCCGCCGACACCGAGGTCATCGAACTGGCCGTCGGTGAAGACCGGCTCGGGCTTCCCAGTGAGGTTCATGACCGTGGTCATGCCCGGGGGCAGGTAGCCGCCGTTGTCGTACATCATCGTGCCGTTGTAGGGCAGGATGCCGCCGTTGTAGGCGCTGACGCCACCGCCGGCGCCGCCACCCGAGTCGCCCGGACCGATCTCCTGACCAGGGGCCGAGGGGTCGCCGTGGTCCGGGTTGCCGATCAGCTTGTCGCCGACGCCCTTCGCAGCCTTGAACGCCTTGGTCAGCATGTCCTTGGCGAAGTCGCCCACGCCGCCGACGAGGCGCCCGGGGACCGCGGCCATCATGTCGACGAACTGGCCACCACCGAAGCGCTCCTTGAAGTTCTCGATCGGCTTCTGGATGAGCCCCTTGGCCCACTTCACCGGCGAGGAGAGGATCGCCTTCGCCCACTCGGGGACCTTGGGGAGCTTCGGACCGGTGATGCCGCCGGCCATGTCCCCGGCGATGTCGCCGCCGCGGATCTCGAAGTGGAGGTGGCTCGTCGGCGGGTTGCCGGTGTTGCCGATGTCGCCGACGTACCCGATGGTCTGGTTCTCGGCGACGGTGTCACCGAGTCGGAGGTTGGCCGCGAAGGCGCTCAGGTGGGCATAGAGGGTTGACTGCTTGCCGATCTCGTGCATCAGCGTCACCCAGCGACCGTAGGATGCGTCACCGATGTAGTTCATGCCGGTGACGATGCCCTTCTTGTAGGCACCGACGGGCTGGCCGTAGTCAGCGTATCCGGGGTAGTTCAGGTCGTACGCAGGGAAGCCGTAGGAGGCGCCGTGAGAGGACACCGAGGCGCCGGGCAGCACGCCGCCGAACGAGTAGGAGCCGCCCATGCCCATCGCCTTGCGAATGCCGCCGACGCCCTTGCTGCGCGCGATGGCGTTCATCTGGTCGACGTACGACGGGCCCATGGCCGCGGTCCACTCGGGGCGCATGATCGCCTCACCGCCCGACAGGTTCAGCGTGCCGGCGGTCGGGGAGCGGAAGGTATGCACGTCGCGGCCCGGGGTGTAGCCGGGCAGCACGCCACCGGTGGCGTAGTTGGCCATCCACTCGGGGGTCTTGATCGGGTCGATGCCCTCGGCGTTGACCCAGCCGGCGATCTTGTTGAAGCCGCCGATGAGGGCCTCATTGATGACCTTCTCGATGACGAACTTGATCGGCGTGCCGACCATCTTCTTGAGGCCGTCCCACAGGGTGCCGATGGCGCCGATGGTCTCCTCGAAGGCGGTCTTGAGTGGCGGAAGGGCGTTCTCGACGATCCAGTCGAAGATGGGCTGGCCCCACTTGTCCCACGCCGTCTTGAGCCCCTTGGCCATGGCGTCCCAAGCCTTCTTGACGCCATCGAAGGCAGGCTTGAGCTGCTCCTGGTAGAACGCGGTCGCGCCGACCTTGATCCGGGTCCACAGGGGCTTGATGATGTTGTTCCACACCGCCTCGAACGCGATGCCGAGGGCCTTCCATGCCGCCTTGATGAGCACGAAGGCGACCTTGAAGTAGAGCTGGTAGAGGTCCATGACGACCCCGCCGATGGTCTCGAAGACCGGCCACAGGACCTCGGTCCACAGGGCGACGATGGCGCCGAAGACCGTGCTGACGACGTCCCAGATGAACCCGAAGACGGGCTTGAAGACGTTCTCCCACAGGAACGTCACCGCCGCGCTGATCGCGTCCCAGGCGGGCTTGAGCACGTTTTCCCACGCCCACTCGATGCCCTTGAAGACCGCGGTGACGACCTTCACGATGAGCTTCACCACGGGGATGAGGATGTTGTTGATCATCCACGAGATCGACTTGATCGCGGTCGAGAAGTACCACGCGAGGAGCGGGACGATCTTCTTGGCGAACCAGACGATCATCGGCCCGGCCCACTCAAGGAAGGGCTGCAGGACCTCCTTCCAGAGGTTCTGCACCGCCTCCCAGAAGCCCATGAGGGCAGGCTTCATCTGCTCCTCCCAGGCCTTGCTGATGACCTTGGAGAGTTCGTCCCATGCGCCGACGACGAAGTTGCGGAAGTCCTCGTTGGTCTTGTAGAGGATGACCAGCGCGGCGATGACGCCGACGATGAGGAAGATCCACGGCCCGATCGTGGTGGCGAACAGGGCACCGAGGGACATGGCCAGCACGCTGAGGCCGTAGGCGACCTGCGAAGCGAGGACGACGACCGTCAGGCCCGTCAGGAGCGCCCCGAGCAGGTCGGAGTCCATGACGGTGATGAACGCGAGGAACTGGTCGATCACGTCGAGCACGATGGAGCCGTAGGGCGCCATGGCCTTGACGACGGCGACGAGCGCGCCCGCGAGTCCACCGAAGAAGTCCAGCACCGAGGGTCCGACCTCCTCGACGAAGGCGATGAAGCCCTTGATCGCGTCGGCGCCGGCCTTGGAGTCGGCCCAGTCGGCGAAGCGGTCCATCATCTTCTCGAGCCCCTCGGCGAAGCGCAACGCGAAGGGGGCCGTGGTGGTCAGGATGGAGGCGAAGGCCTCGAGGAACGAGATCAGGGCGCCGCCGTACGCCGCCTGGATCTTGGGTCCGAGGTCGGCCATCATCTCGAAGAAGGCGGTCCAGACGGGGCCCTGGAAGGACTGCGACAGCGCCTTGACGAACTCGCCGAAGCCGGCCGCGAGCGCGACGAAGACGCCCTTGGCCTTGCCGGCCGCGGGGGAGGAGATGAAGGACTCGATGGCCTGCTGGACCGCAGGCAGCAGCGCCTTCTGCACGTCATCGCGGAAGGCGTAGAAGCCAGAGCGCATCGAGAAGAGGAAGAGGGCGAAGTCGCGGCCGGCGGGGCCGAGCTTGTCGAAGGCGGTCTTGACGGCCTGAGCCTGGGCGTCGATCTGCTGCAGGTCGCGCACGGCCGACTCGCGGGCGTCGGCGACACCCTCCTTGGCGTCCTGGATCGCACGAGCGTTGTCGGCGATGGTCTCAGCCTGGTCCTCGAGCGCGTCCTGTACCGCCTTGGCGCCGTCCACGCGCGCCTCGTCGGCGGCCTCGGCGGCCTCCTTGACGGCCTCCTGAGCGTCCTTCTGGGCCTCGAGAGCCTCGGTGACCTGCTCCTGAGCGCTCTTGACCTTCTCGGAGCCGTCCACGCCGTTCGCGGCGTAGTCGGCGGCCTCGTCGGCCAGCGCCACCTGCTCGTCGCGGGTGTCGTTGAGAGCGAGCTGCGCCTGCTCGAGGTTGACCGACGCCTGCTCCTTGTCGGTGTTGGTCGAGGAGCCATCGGCCATGACGGCGTTGTACTCGTTCTGGGCTGCCCCGAGGTCGAGCACGGCCTGTCGCTCGTCGACAGCGTTCTGGCGCTGGCGCTTCGCGAGGGTCTCGGCGTCCTTACGGGCCTCCTCGCGGGCGTCGCGAAGGTCCTGCTCGGCGTCGCGGACGTCCTGAACAGCGTCGCGGTACTCCTCCTGAGCGTCCTTCTGGCGCTCGAGGGCGTCCTCGATGGAGTCAGCAGCGGCCTCGCGTGCGTCGGCCACGCGCTCGGCGGCGTCCTCGGCAGCGCGCGCGGCGTTGCGGCGCGCGTCGGACAGGGCTTCCTGCGCGTTCTCGATGGCCTTGGCGGCACCGACCTGACGGTTCGCAGAGGTCTGCGCGGTCGTCGCGGCGGCGTCCTGCTGGGCCCCGAGGGCACCTACGGCGTCCCCGAGCCCGGAGAAGCCGACCAGCACCGAGGAGAGCCCGAAGGCGGCAACGGCAGCGGCCGGACCAAGCGCGAGGAGCCCACCGGCGATGCCGGCGAGCACGGGGATGAGGGCGGGGCCCACGGAGGCGGTCGCGAGCAGGATGATGTTGAACGAGCGGAAGACGTTCGAGGCGTCCTGAGCGTTCTGCGTAGCCTGCTTGGTGTCGGCCTTGACGTCGACCGTGACGTCCTTGTCGTCGAGCTTCTCCATCTGGGCCTCGAAGCGGCGCAGTTCGCTGGCCGCCGCCGCCGCGTCGAGACGGATCTCGATGTCGGGGTCCTTCGTGGCGATCGTGTCGAGGTCCTTGAGGATCTGCTTCATCTCGGCGCGCGCGCGGCCACCGGACAGGTCGATGCCGATCTTGAGGTCACCGAGGTCATCGAGCTCGCGACCGATCTTGCGGACCTCACCACTGAGGGAGGTCGAGAGGGTCTTGCCGGCAACCTGGACGCTCTTCTTGAACTTCTGCTCGAAGAGGCTGATCGACCGCTCGGCGGCCTTCGTCTCGACGCGGACCTCGATGTCGATCGGGTCGTCGATCTTCTCCTTGGCCGCCTTGATCTTGGCGATGCCCTTGAGCGCTTCGTCGATGTCGGAGCGGAAGACGATCTTGGCGCCGTCGCGGAAGCCGAGGAGCCGGCCCTCGAGCACGGCGATCTCGGCGTAGACGCGCTTGAAGTCGGCGTCGGCGGTGATGTCGACGTCCTTGAGACCGGAGAGCTCCTTCTTCATCGAGGAGACCTCGCGGCGCATGTCGTTCGAGAGCCGCTTGATGTCGATGCCGCCGAGAGCCTTGTTCACCTCGTCAACGCTCTTGTGGAACTCGCGCTCGAACGTGCCCGAGAGGCTGCGTGAGCCCTTCTCGACCTCGTCGTTCATCGCCTTCGAGGCGGCCTTGCCGGCGCGCTCGCCGGCCTTCTTGCCCGAGCGCTCCATCGAGTCGCCGAGGGCGCGGTCGATGTTCTTGGCCTCGTCCTCGATCGCACGCTGGACATTGCCGAAGACCGGGACGACCTGGAGGAAGATGGCGCCGGCTGAGTAACGCTTGCCCGGCATCAGGCCACCTCTCCCTTGGTCATGGGGTCTAGTGTATCAGCGCCTGAGACTAGCCCTTGACAGCCGCGGCCTTGTGCGGTAGGACCCGGGCGACGAGCGCCTCGTGGACGGCCTTGCGGCGGTTGAACTCACCAACGCGCATCGCGCGCTCGAGCGCGGTGACGGGGCGACGCGCGGGCTTCGGGGGATCGCCGGCCTTCTTCCCAGCTTGGACAGCCACCACGGCGTAGCGCACGCTGTGGACCGCGTCGAGGACCTGCGTCATCACCGCGACCTCCGGGCTCCATGTGGTGAGGGCCGGGCCCTTGTCGCCGTCGTCCTCGCCGCGCTCCTTGCGAGCGGCGATGGCCTCGGCGACCATTCGAGCGTGCTCCTCGTCGTTGGCGACGGCCGCGGAGTAGTGCGAGTGCCCCGGGAGCCGGTCGATGACGTCGAGCAGTGTCTGCCACCTCCGAGCGCGCCACAGGTCGCCGAGGTCGAGCCCGGCGTGCACGAGCAGGTCATGGACGAGCGCCCCGCGGTAGTGGTCGACGAGGTAGGTGAGGCGGCGAGCCTGCTCGAACGACGGCAGGTCCCACGCGGCGCACCATCGGGGGAAGACGGCCTCGTGCTTGGCGTACGGCAAATCGGCCGGCGTGCCCGGGACGCGGCCCACGGACAGGACAAGCAGGACCCACTGGTAGTTCTTCTCCCGCGGATCGGGGAGGTTCCAGATGATGCCGTCGAGTCGGATGGCAGCGCCACCGCCGCCGTGCTCAAGCAGGTCGATCTCGTTCATGCGTCACCTTCGGGGAGATGGAAGACGCCCCCGCCCGGCTGGTGTTCCCGGGTCGGGGGCGTCGCTCGCGTGGGTCAGGCGAAGGTGGCCTGGCGCTTGGCCGCGCGGATCTTGTCCTCGAGGTCGTAGTGGTCGTAGTACGACTCCATGAGCTTGTTGAACCGGAAGCCCTCCATTGGCGTTTCGCGGATGTGGGTGCGGTCCTCCTTGCTCAGGGAGACGGAGAAGAGGTCCGAGGGGATCTCGACGGACGCGAGGTCCTGCCACTCGATCTCGGCCGGGTCCTTGAAGGTGATCTTCTTGCCGCCCACCTTCACGGTGAACGGGGGCTTGATGTCCTTCTCGGGGCGCTCGTAGGCGTCGAGGTCGAGGATGACGCCGGGCTCGGGGAGGTTGGTGACGTTGCTCATGGTGGGGTGGTCCTCAGTTCTCGTCGGTGACCGGGTCGGTCAGTGGGGTGCTCGGCTTGTTGGCGTGCTCCTCGAGAGCGGCCTCGAGCGCCGGCTTGCTCTGGTTCGCAGGGATGCCGACCTCCTTGGCCAACTCCTGCAGGGCGCGGTAGTCGGGGCCGTCGAGATCGACGTCCGGGGTGACCGGGGCGACGACAGCGTCGGCCTCGACCTTGGTCTCGCTCTTGGCGAGGGCGAAGCCTCGGAAGACGAGCGCAACGGCGTCGGCCGAGGAGTACGCCACGCGGGCGTCGTCGCCCTTGACGTAGGTCCCAGCCGGGTACTGCGAAGAGGATGCGGTCATGGATCAGATCCTAGCACAGGCCCCGGAGTGCACGAAACCCCCCTCCCCGCGATGCAGGTGAGGGGGGTCTCGAGGTCGATCAGGCGGTGAGCTGCTCGAAGCCCATGTCCTCGAGCAGGGCCAGCCAGCCCGGGCCACCGAAGAACCAGCGCTCGGAGTACCCGAGGTCCGAGTCCTCCTCGCCGGTCATGGTGACGCCCCACGAGATGGGCTCGTCGCCGCCGCCGAAGGCCTGCTCGGAGTAGCCGGTGACCTTCGCGCGAGGCAGGAAGCGGCCGAGGTAGATCTCGCCACCGTCGCCCTGGTCGACCGCGAGCGACAGCGCGCGGTAGTGCTTCGGCTTCGGTCGCGAGGGCTTGGCGATCGAGACCTCACCGGTCTGGAACGCGGCCTTGATCTCGCTCATGTCGGCGCCGGTCGCCATGCCGATCGTCAGGAGCTTGGTCTCCTGCGCGGTGACGGACAGCGTGGTCGTGTCGGACGTGATGTCCGTACGCGTCGGGGACACGGAGCCCCACGAGTTGACCTCGGCCGAGGCGACGTCGCGGGAGAACTGCGCGCCGGCGGTGTCGAGCCAGCCGAGGTCCTCGTACGAGACGGGGAGAGGGGCGAGGTCGACGCCCGCGGGGACGGCAGGCGGGCCGACGACGGCAGCGCGCCAGGTGGTCAGCGTGTCGATCGCGCCGGCCTCGGTCAGGTCTTCGCTCAGGAACACGGACCCGTCGAGGGCCTTGCGGATGAGCTCGGTCTGCTTCTTCTTGAGAGCCTCGTAGTTTGCCACGGGGATCTAGCCTCCTTGAGTCTGCGGTTCTGCAGCCAACAGGAGGCTGCCCTTGGAGACCATCGTAGAGCAGGCCGGCCGGATCCTGCTGAGAATCAGCCAGATCGGCGTACGCCTCAGAGGGTGCGGACGGTGATCCGGTTGAACTGCTTGCCGGCGAGGACGCCACAGAAGCCGACTCCGGTGCCGGGAGTGTTGCCCCATGTCGAGGTCGAGCGGCGGAAGGCGTAGTGTCCATCGAGATAGATCTGCCCGACCGATCCTTGGATCCGCGCCATCATCGTGTGCGTGCCCGGACTCGACCACGAGGCAGGGAAGCCGCCCTCGGTCGTCGGCGTGGTCCCGGCGCCCGTCATGGTGCTGTCCATCCGTGCGCCCTGATCGCCGCGGATGAACGCCTTGCAGCCGGTCCCGTCGGCGCTCATCTTGAAGAGGAGTCCGTAGTCACCCATCGCGGTCGGGGTGCCGTCGAACTCGATCTCGACCTCGAAGTTGTCGGTCGCGGTGATCGCGCTCGGCATGGCCCAGAGGCGCTGGAACGACGATCCGCCAGAGTAGACGGCCTTGCCGCCAGAGATCGCGCCGGCGCCGCCACCGAGGGCGGGCACCCATGGCGTCGTCAGGGGGCCGTTCGCGCGCTCGAAGGTGTCCTCCCAGTGGGCAGGAGGGGCGGCAGCGAAGTCGAAGAGCAGCGTCGAGCCGAGGTAGATCCTCGAGACGACCTTCGACCCATGGCGTGCGCCGACGGGGGTAGGCAGGACCGGCATCAGGTAGCCGTGATCCAGTAGAAGGTCGAGGCGTCCTCGTCGAGGGCGTCGTAGGCCGCCTGCGTCAGGGCGACGATGTTCGCGGGACCGGCCGGACCCTGAGGCCCGGGAACGGTTGAGTCGGCACCGGGAGGACCTTGGGGGCCGGGAACGGTCGAGTCGGCACCCTGAGGCCCGGGCACTGTCGAGTCAGCGCCCGGAGGTCCTTGAGGACCGGGAACCGTCGAGTCAGCACCCGGAGGACCGGGAGGACCCTGAGGCCCGGGCACCATCGAGTCCGCACCGGGAGGACCCTGAGGCCCGGGCACCGTCGAGTCAGCGCCCGGAGGTCCCTGAGGCCCAGGCACCGTCGAGTCAGCGCCCGGAGGCCCCTGAGGCCCGGGGACGGTCGAGTCGTCGCCCTTGTCGCCCTTCGGGCCACGGAGATTCGTTGTCAGTTGCCAGGCCATGGAGTCCTCATTCCATCGTGTACAGGTCGCCGGTGAGCTCGTCGAGGTACTGGTCGCCCGGGTCCGCGACGAGGTCGACCGGGGGCGGGCCCTCGCCGGTGAAGGCGCCGACAACGTCGCCCGTGACGGGGGTCGGCATGACGATCGTGCCGGCCGAGCGCCGCGCAGTGAAGGTGTACGTCGCGCCGATGCGGTAGGCGTTGTCGTCGCCCCATGGGCGCTCGATGGGCACCTCGTTCTGGCTCGCAGAGTCGAGGAGCATGATCGAGGTGCGGTGGCCGCCGGGCTTCATCAGGAAGGCTTCGATGGCCAGCGCGCGATCCATCGCCTGCCCGTACTTGTTGTCGAAGACGTCGATGTCGACCGACCACTCGCCATAGATGGCGTCGGTGGAGCCGCTGACGAGTCCGATCCAGAGGTAGTAGTCGTCGGTCGAGGCGTCGTACGACAGGTCGCCGCCGACGGTGCCCTCAGGGGCGCCGAAGCCGGACTCGAGGAGCTCGACGAGCGCGCGCTCGATCATGGGGAACGGTGCGGTCATGCTCCGGGGCCTCCTTCGGGCTTGAAGTCGCCGAACGCTGCGCCGGCCTTGCCCAGCATACGCTCACGGCGTAGGTTGCGGGCGCCGAACTCGAGCAGAGCCGAGCCGGCCACGGTGTTCTCGACGAGCACCTTGACGCGGAGGTTGCCGGCGACCTTGATCAGCCCGGCGTGCTTCTTGACCCGGAAGCCGGCGCGCACCTTGTCATGCAGGCCACCGGGGCTCCCTGCCTCGACGCGGCTGGCCGCCAGTGCGGCGATGTCCTCGGCCACCTCGTTGACGGGGTCGCGCACTTGGTCGGAGCGGATGAAGGCGCCGAACGACGGGTGGTTGGGGACGTACTTCGCCCGCTGGCCGGGGCGGAAGCGGACGGAGGTGGCGAGGATCGGCTTCTCGAGGTCCGAGAAGTCGCCCATCAGACCGTGCCCTGCCGCTTGAGGTAGAAGATGGTCGCCTTGCCCTTGGCGTCGCGATCCTCGTAGTCGCCGGGCACGCCGTCGACCTCCCAGACGGTTCCGTCGACCCGGACCTTGTCGGTGCCGAGCACGTCGGCCTCGAAGGGAGCGATGACGGTGCGTCCCTCGATGATGACCCAGCCCTTGCCCTCCTCGTTGGTCGAGCGAGGCAGAACGACGCAGCCCTTGATGTCATGCTCGGGCGCGGGCCCCTGCGCGTCACCCTT
>Ga0172380_10004231_pt1 | contig 18664 bp, 18 predicted proteins | sample Leawe162metaG_FD_119747 | JGI IMG/M metagenome (GOLD analysis project Ga0172380, IMG submission 119747) | Leachate microbial communities from a municipal landfill in Southern Ontario, Canada - Leachate well 162 metaG | ecosystem: Engineered > Solid waste > Landfill > Unclassified | place... | reverse complement strand
GCGTGGCAAGGCCTTGGAACGCCTACCAAATTGTTTTACTTAGGCTAAAAGCACGAATTGTGCAATGCACAAAATAATTCTTGACACCAAGAACGTCAATCCTATAATACGATTATGTTGCGATGCACCATTGTTCCACCCAATCTCTATTTGGAGCCCGACATGATCGCCACCCCAGAAAACTTCGCTTCTGCCAACAAAGCCGCTGTCCAATCGTTCGTTACGCTTGCCAACACCTCTTTCGCTAGTACCGAGCGCGTGGCCGCCCTGAACCTCAATGTCGGCCGCTCCTTCCTGGAAGACGGTGTGGCCAATGCGAAAGCTCTGCTTGGTGTTAAGGATCCGCAGCATTTTGTTGCCCTGCAAAGCACGCTGGCGCAGCCGGCCCTGGAAAAGCTCGTCTCCTATTCACGTAAGCTCTATGAGATTGCCACTGAGACCAACGAAGCAGTCTCCAAGCTCGTCGAAGCGCAGTTTTCCGATTTGAACAAGACCGTCGCTGACGCTCTGGACAAAGCGGCGAAGGACGCACCGGCGGGTTCCGATGGGGCGATTTCGGCCGTCAGGTTTGCTCTTGCCGCCACCAACTCGGCCTACAACAATATCAGCAAGGCAGCCAAGCAGGTCGCCGAGATTGCTGAAGCCAATATATCCGCTGCAACCAACGCAACGGTGAAGGCTGGTAGTTCCGCTGCCAAGGCAAAGAGGGCTGCATGAACAGTCAAATTTCTCCTGCTTGAATGACTTTCTCACAGACCATCCGGTTGATCTTAGTCCTGTGCTTATCTATGCTGACAAGAGGGGCGCATAAAGGAGCAAAATCATGGTTGCCAACGAAATTCTGCTACTAATGGGCGCTGTCGCCGTGCTCCCCTATATGGCGGAAGCAACGGTCGATTGGGTGCGCAAGCAGATCTCGCCTTGATCCGGAGCGCGCGTACCAAGGATGCTCGTGCGTCATTCAGCCGCTCACAGGCTGGACGCTCAGGCCAACTCGAGGTCAGCCAGTATCTGCTCATCCATTCTGGAAAGCGGCCCGACTCAGATCTTCCGCCTCAAGCCATCACCAGGATGGGCACGGCGCGTGCGACTACCCACCTGGGTGTCGGTGGCAGGTCAATAGATGGTCATTGACCATGCCAGTTGCCTGCATCAGCGCATAGCAAATGGTTGAACCAACGAAGCTGAAGCCGCGCTTCTTCAGATCGCGGGAAATTGTGTCGGACAAGGGCGTGCGAGCCGGAACATCATTCATCGTACGCCAGCGATTGCGGATCTGTTTACCATTTACGAACTGCCACAGATAAGTATCAAAGCTGCCGAATTCGCTTTGGATCGGGATCAAGGCCTTCGCATTGGCGATGGCGGCCGCGACTTTTTGCCTGTTCCTGACAATGCCAGAATTGGCCAGGAGGCGGGCAACGTCCGATTCTCCATAGGCCGCAACACGGACTGGATCGAAACCTTTAAAGGCCAGGCGATAGCTTTCCCGCTTCCTGAGGATTGTTATCCAGGATAGTCCAGCCTGCGCGCCTTCCAAGACGAGAAACTCGAACAAGGTTTGGTCATCATGGCAGGGAACGCCCCACTCCCGGTCATGATAGGCGACGTAAAGCGGGTCGTCCCCGCACCAAGGACAGCGTTGAATCATTGCAATTCCTTCAAGCGGGCGAGTACCTGGAATTTGCCGTGCCCCGACTACGCCGATATGGAAGATCCATTGGTTCTCTACTTCGAGAACCGTAGGAACCGGCAACGATGCGCGATCCAGCGTCGATCCTATTGCTTCGCGAAACGCGTATTTTACTATTGGCACCAACTGTCGCGGACATGATAAAGCCGTGGCGTCAGGCGATCGTGGAACTACTGAGCTCTTAGTCAAGTACAATGGCTGTCAGCTGTAGTCACGCACGCCTGGATGGTAGTTGTGGCACAGCAAGTGCGTTAAGCTTGACGTAGCACAAGGAAGCTTTGAAATCGCCAACATAAGCTTGCGGACCACGAAGTTGCAGGTGCGTGCAGCGCCTACATTGCTATCATGGACAATGTCAGGAAGTTTGAAGGAATGACTAACCAATACGGAGGAGTAAATGCTGGACACTAAACGACGCAAACTGATAGCGGCAGCGGCCTTGGCCATCGGCGCGACACTGGCTGCCCCCCTCTCCTGGTCGCAGTCGAAGGAACCGCTGAAGTTCGGGGTGGCGATGCCGGCGACTGGCGCGGAGGGCGTATATGGGGCGGATTTCACCCTGGTTGCCCGCTGGGCCGTAGCGGACATTAATGCCAAGGGCGGCATCAACGGGCGCCCGTTGGAAATGATTGCACTGGATACGCGGGCCGAACCCGCACTCGGAATCACCACCGTCAATCGCTTGATCAGCGTCGATAAGGTGCCCGTCTTCATGGTCGCCTGGAGTGGTGTGGTCAAGGCCGTGGCACCCATCGCAAACCGGGAGAAGGTGCTCGAGCTCAGCGTCGGCGCCAATTCGCCCGATATCGCCAAGCTGGGCGACTATGTCTATACGACGTTTCCGCTGGCGGAAGTAGATGTCACCGCGCTTGCCGGATACGTCCACGACAAGCTGGGCAAGAAGACCGCGGCGGTAATGTACATCAACAACGACAGTGGTACCGAGGGCGCGCGTATTTACCGCAGCGTTTTCGAAAAAGCCGGCGGCAAGGTCGTGGCCTTCGAAGCCTACGATCCCAAGGCAACCGACTTTTCGGGCATCGTGCAGAAAGTGCGTTCGGCCAATCCGGAGATCGTACATATTCACGGCCTGATGGCGGATACGCCACTGGTTATCGCGCAGATGCGGCAACTGGGCATGAACCAGCGCGTTACCAGCTACGGTGCCGCATACAATGTCAAGATCATCGAGCGCCTGGGTCCGCAAGCGAACGGCCTGCTGGTCACCTCTCTGTCGCCGGGGGCTGCCCAAAGCCCGAATGTCGCCGCCTTTTACAAGCGCTGGCAGGACACCGAGAAACGTGTCTCTGCCGTGCAGGGCTACACGCAATACGTGTACGACTCCGTAGTCCTGATCGGCGAACTATACAAATGGGTGCTGGACAAGGGATTGCCACCGACCGGCGAGAACCTGCGCAAAGCCCTGCTGGCCATCAGGAAGTTCGAACTGCCGATGACCGGGCCGCTGGAAATCGGCGACGATCACCGCGTGCGCAAGCCCGTATTTCTGTGGACAGTGGAAAAGGAACAATTCGTCCAGGAAGCCATCGTCAAGTGACCACCTAACCCAGGCGCTCCAACCTGTGGAGCGCCTGGGTTTTTGGCAAAGATGCGTCGCCGGTCGCCCCCGCGGATTCAAGCAGGGCGAATAGCGCTTGCTGTAGTCAAGCCCGGCGAATAGACCGATAGACGGAAAACCGCGCGCGCTTGCTCAACACCAACTGCCACAGTTGTCCCTGCCGGGAGCGGAAGAAAGCGGCGCAGCTCATCAGATAGTACTTCCACATGCGGTAGAAACGCTGACCATACTTGTCTTCAAGCGCAGGCCAGCCGCGCTCGAAGTTCTCCCACCATGCCATCAATGTGCGATCGTAGTCTGCGCCGAAATTGTGCCAGTCTTCGATCAGAAACTGCCCCTCGACCGCGCGAGCGATGTCCGCAGACGAAGGCAGAAACCCGTTGGGGAATACATACTTGTCTATCCATGGATCCGGTTTGCGCGAAGTCCGATAATTGCCGATCGTGTGCAGCAGGAACAGCCCCTGATCCTTGAGCAGATGCTCGACGATCGCGAAGAACCGGGCATGGTTCTTTGGCCCGACATGCTCGAACATGCCGACCGAAACCACCTTGTCGAATTCACCGGAAAGGTCGCGATAATCCATGAGTTCAATGGTCACCGGCAATCCTACACAGCGCTCGCGGGCCAGTTTTTGCTGTTCCTTCGAGACGGTGATGCCGAGAACCTCGACGCTATAGTTCTCTGCCGCAAATCGCGCCAGGCTGCCCCAGCCGCTGCCGATGTCGAGCAGCCGCTCGCCAGGCTGCAGGTCCAGTTTGCGGCAGATCATGTCGAGCTTGTCGCGTTGCGCTTCATCCAATGTGGCTGCCTGCTGCCAGAAGCCACAGGAGTAGCTCATCGTCGGATCGAGCATGGCCTCGAACACGTCGTTACCAATATCGTAGTGCTGCTCCCCTACCACGAAGGCTCGCCGCCTCGACTGGCGGTTGAAAAGAGCGTGGCGCAAGATTTCGCCCAGCAGGCGCAGCCGCATTCGCTTGTCGAGGCGATTGTCGGCGTCGACAGCGAGGAGGCGATGGAAGAGTTGATCGAGGCGCTCGCATTCCCACCAACCGTCCATATAGGCCTCGCCGAAGCCGAGCGAACCGTCCATGAGGATTCGTCGGTAGAGCCGCTGATCGGCGACCTTGATGTCCCAGGGGTCGTTACCGTTGAAGCGGATCCCGGCTTCGGCGGCCAAGGCCTGCAGTGCGGCAGGAGCGGGTGGCAAAGGCGATGCTTCCCGAGCAGAAGAATTCCATGCGCCGACGATGGACGTTGCGCCGGACTGCCCTCTGTCGGCGCTATCGTTAGCAGATGATCGTACCTGGTTCTCCACTTAGTAATCGCCTAGACTTGCATCGGTGGGCCAAGGCCGGTCAACGTGATGGTGAGAATCATGGTTTCCAGCCCCTTGCGTCCTGCGTTCGGGCCGAGGTCCAAGAACCGAAGCGCGGAGATCGCTGGGACGAAAAAGAGTATTCTATGCTTCAATCAACCAGCAATGACGACTCCACAAACCTGAGACGGAAATGATGACAGACGTATTCGTAGTAGGCGCGGGCATGACACCGCTGGGCAAGCACATCGACAAGAGCGTTAAGCAGTTGACAGCGTTAGCGGTTCAGGCGGCGCTGACAGATGCCGGTGCCGATCTCAAGGATGTGCAGGCCGCATGGTTCAGCAACACACGCCAAGGCGCGCTCGAGGGCCAACACAACATCCGGGGCCAGTGTGCGCTCCGCGCATTCGGCTTCGAGGGCATCCCCATCTTCAACACGGACAATGCCTGCGCCAGTTCCAGTTCGGGTCTGATGCAGGCCTATGCTGCAGTGCGCGCAGGTATCCACGAGGTGGCCCTCGTCGTGGGCACCGAGAAGATGAACTACCCCGAGAAGAGGCAAGAGATGTTCGAGGCCTTCAAGGGCAGTTGGGACCGCGATCTGGCCGACAGCCACATGAAGGAGCTGCTGGCCATGGGCGAGGGCATGCCCCTTCCGCCCGAAGCCATGGTGGATACGGGCGAGCGTTCGGTGTTCATGGATATCTATGCAGCGCTGGCACGCTTTCACATGCACCGCTTTGGCACCACCCAGGCGCAAATCGCTGCCGTGGCGGCGAAGAATCACTGGCACTCGCAGTTCAACCCCATGGCGCAGTATCGCACGCCGATGACGGTCGAGGAGGTGCTCAAGGACAAGCTGATCGCGTGGCCGATCACGCGCTCGATGTGCGCACCGATGAGCGATGGCGCCGGCGCCCTGCTCGTAGCGTCAGGTGCAGCTCTGGCCCGCTTCGATGCCCGCCGTGCGGTGCGCATCCGCGGCATAGGGGTGAGCAGCGGGAGCAAGCGCGAGCCCAGCCAGGTGGAACGCCATCTGACCCGCGTTGCCTGCGACCGTGCCTATGAAATGGCCGGCGTCGGCCCGGCCGACATCTCAGTTGCCGAACTGCACGACGCATCGGCCATCGCTGAAATCCTGCACAGCGAGAACTGCGGCTTCTGCGCCTACGGCGACGGTGGCGCTCTCGTCGAGAGCGGTGCCACGCGCTTGGGCGGGCGTCTGCCGGTCAACGTATCCGGCGGACTGTTGTCCAAGGGCCACCCGATCGGCGCGACGGGAGCGATCCAGATTCGCGATCTCGTCTTGCAATTGCGCGGTGAAGCCGGGCCAGCCCAGGTTGAAGGTGCGCGCATAGGCCTGGCCGAGAACGGCGGTGGCTTCTACAGCATAGAGGAAGCCGCCTGCGTCGTAACTGTACTGGAACGGCATGCCACCTGAAGCCAGAGTCGTGCAAGGCGGTACTCGTCAAAACTCATCTTGGCCAAGAAATCATTCCATTCCCGCGTGTGCCGGATCTATCTTCGCTGGCTTGACTGACTTGATAAGAAGGAGCAAAGGCAGCATGGCGATGAAACTCGCGGCGATCAGCCAGAACGCCGAGATGTACGCTTGTATCATCGCCTGCTGGCTGATCAGCTTGGCCATCAGCGCGGCGTCGAGGCTGTTCAGGTGCAGCCCCGAGGGATCGAAGAAGTGGCGGGCGTTGTTGCCGAGCAATTGCAGATAGCTGTGTATTCCCTGGCTGTATGGAGTCACCATGCCGCGCATTTCGACCCAGTGGACCTTGGCGTAGAGCGCCAATCCTGCCTGTGTCAGGGATATCAGCTTGATCCGCCGGTCTGTGGTGGAGAGCTGACGACTTGCCAGGCCATCGCGTACCAACCGGTCTATCATGGTCCCTGCCGAGCGTCCGCTGCGTTTCAATTACGAGGCAGAGAACTTCGAGGAAATCACGGTCGCCCATGAAGGCGGCTGGGCCAAGCTCGCCATGCAGGGCAAGAATTTCCGCGGGATCCTGCCAGTCCGGCCGGGAGGCGTCCTCGTCATGGGCAGACCGGTGGGTGAGTCGCGTTACACAGGATTATTCCAATACACGGCCGAGTAAGGGTGCGCCGCCTGCCTCAGCTTTGCTTGTCGATCAGCAGCCCCTTGAGGCGTTCGATCATCTGGTCCAGGTTCTTGTCCATGCGCAGGATCTCCTCCGCAGGGATCTGCCGCAACACCTCGTGCGTCTCGGGATCGACGACCTTGATCACAGTGCGCCCGCTGTCTTTGTCGACCGAGAAGCTCAGGTTGGGTGCGGCTTTGACGAGCATCTGCTGCACTTTGTTGGCGGATTGCTGGATTTCCGCTGCTTGCGCGCGCCGCTCGGCGGCGCTCGGGCCGCCGAGTTGCTTGGTCGCCGTACCGGCGTCGCTGGTCGGCGGCAGCACGACGGGCTGACTGCGCGCAGCCGGGCTCGGCGGCGTACCGACCGCCGACTTAACCACTATGCTGTTGCTTATGCCATCGATGCCGGCCACGACGTTCTCCAATACGGAAGCGAAAGCATCCCGTGACGTTGATTCCTACGGCAGCCGTAGGGAAAACTTTAGGCAAATTTCGTAAATAATTGCACGTATCGGGAAAAACCGGTGCGGCAGGGGCCCCGGCGGCCACGCCATGCACGCGACGAGGCAAAGTCGTGCAGTGACGACGACCTGCAAGACCCGGTAGCGAGAGGCCATCTTATGAGACGACACCCGGTTCCCGAGCTCATGCCGGCAGCGCTCGGCCGATTCCTGCGCTCGAACCGTAGCGCGGCGCCGATGCCGGGCCGCCCCTGGTCGCAAACGGGCGGGCAGTGCGAGCGCAGATTGACGCTGGACGGCATCGGTCGGCCACCCACGCCTGCGCCAGTTCCGCTTGGCGACGGCCCTTTAGCCTGCGGCAATCTTCCGGGCGGATTGCGGATGTGCTTCGTCGAGCAACCATTTGCGAAACACCGCAACCTTGGGCCGATCTGCCGTGGTCTCCGCGCTGACGACGTAATAGCTGTCGGGCATGGCCAGGCTGTAGTCGAAGGGAGCCACCAGCCTGCCGGCAGCGAGGTCGCGCGCCGCCAGCTCCTTGATGCCGAGCACCACGCCCAGACCGTCCACCGCGGCCTCCAGTCCGAGCATCGCGTGATTGAAGTGGAGGCCGTGGCTGGTGTCCACGTCACCAGCGCCGGCACCGCGCAGCCACTGCACCCAGTCCGGCCGATTCTCGCTGCTCAAAGGCGTATCGTCATGCAGCAGCATATGGTAGTGGAGGTCCGCCGGCTTGCGCAAAGGCCGCATGCCTTCAAGCAGGCGCGGGCTGCACAGGGGTGTTACCGATACCTTGAACAACATATCGACGCGACAGCGCGGATACTTGCCGTTACCGAAACGGATATCGATATCGGCGTCCAACGGTAGGCTATCGCTACCGGTCATGGTGTCCACGGCCTCGTGCTGCCGCGCATCGACCAGGCGCATGCTGGCGACGATGCGGATGTCGATGTCGGGGTGAGCGGTGACGAAACGGTGCAGCCTGGGCATAAGCCATTTGGCGGCGAAGGACGGGGGGACGTTGACCGTCAGCGTCCCGGCGCTCTCGTGCGCCCGCACCTGTTCAACCGCCGCCGCGATCTGGGCAAAGCCTTCGCTCAACTTCGGCAGAAAACTCCGCCCCGCCGGCGACAAGGCGATCGCTCGCGTCAGGCGGCGAAACAGGGTCACGCCCAGCGTCTCCTCGATCAGCTTGATCTGATGACTGATCGCGGCCGGGGTGACATGCAACTCCTCCGCCGCCTTTCTAAAGCTCAGGTGGCGGGCAGCCGCTTCGAAGGCGCGCAAGGCGTTCAGAGGTGGCAGGCGCTGGCTCATGAACGCAATATACATTATTTCAACTAATGTGTAACGGGCGCATATCTCATTTGTTGCACTACAGCATTATCTGTAATATTCAGCCAGTAAAGCAGTTCCCACATTAGTCACACGTTAGGAGCATTTGAGATGAAAGCCAATTTCGCCTTGCCCCATCACGCCTTCGAGGGGACTTTTAGTCCCATGAGCGGGGACGCGAATTTTTCCACTTTTGTACGTCGCGCTGCTGCCGTCGCGCGGCGCGCCTTTTCAAAGTTGGGTCAAGCCTTGCGTCCGATCAGCTACGAGGAGGCCTATCTCGCTAAGGCGCAGAACCACGCCGACCTCGATCGGCGCTTGTTCGAACTCAGTTGCGGGAGCTACGAAGCTTCGCGCCGCTTCTTCTATTGATCCGGGGTGGCTGCCGCCGCCTCTCGGCGCACTCGGCCTGCTGCAGTGAAGGTCCAGGCCTTTGCACCGGGCAGTTGACCTAAGTCGCATTGAGGGCCCTGGAATTCCGCTATTATCGGCTGAATCCGCTCAAGACTCCTCAATGCAAGATACCAAGCTCTTGGATTATTTGGTGCCGGGCCAGGCCGGGCAGGTCGTAGCCGTTCACGCGACTGAAGACTTGCGCCGCCGCCTGGTGGCGCTGGGTCTGAAACCCGGCAATCGCATCGAACTTATCCGCAGGGGCCTGTTCACCGGCCCGCTACAAGTGCGTATCGGCACCACCGACATCATCATCCGCCGGCGCGACGCCCGCCACATAGAAATAGCGGTATAGGCGCATGAAGAAGGTCGTTTTGCTGGGCATGCCCAACACCGGCAAATCGACCTTCTTCAATCGCCTGACCGGTTCCGGTGCGCGGGTCGGCAACTGGCCGGGCGTCACCGTCGATCTCGCCAGCGCCAAGGTGCTGCTCGGCGCCAAGATGGTCGAAATCATCGATCTTCCCGGGATCTACGATCTACATGGCTTCTCCGACGACGAGCGGGTGGTGCGCCACTTCCTCGAGAACAACGCCGTCGATCTCGCCGTCGTCATCCTCAACGCGGTACAGATCCAGCGACAGCTCGCCCTCGCCTTGCAGATCCAGGCGCTCGGCCTGCCTATCGTCCTGCTCCTCAACATGGAGGACGAGGCCGGCAAGCTGGGTGTGCGCATCGACTGCGCGACCCTGGCGGCCCAGCTGGGCATGCCCACCCTGCTCTGCAGCGCCAAGTTCGGATCCGGCCATGTCGAGGCGCTGCGCAGCATCACCACGGCCCTGCGCACCAGCGCTCCGGCGTCGACGGAAGGGGTGAAGACCGCTCTCGTTGCCGACGACACCATCGAGGCCAAGCTGGAAAACGCCCTGGCTGGCTGCGTCACCATACCGATGACACTGTCGCCCGGACTCACCGACCGCATCGACAGATTCGTGTTGCATCCCCTATTGGCGCTACCACTCTTCCTCGCCGTGATCATGGTTCTATTCCAGGCCGTGTTCGCGCTCGGTGCGCCCTTGCAAGCCGGCATGAACGCGATCTTCGACTGGCTGCGCGAAACGGCCCTGGTGCCGCTGCTTTCCAGCGCGCCGCCTTTCCTCAAGGGCCTGCTGATCGACGGAGTGTTCAACGGGGTTGCCACCGTCGCCGCGTTCATTCCCATCATCGTGCTCTTTTTCATCTTCATGGCGACAGTCGAGGATACCGGCTACCTCTCTCGCGCCGCTTTCCTCACCGACGCCCTGATGGCTCGCCTGGGTCTCGATGGGCGCAGTTTCGTCATGCTGCTGATGGGCTTCGGCTGCAACGTGCCAGCGCTGATGGGCACTCGCATCATGCGCAGCAGGCCCCTGCGCCTGCTCTCCATGTTGCTGATTCCTTTGTCGCTTTGCTCGGCGCGGCTGCAGGTCTTTCTCTTCGTCATTGCGGCACTGTTCACGCCGACCCAGGCGCCCTGGGTGCTGTTTTCGCTCTACGTCATGAGCGTGGCGTCGGCGGTAGCCACGGCCCTCATCTTTCGCCGCTACTTCCGCTCCAGCGATCCCTTCGTCATCGAATTGCCTCCCTATCGCCTGCCGACGCTGCGACAGATCATCCTGCGTGCATGGGGGGAAGTCAGCCATTTCCTGTTCCGCGCGACAAAATTCATTGTTGCGGGTGTGGTCTTGGTTTGGCTGCTCACTAATCTTCCGGTCGGCATCGCCGCCGGCAGCGTTGACAGCTATGCCGGATGGCTCGGCCACGCACTGGCCCCGGTGCTCGGTCCCCTGGGCATAGAGGACAAGCTGACGCTCGCCCTGATCTTTGGCTTTGTCGCCAAGGAGGTGGTGATCGGTTCGCTGGCGGTAATCTATGCTGCCGATGGCGCCACTCTCTCCAGCCATCTGGCGCAGCAGCTGGACTGGGTGCAGGCCTACAGCTTCATGTTGTTCACCCTCCTGTACACCCCCTGCCTGTCGACTGTCGCAACGCTGCGCGCCGAGTCACGCAGCCTCGCCTTCACAGCCTTTGCCTTGGCCTGGCCATTGGCACTGGCTTGGTCGGTGAGTTTGATTTTCTACCAGGGTGCGCGCAGCCTGGGCTATTGACGAGGCTCAAGCAAGTACCGCCACGCCTGCGTTAGTATACCGGGCGATTTCCAGATCAAAGACGATGCCTACCTCTCGCCCCGCCGTCAACTCGATACTCTACATACGCCTGCCCTGCTGGAAAATCTATCCGGGCGGCGTCATCTACGTCGCCGATTACGTCCACAAGCAGCGCCCCCGCATCAATCAGCATCTGCTCGACTTGGCGCTGGTGCCGCCAGCGCGGCGCAAGCGCGTGCTGCAGGAGAAGCTCGCTGCCCTGCGCCCAGACATGGTGGCATTTTCCTGGCGCAACATGCAGTCCTTCGGCCCGCATCCGGAGGACGACGCGCTCGACGTGGTGATGAAGTTCGACCACTCACCCAATCTATGGCACCGTCTCAAGTCGGCCAAGGACGCGCTGCGCATCATCGGTGACTACGTTCTCAGCCGCCTGCGCAATTTCGCTTACATGAAGATGGTGCGTCGCCTGTTGCCCGCGTCGCGCATCGTTGTCGGCGGCACGGCGGTGTCGATCTTTGGAAAGTACGTTGTAGCCAAATGTCCGACCGACACCGTGGTGGTCATCGGTGAGGGCGAAGACGCCATGCTCTCCATCGTCGATGGCTTTGACAAGCCGGCAGGGGAGTTCTACTACAAGGATGCTGCCGGCCAGGTCAGCTACCGCTCACGCAGCGAAAATTTCGATCTGCGGGCCCTGACCGCCGTCGATTTCCCCTACATTGAATCGATCTTTCCCGCGTTCAAGGAATACATCGACACGGACATCGGTGTGCACACCAAGCGGGGTTGCCCCTTCCAGTGTCACTTTTGCCTGTACAACAAAATCGAGGGCGCAAACCAGCGTTACCGGGAGCCGGCCGAAATCGCCAAGGAGATCGAAACGCTCAACAAGCGCTACGGGGTCACGCGCATCTGGTTCACCGATGCGCAATTCTGCTCGACCCGACGCAGCATGGATCACGTCGAGGAGGTGCTCGACGAGATGCTGGCCCGGCAGACCCAGGTCAGTTGGTCCGGCTACTTGCGTCTCAACCACCTCACGCCGGAGATCGCGCGCAAGATGCTGGCGACGGGCATGTGCAGCGTCGATCTGTCATTCACCGGCTCGCAAGAGGTGATCGACCAGCTCACTCTCGGCTACTCGCTCGAGCAGCAGATGGAAGCCTTCCGCATGCTCAAGGATCAGGGTCAGGACAAGCAGAAGGTGAAGCTGTACATTCCGCTCAACGCGCCGGGCGAGACCCTGGAGACGCTGCGCCGGACCATAGAAAAAGTGAAGGAGATCTATGCCCTGTTCGGCCGCGACCAGGTGCTGCCCTTCATCTTCTTCATCGGCATACAACCGGGCACCCCGGTTGAGAAGCTGCTGATAGCGCGCGGCTATCTGCCGCCCAACTACAACCCGCTGACGCTCAATCCCTTCACCATCAAGAAGCTGCTCTACAACCCCAAGCCGCTGGGAAGACTGATCGGCCGGGCCTATCTCGAAGCGGTGGAATCGCTCGATCCGGCCAGCGAGTACATCGGCCGGGCGACGCTGGACATCATCGAGCGCGACCTGCCGGCGCCCGCGTTCGGCATCGGTGCCAGGTTGGCGTCTTGAGCCGAAACCTCGAATTGCCCGCCGCGTCTAGCCTGACATGGCGACCGGAATGATGGGAATGATGGTCGGGGTGTGGGTCTTCTGCGCCTGCACCTTGCGGCTCCCGGGAAAGGCCAGCGCTTCGGTCAGCAGGTAAGCGGCCTGCGCGTAGGAGGTCGGGCAAATCGTGAAACACTCCTGGCAGCCCCAGCATTCCCTGGCGGCAATTTCCGGAATGAAGCTGATCTCCTTCAGCGGGCCATTGTCGATGAAGCCGACGGCGTTCTTCTGCTTGACCTCGTTGCAGTAGCGCACGCACAGCCCGCACAGTATGCAGAACGAGGCTGCCCTCTCGAAACGGTTGCGGTCGGCGCCATACTCCTCTGCCAGCTTCACCAGTTCCGGTGCATCCGGCGCGTGCGCCATCAACTCCTCGACGAGTACGCGGCGTATCTTGTCCACCTTCTCCGAACGGGTGCGCACGACAATATCCTGCTCCACCGGATAAAGGCAGGAGACGACGTAGCTCTTCTTGCCGCGCGCTTCGACTTCAACCGTGCACAGGCGGCAACCGCCGAAGGACTCCAGCTTTTCGTGCTCGCACAGGGTCGGGATGTGGATGTCCGCCTGCTGCGCCGCCTGCAGGACGGTCATGCCCGTCGCGGCGCGGACTTCCTTGCCATCGATCGTCAGGAGGATCTCACTCATCTTGCTTTACTCCCGCCGGCCGCTTGAACCGAGATACGCGACTCGTACTCGGGCTTGAAATAGCGGAACATGCTCTTCAGCGGATCGGCTGAGGTCTTCCCCAGCGCGCACAGGCTGGACAGTCCCGTCACCTCGGCCAGGTCCTCCAGTTGCTCCAGGTCGCCTGGCTTGCCCTCGCCTTTGGTCAGCTTGGTCAGGATGTGCAGCATCTGCGCCATGCCCTCGCGGCAGGGCACGCACTTGCCGCAGGACTCCTTGGTGAGGAAATCCATCAGATAGCGCGCCACTTCCACCATGTCGGTATCTTCGTCCATGAGCAGCAGGCCGCCGGCACCGATCGGTGCGCCCAGCTTGGACATGCCGTCAAAGTCCAGCGGGGCGTCGATCAGGTCGGCTGGAATGGAGCCGCCCATGGCCCCGCCGAAATGGATGGCCTTGAGCGTCTTGCCGTCGCGCACGCCACCGCCGATGTCGAAGACCAGCGTGCGCAGCGGGGTGCCCAGCGGCACCTCGACCACACCGCTGTTGACCACATTGCCGGACAGGGAAATGAGCTTGGTGCCCTTGCTCTTCTCCGAGCCGATGCTGGTAAACCAGTCGGCTCCCTTGTTGATGATCTGTGGCACGTTGGCCCAGGTCTCGACGTTGTTGAGATTGGAGGGCTTGTCCCAGATGCCGGACACCGAGGTGCGGATGTACTTGGGTCTCGGTTCGGGGGGATTGCCTTCGATCGAGCGCATCAGCGCCGAAGATTCGCCGGAGACGAAGATGCCGACGTCGAAGTGCAGTTCGCACTCGAAGTCGAATCCGGAGCCGAGGATGTTCTCGCCCAGCAACCCGTATTCCTTTGCCTGCGCCAGGGCATTTCTCACGTGCTTTTCCAGCAGCGGCATGTCGTGGCGGGTATACATGAAGCCCTTCTGCGCACCGATGGCGTAGGCGCCGATGATCAGGCCCTCGAGGATCTTGTGCGGGTTGCCGGTGAGCATCGCCCTGTCCATGAAGGCGGCGGATTCCCCTTCGTGGCCGTTGACGATGACGTACTTGGTCTTGTCCGCTGCCTTCTTGGTGGTCTCCCACTTGGCGCCGGCCGGGAAGCCGCCACCGCCGCGACCGCGCAGGTTGGCGCGCTTGACCTCATCCAGGACCTGGTCCGGGCTCATGGTGGTGAGCGCCTTGACCAGGGCGGCGTAGCCGCCGACGGCCAGATAGTCATCGATCTTCATCGGGTCTATCTTCGGGTTGTCACCGATCAGAAGGCGCATCTGGTGCTTGTAGAAGGGCACCTCGTGCATGTGCACGGCTTTCTCGCCGCTCACCGGATCCTTGTACACCAGGCGCTCAACCACCTCCCCTTTCAGGGTGGCGGCGACGATCTCCGGCACGTCCGCCGGCGCAACCTCGAAGTAGCAGATGTCGCCGGGCGTGACCACGACGTTGGGCCCCTTCTCGCAGTAGCCGTGGCAGCCGGTGGTCCTGACCTCGAGCTTGCCGCCCAAGTGCGCGGCCTCGGCCAGGAAGGCGCGAGCGACTGCGGCCGAGTCCATGCCGTCGCAGGCAGCACCGGCACAGACCGCGATGCAGGGTAGTGCGGGATCCCGACCAGCCAGGATTTCCGCCCGATATCTTTCCAGTTCAGCCGCTGATTGGAGCTTGGGCATGGTCATCACTCACTCGTAGCTCTTGAGAACGGCTTCGGCCTTCTCGGGCGTCATCCTGCCGTAGTGCTTGCCGTCGACGATCAACTCCGGCCCGATGCTGCAACTGCCCAGACAGGCACCGGTATCGAGCGTGAACCTGTTCTCGGCATCCGTCTCGCCGGCCTTGAGGCCGGTGAGTTCCTCCACCTTCGCCAGAAGCTTGGGTGCGCCGCGCAGATGGCAGGTCATGCCGGTGCACACGTGCACCTCGTGGCGTCCCTTCGGTGTCAGGCTGAAGGTCTTGTAGAAGCTGGCGATCTGCAGCACCTGGGCAAAGGGCACTTCCAGCGCATCGGCCACCTCCTGCATCACCTCTCGCGGCAACCAGCGGTTCTCGTGCTGGATCTCCACCAGCGCGTGGATCAGCGAGCTCGGCTGGCCCCGGTACTTGGCTATGATGCTGGCGATCTTTTGTTCACTCATGGTGTTCGTCTCACTTCGGTTGTCTGATCTGTCTCAGGCAGCGAGCGCGACCTGCACCCGGCTGCCTTCGACCCTGACGATACCCTGCTGCGCCAGCAGATGAAGATGCCGGGCGACTTCAGCGGAATCGAGGCCCAGCTTCTGCGCGACTTCTTCGGCCGATTCCTCTCCTGCCCGCAGGGCGCCCATGATGCGACCCATGGCGAGCTTGTCCAGAATCAGCGACTTGAACAGCGGCTCGAAGTCGGGTCGAGAGAAGAATTCGTGATAGCCGTCCTCCGTCCGCTTCGGCACCCGGAACCGCTCGCGCTCGACCAGCTTGAAGTAGGGCACCAACTGCGTGGCGGCCTCCAGACCGGCTTGCAGGTCGGGAAGATCCCGACTCTCGCTCGATCCGAACGGGCCCAGGCTCTTGATCGTCGCCCCGAACTCGTTCATGACTTCGGCGAAGCGTATGCCCTCGCCCGCCGACACCCATTCCAGCCGCAGCCTGTCCGGGTTCACGCCGACGTTCTCGAGGATGCGCTTGGCGACCAGGCTGTTGCCCAGCGCGTCGTAGTTGCCCTCGGGGTTGTAGTGACAGTCGCCGAGGTGACAGCCGCCGATGAACACCCCGTCGGCTTTCTTGGCAAAGGCGCGAAAGATGAACTCCAGGTCGACCCGCCCCGAGCACATCAGACGGATCACGCGCAGGTAGGGCGGGTACTGGAAGCGGGAGACGCCGGCCAGGTCCGCACCGCCGTAGCAGCACCAGTTGCAGAGGAAGCCGACGATGATGGGTTTGAATTCAGATGGAGCAGCCATGCTCAGTCCCCTCAGTTCCTTATCGCTTGCGTTGTCATTGGCGTCGTCCCGGTTGTGCGCTTCAGACCAGTTCCAGCGCCGCGTCGATCTGATTGAACACCTCGTCGTCCGTGTAGTGAGAGAGGCTGATCGCCGCGGTCGGACATTTGGCGACGCACAGTCCGTCACCCTTGCACAGCACGGGATTGACCACCGCCTTCTTGCCGCGCGGGGTATCGACGAAGTCGATGGCGCCGTAGGTGCACACCGAGATGCAGGCGCCGCAGGAGACGCAATCGAGTCCCTTAACGGCGCAGACCGCCCCCGAGGCGACCACGGTGTCGCGTGAGAGCAGGGTCAGCGCCCGGCCCGCGGCGCCGTAGGACTGGGTGATGGTCTCCGACAGGTGCTTCGGATACTGGGCCGTACCGCAGAGAAACACGCCTTCGGCGGCGAAGTCGACCGGCCGCAGCTTGGCGTGGGCTTCCTGGAAGAAGCCGTCGGGGCCCAGGGGCACCTTGAACATGCGCGCCAGCTCGCTTGAACCCGGGGTCGGGATCACCGCCGCAGCGAGGATGATGGCGTCGACGTCCAACGCCAGCTTCTTGCCCAGGATGGGGTCGAACGCCGTTACCCGGATCTGGCGCTTGCCGCCCTCGTCCCTGGCTTCCAGTTGTGGCGGCTCTTCCGGCTCGTAGCGGATGAACTTGACGTCCTGGTTGGCCGCCGCGCGGTAGTAGTCCTCCCGGAAGCCATAGGTCCGGATGTCGCGGAAGAGCACGTAGATGTCCACGTCGGGCTTCAACGACTTCAGCTTCAGCGCGTTCTTCATCGCGCCGCTGCAGCAGACGCGGGCGCAGTAGTTGCGGTCTTCGTTGCGGCAGCCGACGCACTGGATCATCACCACGCTCTCGGCCGCCATCAGCTCCTCGTCCTGCTTCGCGAGCTTGCCCTCCATCTCCAGCAAGGTCATCACGCGCTCGTCCTGGCCATACAGATATTCGGTCGGTTTGTACTCTGCAGCGCCGGTGGCGATGATGGCCGCGCCGTGCTTGATGGTGCGCACCCGGCCCTTCACCTTCACCGTGGTGCTGAAATTGCCGACGTAGCCGTCGACATGGGTGATGCTGGCGTCGGTGATGGCGTGGATCTTCGGATGCCGGTACACCTTCTTCTTCAGTTCCTTCAGGTAGGCCTGCACATCCATGCCCTCGAGCGTGTAGTGCAGGCGGCTGGCCACGCCGCCCAGGTCCGCGGCCTTCTCGATCAGGTAGGTCTCGTAGCCCTGCTCGGCCAGGGTATGGGCGCTGGTCATGCCGGCCACGCCGCCGCCTACCACCAGCGCGGTCTTGTCCACCGGCAGCAGGAACTCTTCCAGCGGCTCGAGCTTGCCTGCCCGCGCCACCGACATGCGCACGATGTCCTTGGCCTTCTGCGTTGCGGCTTCTTGCTCCTTGGAGTGCACCCAGGTGCAGTGCTCGCGGATGTTGGCCATGTCGAAGAAGTACTGGTTGACCCCGGCTTCGCGCAGCGTGTCGCGGAACAGCGGCTCGTGCGTGCGCGGCGTGCAGGCCGCGACCACCACCCGGTTCAGCCCCTTGTCGCGGATGGTGTCGGAGATGGCCTTGGCGGTGTTGGTCGCGCAGGCGAACAGGCTCTCTTCGACATGCACCACGTTGGGCAGGCCCTTCGCGTACTCGGCGATCCCCGGCACGTCGACCACGCGGCCGATGTTCGCACCGCAGCGGCAGACGAAGACACCGACCTTGGGTTCCTCTTCCGAGGTGTCCTTCTCCTCCGGGAACACCCGGTCCACGGAGAGCTGGCCGCGCCGTGACTTGAGCATGTACGACGCCTGGGCCCCGGCGCCGCTGGCACCCATCACCGACTCGGGAATGTCCATCGGGCCTTGGAAGGCGCCGCTGGTGTAGATGCCGGGGCGGCTGGTGGCGAGCGGGTTGAAGGGATCGACCTTGCAGAAGCCGTGGTGGTTCAACTCGATGCCGAAGACCTTGGAGAAGCGTTGCGCATCCTTGGGCGGGGCCAGGCCCACCGACAGCACCACCAACTCGAAGAATTCCTCGACCACGCCGTCCGGGGTGGTGTAGCGGATGGAGACGTCCCCGGTCTCCGGGTCTTCGCTCCCGACCGAGACGTAGCTGCGGATGAACTCCACGTCGGGCAGTTTCCGCGCGCGTTGGTAGAAGCGCTCGAAGTCCTTGCCGTAGGAGCGGATGTCGTTGTGGAAGATCTTGGCCTGCAGGTCGGGCAGGTGGTCCTTGGCGAGTATCACCTGCTTCTGCGTGTAGGAACAGCACACCGACGAGCAATAGCTGTTGCCGCCCGGGGTCACCTGGCGACTGCCCACGCAGTGGATCCAGGCGATCTTGTGCGGATGCTTCTTGTCCGAAGGGCGC
>Ga0172380_10004230_pt1 | contig 18668 bp, 22 predicted proteins | sample Leawe162metaG_FD_119747 | JGI IMG/M metagenome (GOLD analysis project Ga0172380, IMG submission 119747) | Leachate microbial communities from a municipal landfill in Southern Ontario, Canada - Leachate well 162 metaG | ecosystem: Engineered > Solid waste > Landfill > Unclassified | place... | reverse complement strand
GCGAAGGTGACGACGTGCCTTGCGTGAAATGCGGCAAGCCGGAACTCGATACGGGGCTGGAGTGCGGCAACTGCGGGCACGACAACTATGAAGCCATCACGGGCAAGCCTTTTGCACAGCAGGCGACAGGGGAGCGGGACCATGGCTGACAAGGTGCAATCGATCATGGCGCTGGTGGACCGTTATTGGTCGCTGGCATACGACGAAGGCAAGGAAGGCCGAAACCACGACACGCCAGACGGCGCTGCGCAGGCAACTTTGCTCGCCCTCAAATCCGCTATCCGCGAAGCCATCGCTGCGCCAGGAGTGGCGGATGAGTGGAAGCCGATTGAGAGCGCGCCGAGAAGCGGCGTCATTTTGCTGGCCGTGAAATCTGGCAATGACAGTCGGGTCTTCGCCGCCGAAATGTCGAATGACCATGACATTGGCGGTGACGTGTGGAACATCACGACCGGTTGGGGTGGCTGGACAAGACTGCACAAAGGATGGACTCCTGTCGCGTGGCAACCCCGTCCCGCCGCCCCCTCTCCCACCGCAGAGCAGCCCGAGCGCCCACCCTACTGCGGCTCTGGGCACTGCTCTTGCATTGAGTGCCCGTATGCCCCTCCCACCGAACATGAGGTGAAGCCTACTTCTGCGCCTGCGCGATGATGTGGTCCTTCTGGCTGCTCGATCGCGTGGTGCCGAACCAGAAGCTCATGACCATGCCCCAGGCGGTGCCTAGCGAGCCCAGCATGATGAGCAGAGCCGGCGACTCGCTAACCGTGAGGGTGTCGGTCATCATGCCCAGCAGCACGCCGAAGTAGCCGAGGGTGACGCCGATCGACAGAAGCGCGGGCACAGGGCTCTGCGTCTGGCTTTGCATCTTGCGGGCGCTGTCGCGGTCCTCAGCATGCACCTGCTCGATCTTGATCTCGTTTTCCTTGAGGAACTTCTGGAAGTCGATCTCGGCCAGCTTGATCGACGCGATCTGGTCCGGGCTCATGCGCCCCGAATTCAGCACCTCCGATACCGCCTCGACGGTCTTGGACTGGATGCCTAGCTTGTCGGCCAGGAAGGCCGCAGCAGCCCCGCCGAGAGGTCCGCCGAGTGCTGTGCCGATCATCGGCGCGATGGTTTTGAGCCAGTCCATAAATTACCCCACTCGGTGAAGAAACCAACCATGAACAAACGCCTCTTGCGAAGCGCGACCTTCTGCGATCTCGATGTACCGTGCACCCTGTAGGCAGTTGAGCGCGCGGCACAAGACCACATGGCCGTCCTTCCCCCGGTGCGCGAGGTAGGCCCGCAGTGCCGCGATGGTCATGCGCCCGATGGCGCCATCGACTGTCACGTCGGGGTAGGTCTTTGATTCGAGGTTGAGCACGTTGAGCGCGCGCTGCAGAAACCGACCGGCCACAGCGGGACCCATGTTCACGCCCGTATCGAGCAGTTCCTCGGCGACGGGTGCGCTGTGCTCGTTCACCTGGTCGAACCCCGGCGCACGCCAGTACCGCTCCACGTAAATCTGCTTGGCCACGGCGCGCGGCATCGCGGCCATCTCACCGTGATACCCGAACGCGCGAGCCACTTGTTCGGTGATGCCCCAGTTCGTTGGACCACCGCGATCGGCGGGGTGGTTGACGTAGCCACCTTCGCGCTTCAACAGGTCATCGATATACAGGTCAAGGCTCATTCTGTGCGCTCCGGTGTGAAGGGTTTCGGGGGCTCAATCTGCTCAAGCTCGCGAAGCACGAACTCTCGCTCGCGCTTCACCGACTCGCCGTCCGGTGGGAAGGTGGTCGGTGGTTCTTCACTCACCGAAGATCCCCAGGTTCGGTGAACTTTTCTTTCGCCCATCTCTTGAGGCGAATGCCCCACTCGGTTTCTTCCCTCATCCACTTGCGCACGAGGTAGGCCACCTGCAGCACGATGAAGATGATCGTCACGAACGCCACTATGTCGTTCATGGTGAGCGCGGTCATCGTGACGGCCGGCGCCGCCTTGACGGCCTCGATGATGATGTCCTGAGTCTCTTGCTTCATGGCAATGGGATGTGTGGAGGGGTTGGATCGGAGAGGTTCGTGTAGCGAGCAATGACGCGGGCTATCTTTCCCCGCCACCCCTTATCGAACACCAGCCGTTCAAGGTGCTCGCTGAAGGTGTATTCCTTCTTTCTTGGTGCGCTCCACAACACCAGTGCAAAGGTGGTCCAGTTGAGATACACGTCCACCACAGCCACTGCCGCAGTGAAGGGCATCAGCACGCGCCACTTGCCACCGCGCTCGTACTGGATCGCCAGTGGATACCCGAGCGTGACGAACAGCGGCAGATAGATGAACTGCCAGAGAAGCAGGTCAGCGAAGTTCATGTGTACCTCGTGCCGAGACCCCGGTGTCCGTCAGGACGTAGGAGGCCCAAAGGGGGATGATGATCTGCCCCGCTGCCGAGCTCGGACCGGTGCCTGATGCAGCGTTGGCGAAGGTGATGGCCGACCCACCGTTGAAGGCGATGGCGGTGCTGCACGATGCGCTGGCGCCGTTGATAGCGACGTTCATCATGATCGGCTTGCCGGTGGTGTTGTAGTAGGTCGTGCCGGCCGTGCGGGTCACGCTCTGCCACGTTTGCCCGTAGCCGATGGATTGATTGGCGGTCATGGCCTGACCCCCGACACCTTGGATCAGACTCGGAGCCGTCGCCCACGTGCCGGCTGTGGCTTGGGTGCTTTCCACGAACCCAACGACCCGGTAGGGCACGCTCGCCCGCGCCGTGGTGCTGTAGGCCACCGTCGAGCTATCGGCCGCACCTGCGCCACCTTCTGCGGTGGTGGAGATCAACCCACACTCGTCGAGGTTTGCACCACCTGCGAGGTTGATGACTGCGAGTTCCACGGTGCCGGCGCTGTCGATTGCAAGCACCACGAGTCGCGAGACCTGAGCACTGATCGTGCCAAGCGTGGAGCCACTGGACACCACCACGCTGATCGCCGATGCGACGGTGCGGGTGTTGACCGTCCCACTATCCAGTGTCGCGCTGCGGAAATCCAGCGTCGTGGGGTTGAGTGTGATTGTCAGCGCGTTTGATCCAACAGACGCCGTGATCGGCTGGATCTTCGAGGTTTCCCGCACGGCCATCTGCGCGCGGGTCAATTCTTCGACGGCGCCAGTGGATGCGGACACTCGACCCAGCACCCGATCCGTCGCCATGGTCAACCCACTGGACCCCACGTCGCCCGAGTTGGCGTAACTGCCGGCTGGTTGGTAACTGCCCGCCACCTGCGCACCCAGCGTCGTGCGAGCCGCTGCGGCGTTGGCGTCGTCGAGCAGGGTCTCGATGAACGGGGACACCACCAGTTCACCGGGGTCGAGCGCAGTGACGAATTCCAGCCCGGTGCCCGAGTCGTTGACCCGGACGAACGTGCTAGCCACGATCTCAGGCAACTGACCACTGAACGTGGTGTTGTCCAATGGGACGGTGATCGACCGATCGACCTGCTCCTGCAACTGCTGGTCCATCATCGTGAGCTTGTCCAGCGCACGCTCGTGGGTCTCAGCGGGGAAGGCGTCGCCGCTGTTGTAGTCGGTCTCTTGGGTCAGATCCACGACCCGGCGAATCACGAGGGTCTGCCCGACCGCAGGGGCGACGATCATGGTGACGCTGCCCCCGGCGTCGAGATCGGCACCGGTGACCGTGTAGTTGGTCGTGAGCACTTGGGTGGTGGCCACGCCATCGGCATCGACCAGTGTCACCTCCAGGTCGCCGTTCACGAGGAACCGGTACGGGAACGAGAAGATCGTCGTGACGCCGTTGCCCGCATACGTGGCGCGCGAGGTGGTGGTACTGAGGGTCATGGACGTTCCTTATCGCGGTGCGCTGAACATGGGGGGCGGTTGCTGGGTTTGCTCGTACTCACGACCCACTGTGTTCACACCACTAAGTAGCGCGGATTGTACGAGCCATGCGTGAATCTGACGAGCCTGAAACGCTGCCTTCTCGGGGCTGTCGGCCTTGGTGAGCAACAGGGCCATCTTTTCCGGGTCAATCATGGCTTCGACCAGCACCTTGTTGACACTCTGGACTGGCAGTTTCGTCATGGCTTCTTCGGCCAGGCGGGCACCTGCTCCGTGCACGATCAGGGAAGGGCTGCTCGACCCAACGGCGCGCGCACCTGCCCCAGCGGCTCCAGAACCGATCATGCGGCTCAGGGTGGCCGTGGCCACGTCGAGCATGTCACCCTTCACGTCGAGCGCGGTGCCGGGCTTCTGCGACCGCTGGATGTTGCTCGCCGCGTCGAACAGTTTGCGCATGTTGGCGACCTCGGCCGGCGAGATGACCTGCTGCTCCTGCATCACCTGGATCAGCGACTTCTTGCCCACGCTGGTCGGGGTGAACAGGTAGTTCTTCACCTGGTCGATGTTGAGCACACCGTCGCGCGCGTTGCGGGACTTGTTGAGCACGACGTTGAAGATCGATGCACGCAGCCCGTCCACCGCCTCGGCTGGCTGGATCGTGATGCGTCCACCCCGGCCCGTGCCGCCACCCTTGGCGGTGTTGATGAGACGGATCAGGTCGGTCTCCTGGTCGCCCGACACGAGCACGCGCTCGGCGGCTTTGAGGGCCACGTTGACGCGCACCGATGGGTCATTGCCCGACGCACCGAGCAGCGACGCGAAGGCGCCCTGCTTGGCCATCAGGGTCTCGACTCCCTTGGCGCGGTTCTCCAGCACGCCGATGCGCGCCTCGGACTTGACCGCTGCCTGCAGGTCGGCTTTCACCTCGGGGAAGCGCGAGAGCAGGGTCGGGTTGTCCTTGATGAACTTCGCCACCCGCTCGGGGCTCGCGCGCCCGGTGATCGGGTCCAGTGAGTCGGCTGCGGCGAGCCGGAAGATGCGCTCCTGTGCGTCGAGCATCTGGCGCATCGCCGTGTCGTCACCCATGCCGCGCAGGGGCAGGAATCGGGTGGCTTCCTCCAGCTCCTGAAGCTGCAAGGCGCCCGCCTCCTTGCCGGTGGCCAGCGCCTTGCGCAGCAGAATCTCGGGGGCCACGCGGTCGCCGTATTTGCCCTGCGCGGTGGCCTTGCCGGCGAAGCTGCGCGAGAACACGTCGTTGAACTCGCGGGTGAAGGTGCGCGCCTCGTTGTAGGCGGTGTCGCTGGCGTTCTTGAATGCGCTGTCCATGTCGTCCAGCACGGCCTCGGCGAGTTGGCTGTAGATGCGGGCTTGGCCGAAGTCGCCCGTGTTGGTGGACTGGCGCGAGAGGTCCAGCAGTTCGCCGCGCAACTGCTTCATCTCGTTGACCGTGGTGCCCGGGGCCGATGCCTCGAACTCGCGCACCGAGAAGGTCTCGGGGTCGTAGTCGAACTTGCTCTCACCCGGCGTGCTCACCCGGTCGATGAACTTGCGCACCACCGATGGAAGTTTTTCGTTGCGCAACTCGGGGAGCATGTCGCCCGCGATGCCGTCGAAGGTCTGTTCGAGGTTGGTGGTCTCGACCTTGCGCGCGCCATCCACCTTTCCCCACAGTTCCTTCTCCACGGCGCGCGACTCGGTGATCGACTTGTCCAGCGCGTCGCGTGCCGCCATGCTCAGGCGCTCGCGATCCGCTGGGGTGTTCTTGCTGATGTTGCCAGCCTTGCGCACCGCCTCCACCTTGGCCTGCTCCACCTTGCCTGAGAGCACGGTGCGAACGTACAGTCCACGCAACTGAGCCGCCGCAGCGAGCGCCGCAGGGTCGCCAGTGCCAGTGAGCAGGATGATCTGGCCGCGCAGCGCGTCGAGCCCGTCGCGAGCCTTCTCAGCCGTCTCTGCGCCGAACTGCTGGTTGACCTTGGACAAGTACGACTCGACGGCACCCAGGGCCATGGAGCCCGACTTCTGCGCAGCGGTGAGCGACTTGTCGTCGAGCACCCCTTGCTGACGGAGCACGCGGGCAATGGCCGTGGGGTCCTCACCAGTGACTGCCAGGATCTCGCTCAGGGTCTTGGCCGCCGCCGTCTCGCGCGCTGCGGGGCTGATCGACTGCACCGCCTTGGTCGCGATGCCCTTGGCCGTGCTGAACGCGGCGATGGATAGGCGGGTGGGGTTCACGACCGCTGCGCCCATCTCGGCGTTGACCCGGATGTCCGCGCGCCCGGGGGCCACGATCTCGGACAGGCCGGCGCCACCGCCAGCCGACACCGCACCCGTCACCTCGGAGGCTGCGACAGCGGCAGGGCGGGTCTTGGCGGTGTTGATGATCTGGTTCAGGAACCTGCCCACCATCGACTCGCCGAACCGGTAGCCGCTGACGGCCGCGCCGAAGGGGGCGGTCATCACAGGGGCAGCGCCACCGACCGACTGGCCGAAGTAGGCACCGGGGCGCACGCTCGGGTCCATCTGCTCGGGCGGGCGCAGGTTCAGGGAGTCGCCGGCAAGCTCGCCAGCCATGTACCCACCCACACCCCCGACGAGGCCGCCCACGAGGGCGCCAGCAGGCCCCAGCGGGGCGCCTGCGCCTGCGCCGAGCATCGCCCCACCCACGAACCCGCTGGTCTCCAGCGCCGCGCGCCCACCCGCTTCAGCGCCGGCCTTGGCCTGCTCTTTGAAGGGGGCGAGCTTCTGCTTGCCGGTGTCCACAGCGGGAAACTGGTCGAACTCACCACCGGCACCGCTAGCCTTGCCGCCACCGACCTCGGGGAATTGGCTGAAATCGTCGGCCATGGGCTACCTCAAGGAACCAGGCGCAGAACGCCATTGGGATCGACGAACTTGGAGCCGGGTTGCAGGCCCAACTGCTGCAGTTCCTTCAGGTTCTTGACCTGCGGGGGCATGAGCTTCTGCTGGAAGTTGCGGATCGTGTTGGCCACCTCCAAAGCGTCCTGTCGGGTCTTGGCGGGCAGCGTGGGGTCGTTGCCAGCGTTGGTTTCTTCGATCAACCGCTCGGTCAGGGAGCGATTCACACCCTCGATGCGTTTGCGGTAAGCCGACGGGTCGTCCATGATCTTGGGGTCCACGTCGATTTCCTTGCGGATCATCTCGACGAGAGCTACGGGGTTGCGCGGGTTGATCGACAGGGCGTCAACCATCTGGCTCACCTGTGTCTTGACGTAGGAGCGATTTTTCGCTACCTCACCGCCACCGTCGAGCATGCCACCGATGAACGGGGTGCGACCCACGGCAGCCTGCGTCGCTGGCACCGGGCCGGCGATATCATCAGCCATCTCCCAAATGGTTTTCTCACCCTCGGGCGACGGCTGCGTGCCTCCGGCCGGCGCACCCTGTGGGGCAGCGGCTTGAGGGTTCTGATCCTGGATGGTCCATGTGCCATTGGGTCCGACCACGCTGCGCCCGATGACCCGCCCGGTGCTGTCAGTCAACTGCACCGTCTGACCCGGCATCGGGTTGTTGCCGGTTGCGCGTGGGCCGGTGAGCGTCATGCCCCCGTAGGCGCGGCCGCCCTGCTCCATAGCCTGCGTGACGAAGTTCGGGATCGTGGGGCGCACTTCCTCAAGCTGCCCGGTGACGGGATTCGGGCGCATCACGGGTTTGTAAGCCTCAGCGGCCGACGCTTCGAAGATGCGGGCCTGGTCGGGGCCAAGCATGCCGTTGGCGTAGGCCACAGCGTTCTCGGTGACGAACGAGAGGGCACGACCCTGCAGGCTGTTGCCGAACATGCTGGCGCCGCTGCCTGGCCCATCCACCTTGTAGAACTGGTCCACGACCGATTGAGGTGCGGGTTTACCCGTAATCAATTCGTACTCGACGATCTGGTCGGCGACGGTCATGTCCTTTTTCTCGGGCATCGAGCGCACCTTGACCACCTCTTGCGGGGTGAGGTCGCGGCCGATCCGCTGGCTCCACGAGGCGACGTTCTTGTTCTGCCGCTGCGTTTCGAGTTCGTTCTTGCGCTCGTCCACCACGATGTCGATGGCGAACTTGCGCGCGGTGTCAGCGCCCAGGTACTTGGCGACCTCAGGGTTTTCTATGAGCTTTTTCGCTGTGCCGGCTTGGCCCTGGACCAGCAGGTTCTGGATCGCCGACGTGGCGATTCGCGAGCGACCTGCTTCCTTGTACTGGGCCGCGAGCCCCGGGGACATGGCGTCGGCCATGGTGTCGATGGTGCGGTCCAGATCCGTGAACAGGTCGCCGATCTTGTCAGGGGCGAACGCACCGCTGATCGCCAGTTCGTTGGCCTTTTGGTCCACGACGGTGCCGATGAACTGCTGCTGGGCCTTGACCTGCGTGGCAGTGGCCGACTTGGCGTACTGGCCCACCTGGTTCTCGATCTGAGCCTGCAGTTCAGCGCGCGACGACCCGGTGCCCCCGTGGCGCTTGACGATCTCACCCGCCTTCTCGCGCAGCCCGGCCGAGTACTTCTGCACCGTGGCGGGCGACGAGATGTCCTCGGTGTCGTTGAGCGTGGTCAGGGCATCCTGCGCGAACTTGTCGAACTCGGTCATCAACTGCACGCGCTCGATGACGTCCTGGCGACGCTTCATCTGCATCCCGATGTCGTTGACCACGCCACCCATCTCGCCCGTGGCCTGAGCCACCCCTGTGCCGAAGTCCTGCCCCGACGCGCGCACCGAGCCGACGGAGGTCTGCTGCTCGTAAAGTGGAAGTTTTGCCATGGCGTGTCCTTATGCGAATTTCCCGAAACTCTGGAGCAGCGACGTGCCGGCCATGATGTTCCCCTGCTTGCGCGCGTTGGCGCCACCGGCCCGGTAGATGTCGGCCTGGCGCTGCGCGGTGTATTCGGTGTTGAGCGCGTCGATCTCGGCGTTGGCGGCCGACTCGGCGAGCACCATGAGCGGTGTGCCGGCCGATGTGGCACCGGACTTGCCGATGTTGGCCCGGATGGTGCTGAGTCGCCGGGACGACTCAGCGCGCTGCGCGTTCTCGCGCGACTTTCCCTCCAGCAGCGCGGCCTGCGCGTTGTAGTCGGCGGCCTTCTGTGCGTTCTTGCCCTGCTCGCTGGCGCCGTAGGCACCCACCACCGCACCCGCTGCGGCCACGTAGGGCGCTGCGGTGCTGATCGCGGACCCAGCAGCCGCGAGGAAAGGTTCAATGCCACTCATGACCGGACCCTCGCAAAAAGGAGCATGTCGGCACCGTCGGGCCTGAAAGCCTTCATGTACGCCTCACACTCGAACCCAAGCATCTTCATCCAGCGAACCCCTTGCTTGAAGCCCACGTCAACGTGAGCCTCGATCCTGCGATACGGCGCATGCACGAGAAACCTGCGCACGGAACGGTGGATCGCTGGGAAGTGGGGGCCGATGTCGGCGGCCAGCAGTGCCCATACGATCGCGCGATTATCCCATTGGGGGGACAAGCCCCCGATCCCGATCACCACCTCGTCATGCTCCACTGTCCATGCGAGACCCTTGTCCGAAAGGGGGGTCAGGTCCATACTCAAGTCAGCGATTGACCCTGTGTACTGTTGGGCCGGCTGGAGCATGATCTTCTCAGTGTCGCCGGGTTTCCAAGGTCTAACGATCACTTGTGTTCACCTGCGGCATGAGTGCCACAAGTGTACACGGCAAGGGCAGTTGGTGGCGCACAATCATCTGAGCCCCCTGCTCGTACCCACCGGGCCACGGCAAATAGGTCGTATCCCCCGTGAACAACGCCACAGGGTTGTCCATCAGGTCGGCCGGGGTGCGCAGGTGGAGCTCGTCGAGCTTGTCCAGCGATGGGCCATACCAGAGCCCCGGCCCGGTCTCGAACAGGCGCAACACCACGTTGTTGATCCGCTGGGTTTTGCCCTGCGCCACGCCGTCCCGCGCGCCAGCCTCCAGGGGCATAGTGCGCAGGGTCGCCATGTACGGCAGTCCGACGCTGACCACCGACGCCTCCAGCTGCAGGGTGATCTGGCCACCCGTCACCGTGCGGCGGGGGTGCACGGCGCCGTCGGCCAGCACGTCCACTTCCTCGCCCTCCAGGTGGCCGAGCCCGGTGATCGTGTCGGTGGCCGCGCCGTCGTAGGTGAGCCCGCAGTCCACGTAGAAGGCGTACTCGTCCATCAGGTACTGCTCCATGTACTCGACATAGCGCACCGTGTTGCCATCAACCGTGCGCTTGACGATCATCCAAAGCACATCCTGTGCCCGGTCCCAATGGGGCAGGGTGATGACCGACTCGACCTCGCCACCGACGTCGTGACGGTGCCAGCCCACCACGTCCTCAGCGCGCTCATAGGTCATCCCGAGCAGTTGCCCATCGGCGTCAGGAATCCACACCACCTGGTACGGTTCCTGCTGGTACGCCATGTCGGCGATGCCCGCCTCGGTGATGTGCTCGGCCAGCACCGTCAGGTTCGGTGCGACGTAGGAGTCGGTCTCGAAGTTGTAGGTGTACTCGCGCACCTTGCGACCCGACCGCTGCACGAACAGGGTGGAGCTTGCCACGCGGATCGGGCGCACGGTGTCGGTGCAGCCGTAGGTCGTCTGCGGCGTGATGCGAATGCTCGTGGGCGTGATCGCATCGCTGATCTGGTTGCCGCTCAGGGTGAACTCACCGTTCGCCGTGCCGGCTGCGAGTACCTTGCCCGGGGACAGCCATGCGATCGTGTTCAGATCCTGCGTGTTGATCGTGTAGTTCAGCGCGTCATCGTCGTTGGTGCCGTACTTGAAGTTCTCATAGTCACCAGTGGCAGAGGCCCACAGGGTCTGCGGCAGGAACGTCGAGCCACCGAACCACAGTCGGTCCTCATAGAAGGTCACGGCGCGCGGGTAGCCGCGACGCACGGACCAGGCGCCCTCGGCCCAGCGTTCCGTGGCACTCGTGGTCGGCAGGCGCGAGATCACCGTGGCGCTCACCACCGTGCCGCTGGTGTAGGCCGTGACGAGGGCATACCCCGTACCGTCGTGCTGGTATTCCCACAGCACCGCGCCATCGCTCACGATGCCTTCGGTGTGGATCGGCGGACGTGACCCCGCAGTGGCGCCGTTGGTCGCCGCGTACACGCGACCCTGGTACTGCACGAACTCACCGATCGTGTGAACGATGCCCGTGGTCCACTGGTTGAAATCCGAAGCAGGAATCGACGAGATGGAAAAGTACGACCCCACGTCAGCCGCCACGAACAGCGACGCCGACGCGGTGAGCGTGATGGCACCCGTGGACCCCGATGCGGTGATCGTGGTGGCCGTGACGTTGATGTCGTTGAATGGGGGTCGGGCGAACGTGACCGCCGTCATGGTCCAGTTCGTCGCGCCGAGCCGTGCGAGCTTGTACACCGGGTAGTCGGGGTGCGCGATGTAGATCACGTCGGCCGACTGCGCGAAGTTCAGTTGCGCGAGGTCCGTGTGGTCGTAGGGGCTCACAATTTCATAGGGCACACCGGGCGAGGATTCCACGACCCCACCGTCGGCGAAAAAGCGGATCACCTCGTCGCCGAACTCCAGCGCGAACGACTGGGTGGTGCTGAACTCGAAGGGTAGCAGGCGGCTGAATTTGCTGGAGTCCTCGGTCTCCAGCACGAACCGCGTTCCCGGGCGCTTGCGCGCGGGGCCGAAAATCTGCGGGATGAAGTTCTCGAGAATGTCGCAGCCGTTCTTGTACTTCTCAAGGTCGGCGCGCCCCTTCAACTGCGGGGACAGTTCGCCCGCGTTGAATGAGTTCTGGATCGGCGAAGCCTTGGCCATGTCAATACCTCACCGCGAGCCAGTCGTCTTCTTCAAACTGTGCGGGCGGGTTCTCCTGACCATCGACCCGCTTGGCGCGGGTCAGGGCGTCGTCGTACTCTTGCCACAGGTCGTTCTTTTTGGTGTTGCTCTGCGTCAGCGACTCGCACAGCTCAAATGCGAGGCGGCAGGCTGCGGCGTCGATGAACAGCGCATCGAACGACGCGGGGTCCTCGATGCGGTCGATGTAGCGGATGTAGAGCGCCGTGGTGTTGGCAAGAATCGCCCTGCCCTCCACCTCATAGTCGCCCGTGCTCAGGTCGCGCACCTCCAGCAGCCGCAGGCACCCAGCGGGTAGCGGGAACGAGTAGGAGAAGCCCCACACTGGAGCGGTGGTTGTGGGGGCGAGGATCGCGCGCTTGACGGCGAAGTTCCACGGGTGGTCGCGCAGCACCTGGTCGCGAATGGTTTCCCAGTTGCGCGTGCACAGGTTCGCGGCCTTGGTGCCATCGGCCAGGCTGGTGATGGGTCCGTGACCCACCTTGTCCAGACCCTTGTTGCAAACGTCAACGACTGAGGCCATACATTGCTCCTGGGTTCAGTGGGTGCATTCTACCGCCTGCGGCGACGCACAATGGGTAGAAAGAGCCCACCGGTGGCGACGACAGGGATGCCGCCCTCCAGCGCCGGTGGGTAGATGGCCTTGCTGCGGGTCACCAGGGGCGGGTACAGAGTGAAGGCACCCACTGTCACCGTCGGCGCGAATAGGCTGCGCGAGCGGGTCACCAGCGACGGGCTGATTGTGATGCTGCTGGAGATCGTCGGTGTGTAGAGCGCCTTGGTGCGCGTGACCAACGGGGGCGACAGATCCACCTCTCCGGGCACGATGATGGGCGCGTAGATCGTCTTGGTGCGCGTGACCAGGCCTGGGCTGATCGTCTGGTCGCCTCCCCCTGGTTGAGTCACCGTGGGGGCGTATAGCGTCTTGGTGCGCGTGACAAGCCCCGGGCTCAAAGTGACCGCGCCCGGCGTAACCGTCGGGGCGAAAAGGCTCTTCGTTCTAGTGACAAGCCCCGGGTTTAGCGTGACCGAGCCTGTCGTCAGGGTCGGCGAGTAGATCGTCTTTGAGCGCGTGACCAGCGTCGGGTTGATCGTGACCGAACCAGCCGAAACGGTCGGCGCGTACAGCGTACGCGTGCGCGTGACCAGCGAAGGGTTCAGCGTTTGGTCGCCGCCGCCGCTTGCAGGAATCCAGCGGATGATGACAACGCCGTCACCGCCATCGCCACCGAGTTGATTGCCGCCGCGAGCGCCACCACCACCGCCGCCAAGACCATCTGTACCTGCGCCGCCCGGCGAGTTGGCCCCGCCTGCTCCACCACCACCGGAACCACCAGAACTTGCAACGACTCCACCACCGCCACCGCCACCGCCGTAGGTGACCGATGAACCTGTAATGCTGGACGCGACACCCGCGCCGCCGTCCTGCCCCGTTGCAGCGGCTCCAGCACCACCGCCACCACCGCCCGTGATGAGTGTCGTGACCAGCGGTGCGCCGTTGTTGCCTTGGCCCGCTGTTCCTGTGCCACCACCGGAACCGGTTTCACAACCCTCACCACCACCGGAACCGCCGTTCTGGCCGGTCGAATCAGTGAAGCAGGCACCACCCCCACCACCGCCTACTGCGGCAGATGGGGCATTCGTGCCAGAGATCGATGAATTTCCGCCACTGACGCCGAACAGACCGTTGCCAGCACCAACCCCAGCACCACCAGCACCGACTGCAATGGTGTAGGTTTCAACCGCGAGCGTGAACGAACCATCGTCCACACCACCGGCACCACCACCACCACCTGCAAAGCCGAAATCACCACCCGCACCGCCACCGCCACCGGCTACCTGGAGGTATTCAGCCGTGCCACCCGTGGTAACAACAAGCGTGCCGCTCCCCGCGAACGTGGCGACACGGTAACTGCCCGTGGTGCTGAATGACGCGCCTGTTGACGCGCCTTCGTTGATGACGGGCATCTAGCCCTCGCTCAGAACTGGAGAATGCCCGAGGCGTTCCACCCCAGTACGATGTTACCGCCGTTCGGCGTCACCGGAAGGCCGGTCACGCCCGTGTCGATGTAGGCCACCAGCCGCCAGGTCGTGTTGGCGCCAGCGTTCTTGATGAAGATGACGAGGGCTTCGGCGGTGGAGCCGGTGACCGCCGTGAACGTCGAGTCCGCCGCGTCGAACAGGCCCGCTGTGAATGTCTTGGTCCCAAGCTCCACCTCGGTGCCCACTTGACCAGCCACCACCGACGAGAAGAACTCGTGGGTCTGGCTGAACGTGTAGGTGCCGGTGTCAACCAGCGCGACATACACACCCGTGGTGCCCGAACCAGCCATCGAGCTGTTCGCCGTGTTCTGGATCGCTGCTTCAAGGTACTTGTTGTAGATTGCGTTGGCCATGGTTTACCCCAGCAATTTGGTGATCTGTTGACGGGCCTTGGCCATCTTCTCTTCGGTTTCGGCGAGTTGGACCTTGGCCGTGGCGTTGTCCGCAAGTGCCTTCTCGGTCTCGGCACGAATTGTGACCAGTGTGGCTCGGGCGTCGTCCACTGTGGCGTGAGCCTCCTGCAGGATGGCGTCGGCCTTCTCGGTGGCTTCGGCGATCATCTGGTTCACCTTGCCGGTGGTGGCGTCCACCACGCGGCGCGCGTCCAGTCGTGCGGCCCTGGCCTCGGTCTTGGCGACCTCGGTCTGCTCGACCAGCACATCAAGTTCGGCACGTGCGCGGTCCACTGCAGCGCGAAGCTCGCGCTCGTTTTGCTCCACGCCTGCGAGCGTGCGCAGCACCATCTCGGCGTCCTCGAACGCCTTGAGGACGCGGGTCATTTTGCCCAGCGAGTCAAGGGCTGCTTGGTGGCTCATCGCGGGCTCCTTGCGAACACGGTGACGGTCAGGTCGGTCGTACCATCACCGGCCGTCACATTGGGGCGCATGTAGCGCGGGGTCTCGGTGACTGCCTCCATGCCTGCTGCAGTCTTGGTGATGGCGTTACCCTGGGGGTCCGTCAGGATCGCCCAGTTGGTGCCGTCGTTGCTACCTTCGAGGTTCACAGATCCACCGGTGCCGAAGGTGCCAGTGACCTGGAACGTGCGATCGGGGTAGTCGTGGAAGGTCAGCGGTGCTCCGGTGTCGCCGTTGAGCAAGCCGGTCCACGTCATGAGCACCGAATGCTCAAGACCGCCCAAGCTGCCCGGCTGAATGACCGTGGGGGTTCGTTCTGCCATTTGGCACTCCTGAAAGGAGAGAAGGGGACCGAAGCCCCCTTCTCATCACGGGGCGGAGAAGTACAGATCCACGACCGCACTGCCGCTGCCCGGGAGGGCGGCGACGGCCACGGTCATGAGCACCACTTCGGCGGCGGCCAGTGGCACGTCGTCAGCGGCGGTGTAGTTACCGAACAGCGTGGGCACCGTGGTCGTGTGCGTGGCGGCGGTGCGGTACTTGCCCGTGGTGCCGGCCGGGCCGATGGCGATGGTCGCGCTGGCGCCGAAGGTGGCGCTCGCGTTGATCATGCCGAAGGCGAAGGTGTAGCCGGCCGGGACGGTGGCCAGCGTGATGGTGTCACCGGCCGCCTGAGCGGCGAACGGGACAGTGGCGCGGAAGCGGCGCAGGCGACCACCCTGAACACCACCTTGAGCTTGCGTGGTGGGGGTGGTGCCGAGACCGGCGACTTCGGGGGCGTAAGTGTTGGCCATGATTCAGGTTCCTTTCGATCACAGATCGCAGATGATTTCGACGACCTTCTTCTCTTCCACGCGGGTCGCGCCGAAGGTTCCCTTGACGTAGACCTGTGTGGCATACGACTTGTCGGCACGCTCGGTGATCTTGGCGTTGATGTCGTTCCACATGCCAACATGCAGGCCGGACTTGGCCCACGCGAAGCAGCGGCGATCGCCAGAACCATCGACACCCAGCCGCTCGCAATGAACGAACTTGAAGCCCATGAAGCTGTCCACCTGACCCTGCACCAGTGCCTTGACCGAGTTGTAGTCGGCGCTGGTCACCTCGGTCGTGCCGAGCAGGTTGTCGATCTGCACAGCCGTCACGGCGATGTACAGGGGGTCGTTTTCCACGTCCACCTCATTGGCCATCAGGATTCGCTTGGCCTGGCGCAGCTTGGCGATCGTGAGGCCGGTGCCACCCACGGCGATCGACTGCGTTGCGGTGGCGAACGGGGTGGCGGTCGAGCCGTTCTCACCGGTCTGAGCAGAACCCAGCGCAGCGGTGATGATGGCGTCGTCGAGAGAGCGGCCCAGCGCGTAGGCGCCGTTCTGTGCGTAGGGGCTGGTCGGGTCGATCAGCATGCGCAGCTTGTCCTGATCGTCGATCATGTCGGCCCACTCGTAATCTTCTGGGTAGACCCAGCGAGCGTCATGAGGCGTCGAGATCAGGGGGGTGTCGCTGTGGCGACTGGTTTTCTTCTGCGCGGTGACAGCACCGATCTGCTCCACGGCCTTGGCCGCTTTGCCGGTGTAGGAACCCATGGTGCAGTAGTCCCGCAGCTTGGAACCCTTTTGCTGCAGCAAAAGCTGCACGTTGGTGGTGTACTGCTGTACGAAAGCAGTGGTGACAAATTCAGACATAACGTCCTCCTAGCGATGGAAAAGGAAACAAGTTACCCGAGGGCTTATTTCGACTTGTCCACCGTAGGCGGGGTCATGAAGTCAGGAGTGGTCACCGGTTGCTTTTCCTTGCGGGGCAGGGTGAGTTTCGTCCTGTTCGATGTGTCGGGCGTCGTCACATCTGGGTCAGACTCTACCACGTATTTCTCGAACCCAGTGGCACTTTTGATAATTTCTTCTGGGTCGCTGATCCCATGGCGCGAGGCCGCTGGGATCAGCATGGCCAGGATGCGCAGGCGCACCTCGGTTCGGTCATCCATTGGCGGCCTCCATGAGCCGCTTCATCTTGGCGATGTGCTCAGGGCTGCCCTTCATGTAGTTCTCCATGAACTGCTTGTCGGTCTTGAGGTCGGCGATCTGCTGGCGGGCCTCGGCCGGCGTGGTGCCGAACCCGCCGCCACCACCGCGCGCGCCGTCCTCGAACGAGTCCTCGCCCATCTTGGAGCCCAGCTTGGCGAACAATTTGAGCATGTCGGCCGTGCCCAGCTTGGCCTCGTAGGCACTCAGGGTCGGCTCGTCGAAACCCAGCGACGCCACGGCGCGCTTGCCCATGTCGATCTGCTTGTCGAAGCCCTGGCCCCACTCTTTCTTGAGCTCGCCGATCGCCTTCTCGGACTGCTGGCGGGCCTCGGCCTCCCACGACTGCATCTTCTCGCCTGACATGGCGTTCCACTCGTTGAACAGCGCGCCGGCCTGTTTCGTGGTCAGCCCGTTCTTGTGGGCCGTCTGCTTGAACCATTCAGCCAGCGCGGGGTCGCCGCCCTCGGGCATCTTCAGGTCGTACTTGTCGGGCGCGTCGGGGCGACCGAGCCGGTTGTAGAACTCATCGAGCTTCGCCTGCTCGGCGTCCGGGCCGGGCATCTCCAGCAGGTTCTTGGACCCACCGGCGAACTTCTCCAGGTTGCGGTAGCTCTCGATGGCCTTGACCGGGTTGTCCCAGCCCTTGTTGGTGATGTAGGCGCTCGTGGCCTCATCGACCTGGCCGTACCAGGGGGCCGCGCCGCCACCGGGCGCAGGGGCTGCAGGTGCGGGGGCAGGTGCAGCGCCGGCCCCGGCGCCACCGTTATCGCCCATCAGGGCGGCAGTAGCTTCTGACATGATTCGGTCCTTTCAGGAGCTCAGGATTTCCAGGTGAGGGCCTTGACGGCCCACATTTGCGCGGTCTGCGCCTCGGTGATTGCCACCGACGCCATGCGCTTCACTTCGGGGTTTTCGGTGCTGTTGCGCAACTTGTTCATGCGGTCGATCGTGGTGGCGAATTCTGCCTTGCACTGCGCAACGGAGTCGTCGCCCGATGGGTTGAAAGAGAGACCAACGGCCTTCTCGCCAAATGTCATTTCACGGGTAACGTCGCTCATGTGTTCACCTCAAAGTTGTTCGGTTCTTCAACCAGGTTCATGATGTCCTCGTCGGTCATGTTCAGGTGGCCCATGATTCGCAGCCACACCTCGCGGCGACCTTCAAGGAGGTAGGTGGTCTGGACGTTGTTGACATCCGCCGACGGCAGGGTTGCCCGGCAGAACCGCCGAAGGTCAGCCAGAACCTTCTTACCTTCGGGGTTGTTGAAAGTCTTGCGGTAGGCGCGCGAGCGCCAGAGAACCAGTGGGTTGAGACTCATGCGCCTTGAAGCAGGGCCTGAGCCTGTGCTGCGTCCTTCATGGCGCCGGCCAGCGGCTGCGCAGCGGCGACCATGTTGGCCTGCTGCTCCTGCGCCGCGCGCTGCTCGCGCAACTGGCGCATCGCCTCAGGGGAGCGCATGACCGGGGTGGGCACACCGGAGACCTCGGCGGTCAGGCGGGCCAGCGCGTCGGGGTCGAACACGTCCAGCACCTCGGGGTTGATCTGCGCGAACGGGGCCAGCAGTTCCATGGTGCGTTGCACGCCGACCAGTTCCTCGGCCCGCTGCATGCGGCTCATGGGCGAGTCGTAGACGATCTTGTACTCGCCACCGGCCTCGCGCAGCGCGGGGGGCATCGGGGGCAGGATGCGGTGGAAGGCCAGCAGGTCAAGCTCGCGCTCGACCATTGGACCCAGCGATTCGGACTGCTGGCGCCCCATGGTGGGGGTGAGCAGCATGCCCTTCTCCTGCGCGCGGATCAGCGCCTCGGTGGCCGTCATGCGCGGCGTCTCCACGAGGATCTGGAACAGTGTCACGAGGAAAGCGTCGTCGATGGAGGCGCGGCGCTGGTCCATCTTGGTGTCGGCGATGTCCACCCGCGCGCCGCTCATGAACGGCTGGATCAGTTGCTTACCGTCGCGGTTCACGCCACCGGGGTTCAACCCACCGGGTCGCATGTTCACGGTCTTGGCCCCGCCACCGAGCACCCCGTCGTCGTGGAGCAGGATGGGCGGGTCGATGAGCTTGTGCGCCGCGCGGATGTCCGTCTTGGCCATCTCGTTGAGCAT
>Ga0172380_10004229_pt1 | contig 18670 bp, 21 predicted proteins | sample Leawe162metaG_FD_119747 | JGI IMG/M metagenome (GOLD analysis project Ga0172380, IMG submission 119747) | Leachate microbial communities from a municipal landfill in Southern Ontario, Canada - Leachate well 162 metaG | ecosystem: Engineered > Solid waste > Landfill > Unclassified | place... | reverse complement strand
GGTAAAGCCAGGCGTGGTAAAGCCAGGCGTGGTAAAGCCAGGCGTGGTAAAGCCAGGCGTGGGTAACACGGCACTACTAAGTACTAATAAGAAACTAAGTACTAATAAGAAACTAAGTACTAAGAATAAAGTTGAAGATTTATTTGACCCGGAAGACCTACCTATCCACCTCGGTAAGCATGTAGCACTTAATGATGCGTGGCAGCGTTACGTGCAAAGTCGCCGTGAAAAGAAGCAGAAGATAACGCAGATTGCGTTTGGGATGCTCGTCAAGAAGATGACCGCACACACCGTGGAAGAGGTAGTTGAGGCGCTTGATAAGTCTTCAGAGCGCGGATATGCTGGGGTCTTTTATGCAGATAATGGCAAACAGTCCACTAAGATAACGTCCCCCATCTCTCGGCCAACCATCCCACTCAACCCGTACGCCCAGGAGTTGTTTGACTTCGTCTCCCCCCTGGTGAGCGGCTGTACTCCTGCTGCAGTGCAGACGTTCGCCGACCAGCTGAAGGCATACTACGACAGGACCGACCTCCTCCGCGACCCCGACGACAATAGCAGGGGCCCGCTGGCGCACACGATGTGGGAGACCTTCTCGGCGGACTGGCTCGAGTTCCTGCGGGAGAAGCAGAACAGCTTCCCGCTCCGGGGCGTCTACGACCTGAAGCTGGGTGGCCCCCGGTGGCAGGAGTTTATCAAGCGGTGGGAGTATAAGACCGACTACAGCTTTACGACGGGGAGGCGGATCCTATGAACATCAAGCGCATGACGGTAGACAGTTCCGCGGAGCGCCGGTTTCTGATAGGCGCCATCGTGTCAGACGCCTTCATCCACGGGGCCAGCTCGTTCTATGACCCAGAACTGATAAAGGCCAGGCACATGCGCACCATCGCGGAGTGGTGTTTTCGCCACTACGGCGAGTATAAGAAGGCCCCTGGCCCGCTTATCAAGGATATCTATGAAAGCCACGCCGACCGGATGGACCCGCCCGACAGGCAGTTTATTTTTGATCTGCTGGAAAGCGTGTCTAAAGAATACGAGCGCGCCGTCAACTTCCCCGCCGAATATGAACTTAAGCAGGCGGAAAAGCTGTTCAAGCGGCTGGCGCTGTCCCGCCACATCCAGGTGGTGAGCGGGCTGGTGGCAAACGGCGAGATAGAGGAGGCTGAGGAGGAGTGCGCGACATACAAGTGCGTCGGCCGCCCTGAGACGCTGGGGTCAAACCCGTTCAAGGACTTCGAGGAGATTAACCGGGCATTCGAGCAGGCGGCGCATCCCCTTTTCACCTTGCCGGGCGCGCTGGGCAGGATGATGAACCAGTCCTTCAACCGCAGCCAGTTCATCTCACTCATGGGGCCGGAAAAGCGGGGCAAGACCTGGTGGCTGAACGAGCTGACCCTCCAGGCCCTGAAGGCGCGATGCAACGTGGCCCTGTTTCAGATCGGAGACATGAGTCGAAAACAGGTGCTCCTCCGGCTGGGCATGCGCCTGTGCGGGAAGGGGATCTACGAGAAGCACTGTGGCAAACAACTTGTTCCGGTGCCAGACTGCAAAAAGAACCAGGCGGGGACCTGCCACACCTGTCCCCACAAGAACAAACCCATCCTTAACCCGTGGAAGATTGAAGGTACATTAGGCGCATTTGAAAAAGGAACGTTCAAGAACCACGTCCCGTGCACCGAGTGTATCGGCGAGAAGTTTTTTGAGGGTTCCCTGTGGTATAAAACTATACATATTGACAAACCCCTGTCGTCGCGCGAGATGTGGAAAAAATGTGAGCTGGTTCTTAAACCCAGGATGACTGGAAAGGACTTCAAGTTGTCTGTCTATCCAAGCAGGCAATTGACAGTGGCAAAATTAAAGGCAGAATTGGATAAGTGGGAAGTGTCCGAGGGTTTTGTGCCGGATGTGATTGTCATCGACTATGCGGACAATCTGGCCCCGGAAACCAAGCGCGATGCATTCCGCCAGGAACAGCATGAGACCTGGCAGGCGTTGCGTGCAGTAAGCCTTGAGCGTGACTGCCTGATCATCACAGCCACCCAGGCCGCCGCCTCCAGCTATGATAAGCAGTCGCTCGGGATGCAGCACTTCTCGGAGGACAAGCGGAAATATGCGGAAGTGACCGCGACGTTTGGCCTGAACCAGTCACCGGAGGAGAAAAAGATAGGGTTGATGCGGATCAACACCATCGTCCTGCGAGAGGATGAATTTTCAAACCACGAGGTTTATGTGGCACAGGCATTGCGGCAAGGACGGCCGCTGCTATTCTCATTCTGAGGCAGAAACATGTTGAGCGAACGGTACCCATCTGATATATTAAACCAAGAACATCAACCGGCCGACAGCGTGTCGGCCATAACAGAGGAGGAGAGTATGCGCGGCAAGAACAGTAAGAAGGCGGTTGCGGTGGAAGAGTTGGAGGTCGACGACAAGATGATCGTGGCGGCGGCAACGGACATCAATAAGGTGCTGGCGCCGAACCCTCTGCTGGACCTGGCCAAACCTGGCGAGGACCTCCAGAAGGACGTCGAGGAGCTGTTCCCGAACATCATCGCGGCCGACAAGCTGACGGCGAAGACGTGGGACACCCTGAAGGCGCTCGGGTGGAAAAGTGTCGAACCCGAACCCCCGAAATCGAAGAAGCCTGCAAAGGTTGCGCCTGTAACCTTCCTCGTGGCGCTCGCCACGGAGCTCAACGAGGTGCTCGCCCCCGACCCGCTGCTGGACCTCGCCGACGAGTGCCTGGAGGGCCAAGTAAAAAAGCTGGCGGCACAGGTCAAGGCGTGCGACCCGCTGTCGGACAAGGCGTGGGCGGAACTGAAAAAGCTGGGGTGGAAGGATAAGGATAAAAAGATCCAGGCACAGAAGGTTGCCCCTGTGCATCCGACGACCGCAGCCGCCGCCCCGCAGACGTACACCATGCTGAAGATGCCGGTCGACGAGCCGAAGCAGCTGATGCAGATCGTTGGGTGTCTGCAGAAAGGCCCGCTTGCCGGCGACAAGTTGCTGGCGGCGATGGCGAAAGTCATCAAGACCAAGCAGCCGCTTGCCCGCATCCTCGGGTTTTACCAGAAGAAACTGGTGGCAAGCAAATACGTCAAGGTCTCGTAGGTCCTCTCAGGGGGCCCGGGGGGTGTAAAAGTCACTTCCCTGGGCCTCCGGGTCATTCCTGGGTCACTCCGGGTGGCCCCTTACATGTCTTAGGAGGCTGTCAGATGGCAAAGGAACTCATCAACAAGACCCGACTATCCCCCAACCAGGCGGAAAAGCGCGGCTTTCTGCACCGGGACTACCTGGCGCACTGCCTCCGGTACACGCACGTCGTCCGCTGGCTGACCCGCCTGGCGAAGGGTGATGATGTGCTGCGGGTGCTGGACGTCGGCTGCGGCAACGAGGCGCCGCTGGCGAAGCTGATCTACACGTCGAAGCTCGGCAGGAACGTCCGCTACCTGGGCCTGGACGCCGGCGGCATCGATCCGGACATCACCTTCAACGCCTGGCGGCCGCAGCTGAAGGCCAAGGTGCTTTTCCCAGAGGTGCTCGAGGACTCGGAGGCGCTGTTTGACGTCATCGTGATGCTTGAGGTGCTGGAGCACGTGGAGCACCCGCGGCAGAACATGATGCTCCGCGCGGCCGCGGCAAAGCTTGCCAACAACACCGACAGCCTTATGTTCATCTCCACCCCGTGCTACGACCCGCACGTCGGGGCGGCCGGCAACCACGTCAACGAACTGACCTACCAGGCGCTTGGGTTCATGCTTGAGGACGCCGGCCTCGCCGTCGAGGGGGTCTACGGCACGTTTGCCTCGCAGCGGGACTACAGGGAGCAGGCGGCGGCAGACGGCTACGCCCCGCTGATGGAGAAGCTTTCCGAGTACTACGACAGCACTGTCGTCGCCGTCTTCTTCGCCCCGCTGTACCCGCAGCTTGCCCGCAACTGCATCTGGCGGCTGAAGCTGTCCGATAAAACCTATCGCCGCAGGTTTCCAACCCCTGGAGAGCTCCCACATGGAAGCGCGACCGAAAACATCAGCTGACCTTTATCAAGACGTGGCTGCCTTCTGCAGAAGGTTCAGGCTGCAGCCGACGCGGACCTCGTTCAGGCTGTCCCCCGCAAAGATGGCGGTGCGCCTGAAGCATCTTTCAGAAGAGCTAAGTGAGCTTAGGCGCGGGGTCGCTATAGGTGACGACGCGGAGGTCATTGACGCCCTGGTGGACCTTGTCTACGTGGCGCTTGGCACGGCGCACCTCTGCGGGTTTCCATTCATGAAGGTGTGGGACGCGGTGCATGCGGCAAACATGAAAAAGATTCGCGCCACTCGGGCATGTGACTCCAAGCGCGGGTCAACCTTTGACGTGGTAAAACCGAAAGGGTGGAAGAAGCCAGATGTTGCAAAGATCCTCAGACGCGCGCGGGATAATGATAATTGAGGGGCCGGACTGCACGGGCAAGACCACGCTCTGCAACGAGCTGCGGCGTATCTGCCCAGACGCCCTGTACATCCACGCAACCTACCCGTATGAAAATACGGCAGACGTGCGCGTGTACCACCTCGGACTGTTGCGGCGGGCGATGATGGCAGGCGAGCGTCGCCTGGTGCTGCTGGACCGGCTGTGGCCGTCCGAACTGGTCTACGGCGCGGTGCATCGCGGCGGCCCGCAGCATCTCGGCTACGAGATGTCGCTTGACCGGCTGGTGCGAAAGGTTGCCGGCATCTATGTCTTTGCGCTGCACGGCCCGCGGGAGGGCTACCTGGCGTTCGCCGCCAGATGCAGGCGTGAGGGCCGGCAGGAATTTTACCCGACGCAGGCAGGGGCGGTCTATGACGCCTACGCAGGCCTGGAACGCCAGCTGCGGGAGGCCGGCAGGAACGACGTGCTCCGCTACCTGTTTGCCGGCCAGCCAGAGGGATACGTGGCACACATGGCAGGTGCCTTTCTGAAATATCTTGCAGATAACCGCGGGGCGCAGCTGCAGCCGGCGCTTGCCTATCGTTTTCAAAACCTTGCAGGACATGCCGGCGCCGCACGCCTGTTAATAATTGGTGACAGGCCAAACGTGCCTGCAGGCGTGGAACGCTGGCCGTTCGTGGGGTTCGGCGGTTGCACCTCGTACATGACGCGGGCGCTTGCCGAGGCGCAGGTTGCCGACCACCTCGTGGCGTGGACGAACGCCCGCGAACCTGGGTGGGAGCTGGCAGCAGAGCACTTCACAGCGCGGAAACTTCCAATTGTATTTATGGGGCAGCACGCCTGGGCGGCGGCTGATAAAAAGTACGGGTTTGCCGGCCTGCGGCCCTCGGCAACGTTTACGTGTCCCCGCAAAAAAGGTGTCCAGGCAGACGGCGCAGGCGTCTACGAGACGGCAGGCGGCAAGGTCTTTCGGCTGGCGCACCCGCAGTTTTACCGCCGCTTCTGGAACCGTGAAAAACTTCTAACGCAGCGACTGATGACAATAAAAAAGGAGATGAACACATGACGAAGGACACGCCGGCAGCAGACATCTATGGCTATAGCCCGATAACCTCCCCGCGGCCAGCCGTGGGTTATCCAGGTGATGCTCTTACATACAAGAGCCGCTGTCAACTTAGCACGACGGAGCGGTGGCGGGACCTGGTGCATGAGGTCCTCGATACAGGTGAAAAGGTTGTCTCCCGCGGGTTTACCTGCCTCGAGTGCCTCGGGGTGAAAATTGTCGTAGACATGCAACTGCCGGTGGTGCTGTCCCGGGAGCGGAAGCTCGGCTACCGCTTCATGTGCGCCGAGGCGGCGTGGCTTCTGAGTGGCGACAACAAGGTGGCGACGATCGCGCCGTTTTCAAAGCGGATAGCGTCATTTTCCGACGACGGAATTATCTTCTTCGGCGCGTATGGGCCGCGCATCCTGCCGCAGCTTGCCTACGTGGTAAAGACCCTTGCCGAGGACCAGGGATCCCGCCAGGTGGTGGCCGCCATCTGGCGTGAGAACCCGCCGAAATCCAAAGATGTTCCATGCTCGCTAAGCGTCCAGTGGCTTATCCGCGACAACAAGCTGCACTGCATGCTCAACATGCGCTCAAGTGACATCTGGCTCGGGGTGCCGTATGACCTCTTCAACTTCTCCATGCTTTCGCTCTACCTCCTGAAAAAACTTCCCCCGGGGCTAGCGCTCGGGGACCTGCACCTCTACGCGGGCAGCTCGCACCTCTACGAGGAAAACCTGTCGTGGGCAACAGAGGTTGCAGGGTCAAACGAGGTCATCCTGGCGCCGTTTGACCTGGCAGTTGTGCACGCCGCGCCGGCAGAAAAACTGGCTGGCACCCTGTGGAACCTGGCACGCCAGAAGGAAAACGATAATGTTTGAGCCACAGACAGAAGACAAACTCGCCGAGGTGGAGGTGCTTGAGAGGGGTGCAACCTTTCTGAAGGGGCTGCTTGCCGCCCCGCGGCCTATTGTCCTCGCCTTCGACTACGAGACCACCGGCCTGCGGCCCTTCCGGCAGGGCCAGATGATAATCTCATGCGGGGTCTGCGTCAGGCTGGATAAAAAGCTGTGTGCGGTTGCCTTCTCGATGGAGGATCGTGAAACAGTTAACCTCTGGCGAAAGGTCCTGCAGGATCCGACGATCCGCAAGGTGGCGCACAACCTCAAGTTCGAGCACGTCTGGGGCATGGCATATCTTGGCGTGAGGACCGCCGGCTGGCTCTGGGACACCATGGTCGTCGCGCGCATCCTCGACAACGGGTGTGCCTCGGTCAGCCTTGAGAAGCAGGCGCAGTTGCACCTCGGCGTCGTGCCCTACAAGGACGCCACCGACAAGATGCTGCGGGCGGCTGCCGAGGAGGTCGAAAAGCACGGCGCCAACGCACTGAACCAGCTGACATTTTTAACCCTCGACGGTAAGGTGCTAACACGCAACGGCCTCGACGCGCTCTACACCTACCGCCTGTACCAGCTGCAGCGCACGAATTTTCAATTTGCAGAGGCAAACCAGCTCTTTAACCGCGGCCTGCTGGCACTTGCGGAGATTGAAAATGTCGGGGTGCGCGTCGACACTGGTTATTTTACGCAGACGCTGGACATGCTTGCGCAGGAAAGCCTTGCACTTGAGCGCCAGGTCTGGCGGATGCCCCTGATAAAGGAGTGGCGGCTGAAGTTTGGAAAGAAGACGAACATCACCTCGGTGCGGCAGCAGGCCTACATCTTTTTCAACCTTCTTAAGTTCGCAGCGCGAGAAAGAACCCCGACAGGTTTGCCCAAGGTCGATGACAAGGCGCTACTTGAGATTGACCACCCGCTGGCGCGCTGCATCCTCAAGATCAGGAAGCTGTCAAAGGTCCAGGGCACCTACATCGAGCCGTACCTGCGCGAGGCGGTCGGCGGCGTCATCCACCCGTGCTACAACCTGCACGCGGTCTCATCATATCGCAGCAGCTGCAGCAACCCGAACTTCCAGAACGTGCCTACGCATGACCCCACCTACGGCCCGATGATTCGGCGCGGCATTCTTCCCTGTAAACCTGAACATCAGCTTGGCGAGGTAGATTTTTCGGGGCTGGAGGTGCGCATTGCCGCGTGCGTCTGCAAAGATCCCACGTTGATCGCCTACATCAACGACCCGACGAAGGACATGCATCGCGACATGGCCTGCCGCTGCTTCTTTCTCAGGCAGGCACAGGTGACAAAGCCGATCCGCTTTATCAGCAAGAACAGTTTTGTCTTTCCGGAGTTCTACGGGGCCTACTGGAAGTCTATCGCGCCTGCCATGTGGGAGGCGGCAAAAAATCAGCCACTTACCGGCAAGGTCACGTTGCAGCAGCATCTGCAGGTACGTGGGATAACTGAACTGGGCACCCTCGTGGAGGACAAGAAGGGTTATTTTCATCCTGCCACGGATGACTGCTTTTACGCGCACATCCAGCGAATAGAGATATGGTTTTGGACAAAGAAGTTTCCGGTCTACGCGGCGTGGCGAAAAAGTTGGTACGAGAGTTATTTAACACACGGGTCATTCAGGACGCCAACTGGCTTTCGCTGCCGTGGGGAGATGCGCCGCACAGAGGTGATAAACCTGCCGATCCAAGGATCCGCGTTCCACTGCCTCTTATGGAGCTTGATCCAGATCCAGCAGTGGCTAACTGCAAACGAGATGGAGACAAAAATTGTTGGTGAAATCCACGATTCCCTTATTTTTTCATTTCATCCAGATGAAGTACAAATCGTTCTTAAAAAAGTTCAGTGCGTGATGTGCGAGGATGTGCGGAAACATTGGCCGTGGATTATAATTCCCCTTGGAGTTGAGGCGGAGGTGGCACCCCCAGGAAAAAGCTGGGCAGAGATGGAACCTGTGAAGATATAGTTGTGCAGCGAACGGCAGCCAGAATGTATATTAAATACAAGGAGGAAACATGAACGATAAATGGAAACAAGATGTAGAAATCAACCCGGACGCCCTCGATTGCGAATGGGTGAAACAAGCTTCCCTTTTTGGCGAGTACTGTATGGAGCAGGCCGGTGCCCGCGCCAAGCTGGACGCCGTCAAGGAGCGCCTGGACGTGAAGGTGGCCGGGCTGGGGCTGAAGGTCCGCTCCAACCCCGCGACATACGGCCTGGACAAGGTGACGGAGGCCAGCGTGCAAGCGGTGATCCTGCTGGACGTCGAGTGCGCCAAGCTGCGGGAGGAGATCGCGGTGGCCCAGTATGAGCTCGAGGTGATGTCTGCCGCCGTCAGGGCGCTGGACCAGAAGAAGAGCGCCTTGGAAAACTTGGTGAGGTTGCAGGGCCAGAATTACTTCGCTGGTCCCAGCGTCCCCAGGGACGTGGGGGCCGAGTGGGTGAAGGATGTCGAACGCCGGTCGGCACGGGACAAGGTGAAGGCGGCGACGGGAGTAGAACCGAGTCGGAAAATTAGTAGGAAGTAACGGCATCGCGGAAAGTAGACGTGAGCGGGAACATACGGGTCAAAAGTCCGACAAACACACCAGATCGGATACCAGGCGTTCCTGCCACCAGAGAACGGTTGTTGGTCAATGGTAAATCGGAGTAACGTCCGATCCGTTACTTTTTAATTTTGAAAGGAGGGACAAAATGATAATAGATGCCTCGCCAATTCAACTCGCCCTCGGCACGGTGGGGCTGATGCTGGTTGCATTAGTTTTCCTATACATCGCGTCGAGACTTATGGCGTCAGGCGCGGCTCGTAGCTGGTATGATTTCTGGAAGGACAAGAACAACAAAGGAGGTAAGCAGTGATTAAAGGAAAGACAGAATCCATGAGGGACAAAATCCGGCACCGGGCCGAGTCCCGCCGGAACCTGGGAGGCCTGGACACCCTGCAACTGCCGGAAGGCGTCGAGCTCTACAAGCCCGAGAAAGGGCCGGTCGAGTTTGACATCTTGCCGTACGTGGTTAGCGTGGACAATCACCCCGAGGTGAAAAAGGGCGAGCAGTGGTACCAGCGCAACTACCTGGCCCACCGCAACGTCGGCCCCGAGGAGAAGTTCCTCATCTGCCCGCGCACGATCGGCAAGCGGTGCCCGATCTGCGAGGAGCACCAGAAGCTCAAGAAGGACCCGAACGCCGAGGAAGAGGTCGTGGACAGTCTGCGCGCCAAGGAGCGGGAGCTGTTCAACGTCGTGATGAAGGACGGGGACGGTTCCGTCATGATCCTCGACATCAGCACGTTCCTGTTCGGACGCAAGCTCGAGGAGGAGATCCGCGAGGGTGACGAGGCCAACGCGACCTTCGCCGAGCTGAGTGGTGGCAAGACGCTGAAGGTGCGCTGGGAATCGAAGAGTATGGGCACCAACAAGTTCGTCGAGGCCGGTAGGATCGACTTCGTGGACCGGGAAGACATCGACCCGGCGGCGCTGGAGGCCGTGGTGGACCTGGACAAGGCAATGAAAATCCTGTCCTACGAGGAGATCGACAAGATCTTCCAGGCCGGTGGCGACGAGGTGGAAGAAACCGGAACGGAACCCACCACAGATGATGATAATATGGAGGAAGCCGCACCGCCTGCCCGTAAGATCGGGAGAGGAGCATCACCGGAAAAGATAGCCGCCGCGAAGAAGAAGTTCTTAGAGGAACCCGAGGAAGAGGAAGACCAGATCCCCGGTCTGGAGATGCCCGCGAAGAAAGGCAAGCCGAAGGCCGAAGCGGAACTGCCCGACTGCACCGCGTGCGAGGGTTCCGGCAAGACCACCAAGGGCAAGACCTGCCCGATCTGTGGTGGGTCAGGCAAGGACGAGGACGTCCCGGCTGAGGAACCTGCCGCCGAGGAACCCGCCGAGGAGGAAGAGGAAGAGAAGCCGGTTGCCCGTCGGGTGATTGGCAAGCCCGCAGCGAAGGAAGAAGCCCCGGCTGGCCGCAGGGTCATCTGGCGTGGATAATGATAATGTCCCTATGGTGTAGAATGGAGCACTACTTGATGAACGTGGGAGCAATCCAAACTCATCGAGGAGGGTCCGGGGCCGTCCGGATAGGGACTTCAACAACTACCAGTAGGAGCCGTCTCCTGTCTGGTTAGGGGAACTCAGTTTGGGCTGGCCGGTTCTGAGGAGTGGAAAAAACCGGCCTCTATTTTATGAAGAAGAAAAGTAAAAAATGCAGGCCAATAATTATTACCACTTGGCTGAAAAGTCCTATGACAAAACGTTGGTGCAAACTGGTCATAAAACTGCCGTGGGAACACTGGCATATGAATATCAAGATCGATTCGATAGACAAATTCTCGGATTGTTCCTTTCTTCACAAGACACTGGAAATAAAAGGGATTGAATATGTTAAGACGGATCATTCGTAGAACTCCATCACTTACCGAACAAATCGTGGACCACGCCGAGAATGACAATCCCGAGCCGGAAGAGTCCCGCCTGTTCGTCCCCACCGGCTCGGCCCTGCTGAACCTGGCCCTGTCCGACCGGCACGACGGCGGCTATCTGACCGGCAAGATCGTCAACGTGATCGGCGACTCGTCCAGCGGCAAGACGTTCCTGTGCCTGACCACCCTGGCCGAGACCGCCCACAACCCAGCCTTCGACGACTACCTGCTGATCTACGACGATGCCGAGGCCGCCAGCGAGTTCAATATCGAGAAGCTGTTCGGGAGCAAGACAGCCGAGCGCATCATGCCACCGTCCCTCGACCCTGAGGAACCCGGCCACTCCCACACCATGATGGACTTCCAGTCGAACATCCGGCGGCTGCTGAAGGGGGACAAGCCGTTCATCTACATCCAGGACAGCTTCGACGCCCTGACCACCGACGAGGAGCTGAAGCACGCCGCCGACCTCCAGAAGGCCCACGACTCTGGCAAGGAGGCGAAGGGCACGTACGGGATGGAAAAGGCCAAGCAGGCCAGCATCCTTCTGCGCCTGATTGCTGCTGACATCAAGCGGACCAAGAGCCTGGTAGTTATCATTTCGCAGACCAGAACGAACATCGATCCGATGAGCTTTCAACGGAAAACGAGAGCAGGGGGTATGGCACTCACGTTTTACTGTGCGGCGGAAATGTGGCTTGCAGTTGCGCAAAAACTGTCTATCAAGGTGAATGATAAAAACAGGAGTGTGGGTGTGGTCAGCCGGATCAAACTGACCAAGAATAAATACAATGGCAAGGTGCGCGAGATCGACACTCCGATTTTATATGACTACGGCGTGGATGACATCGGGTCGTGTATCGACTTCCTGGTCAGCGAGGGGCACTGGAGCAAGAATGCCAACGGAGGGATCACCGCCGGGGAGTTTGGGCTGACGGCGACCCGGACGAAACTGCTTGACATCGTGGACGAGAAAGGGCTGGCCGGGAAGTTGCATGAGCTGACGCAGGAGATTTGGTTGGAGATAGAGGAGAAAATCAAGTCCGGGCGGAAACCAAAGTATGGAGGTGAAGGATGAAACAGATTGTATTTTCAATATGTATTATGGCCCTTCTTGTCTTAACGATACTGAGGATCGTTTTTGGAGTTGGGTTTTCTCTCGGTTGTTCCCAATACCTGAAAAGAGCCTCGGACGCCAACACGATTGAACTGGCGAAAGTCAATCTCAATGTGGCCATCAAATATGCAGAGATGGCAAACCTGACCAACGGGATCGTCTCCATATTTTTACAACAGCCGGAAAACGACATTGGATTCTGGTATAGTAACTTGATCGCTTCCCGAGATGAACTAAGTCGAGTGACAGTCAATACCTCACAGATGGAGAAATCTAATCTGTTAATGAAACTCCGGGAAACGCTGACCGATAATGGTAAGGAAGGCACCCAGATCACTTGTCCCGACGGCATATCTGTTTATCCCTACAACAAATTGTTCTTTTGGCTGATTTTAATCAGTCTGGTCGTAACGATTCCTGTAGGTTTTGCAACAATAACCGATTTGTAAATAATCAGCAGAAAGGGCGCGACAGGTTTCGACGTTGACAGGTAGCAGAGAGATGCGTGCCGAGGATGGTCGTTGGCCTCGTTAAACTGCGACCAAGCACTACTCGATACCGAGTACAAAATGGCAGCTTAGGCCGCATAGGAACCCGGAAATTGTAGGTGTATCCGGTAGTACGACTTATTACACCTTCATGATGGGATTTGTCCGTAGACCGTCAGGAAACGGATTGGTGGAAGATCGTCAAACTTGACGCCCCAGTTGCCGGACTTAAACCGGATACGCATGTAGAGTTTCCTGTGAACTGACAGCGGACGGGGGTTCGATTCCCCCCGCGTCCACTTATTGATAATCGCCAGCGGGGGCGAGGGGCGGAGGCGCTCCAAGAATGGCTGAACATAACCGACGTAAAGTCCAGTGTCATTTAATATGACGAGCAATCTCGGCCACCCCGCTCAATTTGAAAAGGAGATGTGGAATGCAAATAGAAAAATCATGTTTGTTTTGTTCCCACTTCAATTTTGATATGGGTTCTCCTGATTATAGTGAATATACACCGGGATCAGATGCTTGCTTTTCCTGCTACAAAAACCATTGGACAGAAATATCTAACTGTGGAGGGGATAGTATAGAAAATTTTGTAAAAGCTATCGAAACTGCTAAAACGTGCGAAGATTTTGAAAGGAGAAAGCCAGAATGATACTTATAGAACGGCAACTAATCAGTGTCAAGATTGACGGTAGCGATGGTGAGATGTTGAAACGTACGTGTGTGCTCGCTCTCCACTGCTTGCACGAGGAGCAGTACAAGCAGAATCCATCGTTTCAAAACACAGTAGATGTAAGAGGGATTGAGAAGTTCGCTAATTTTATTCTTGAACGAGAAAGGACGTATCCATGATCTGGTGCCCACGCTGCCACGCAAAGAGTGTCCTGAAACGCTTCTACGATGACCGCTGTCCCCAGTGCCGGACTGTCGTTGGAATAGATGATGTCCTGCGAAAAGACCCGTACCAGCCCGAGGTGGGCAAGAAGATGGGAGTCAAAAAACACAAGGCCAAGAAGTTTGAGTATGATCAGCAGGGTGGGTCGAGTTCGGAAGTTGCCGAGGGAAGTGGTGCGCTCAAGTCCCATCCAGTCGATCCTACGTTCGGCATCACGGGAAGGATATGATCACTCTACTTATAGATTCGCACGGTCTTGGCTACCGCGCCCACCACAGCACCGGGTCGCTTGACGGCGGGATTGCGTATGGCTTCCTAACCACAGTTCTCCAGTTGGCCGAGAGATATCGTACCAATCAGTTCGTGTTCTGTTGGGACGGTCCAGGCAGTCTGCGCAAGAAGCTGTTCCCAGCCTACAAGATGTCCCGAGACGTGAAGACCCAGGAAGAGGTGGCGGAGCGGATGATGATCCACACCCAATTCAACGCCTTGCACGAACACATCCTACCCAAGATGGGGTTCGGTTATCATTTTCAAGAAGTTGGGTATGAGGCAGATGATTTGATCGCCAAAGTGGTGATTGACAATCCCGCCAAGCCCTTCGTGGTGGTGTCCAGCGACCACGACCTATTCCAGCTCCTCCAGTACCACAACTGCAAACTGATACACTCGCTAACCTCTGGATTTGGTACACTGACGGCGAGTCAGTTCCTGGGCCTGTATCGTGTTCCCGCTCGCGACTGGGCATTGGTGAAGGCCATCGCCGGATGTAGTGGGGACGGCGTGCCAGGAGTGCAAGGGGTGGGGGAGACCACTGCGGTAAAATACTTGCTGGATGAACTTCCTGAAGGGAAAAAATGGAAGGCGATCCGAGACAGCAACAAGATTGTTCAGAGAAATTACAAACTGGTACGACTGCCGTATCCCGGCCTCAGACCCCTAACCATTGGAAAGGATTCGTTCGATGAGGAAAATGTTCAGCAGGTATTTTCAGACCTCGGCTTCGATTCCTTCGGAGCTGGCGAGCAGCGGTGCCGCTGGGATCAGTTCTGTCGAGGAGGACCGGTGCGCGGGTGAGTTCGACAGCGACAGGTGCCCGCGCCACCCGAGGAACGACGGGGAATGCCCCCACAGTTGGATCTGCGATAAGTTGAAGGAGTGGGAGAACAAAAACAAGGTGTCGGAAATGGAAATGAACGACCGCGTCAAGCACGGAGAAAGTGCCATCAATGGAAAGAAAAATAATTAGGTCAGGGCAGGAAAGTACAGAACCATCTGTCTGTAATGGTAAAATGATATATTGCGCTTGTGACAACGGAGTAAGCGGAAGTTTTGCGTGGGTGAATGCGACAGGTTCCGAATCCGGCGTTGTATCCACCCCCACGTTTGTTGAGCAGGATTTTCAAAAGGACAAGAAGAACGTGACTCGTGTGGATGTGCTCAAGTTAATTTTTTGGTTCAACGAACTACCAAAGGGAAATGTCCGTATAGTCTTGGAACGTCCCTTCGTGAACCCCATGATGTTCAATGCCACCCTGAGCGCCATCCGCGCATGGGAGGCGACGCTGATTGCTTTACAGAAATTCAACTTCCCCCGGCAGGTGATTGACAGTAAACGATGGCAAAAGGAGATGCTCCCAGCTGGATGCAAAGGCAAGGAACTGAAAGCGACCAGTGTTCAGATGGGTTGCCGATTATTTCCCGACCATGCCGATTGGATAAAAGACCAAGGAGACGCCGACGCGTTACTAATCGCAGAATTTTCCCGCCGCAACAGGCTTTAATAAAAAACTAACGGAACAGCATAATAAAGTGTCATGATAAAATCCATTCGCGGTCAAAACTATCAATCACACCGAGACACTACGATCGAGTTAAGTTCCGGTGTAAACTATTTTGTCGGACAGTCCGACAGTGGGAAGTCCAGTATCTTCCGCATGTTGAAATGGCTGGCCACCAACCGCCCGCTCGGGGACGGGTTCGTGTCGTGGGGGAGCAAAGGGGAAACGGCGGTAGAGGTTCTGCTGGATGACGGCGTCAGCATAATGCATGAACCAGGTTCCTACTCCTTGATAAAAGGGAAGGACAGACAGGACTGGTCCGCCATCGGCACCGGCGTCCCCGAGACCGTCACGCAGGCGCTCAGCATCAGTGAGTTGTCCTGGGCCTCCCAAATGGACGCTCCGTTCCTCCTGTCGGCCAGCCCCGGCGAGGTGGCCCGCACGTTGAACGAGGTGGCCGATCTGGACAAGATCGACTCCACGCTGGTGAATATCAACCGGATGGCGCGGGACAACCGCTCCCAACTGACCGAGACTGCCAGCCGGAAGCAGCAGCTGGAGATCGAACTGTCCCAGTACCGAGGGCTGGACGGGCAGTTGAAAATGATCGCGTCCCTGAAGGAGATGGAGCGGAAGGAAACAGCGCTCACAGAACTTGTCATATCAGGAATAGGCCTGCTCACTCATATAAAGGAAGTGAATGATAAACTGCCCGCGTATGACGATGTAGAAAAGCAGATCGCTCACATTCAACAATTACAGCGATTGATGATCGAGGCAACAGCAACAGAAAATAAAATAGGATTGGGACAAAAAAAATTGGACGAAGTCAAGGGATTGCGTACTCGATTGTCAAAGGTTAGGGACACCACCGATGCCGAGGCAGAACTGGACCTGTTGCTGGACATGGTCGGGCAGCTTAAGGGAGTGGATGATACTATCGACAGGATGGTCCGACAGACCTCGGCCATTAACGATTTGCAACTGGGTCTTAATATGGCTGTAGGGGATTTGAAACGGCTACAGGAAGAATGGGGTAGTTCATTCCCTGACGTTTGCCCGCTGTGCGGGAGGACAGATTAAAATGACATTTTGTTTTGAAATGGATTCACGCGTTAATTTGATTCCTGGAGTTTATCATGGGAATGTTATGTGGAGGATCTGTTGGCTTTGGTTTGCTATAGCGATTATCTGGGAACCCTTTGAAAAATTCGCTTGCAACGAACACGATTGGCATTACAAATGAAAAGAACTATCAACAGAACTGTGTCTAAGTTTCGACTGATACTCTCCGCTGACTGGCATCTGCGGGACGACACACCCCGGTGCAGGGAGCGGGACGAGTACCTGGCGGCGCAGGAACGCAAGCTAAAGTTCATCCACGACCTGTGCGAGGAGAATGGCGCTGCGTTTTTGGTGGCTGGCGATTTGTTCGACAACTGGAAACCGTCACCATGGCTGATCAGCCTCGCCCTCCGGTACATTCCACCCGGCACGGTGGTGGTTGCCGGGCAACACGACATCCCCGGCCATAACCTCTCGGAGATCGGCAAGACAGGCCTACAGACTCTCGCGGAGGCGGGGGTAGCCATTATACTGTCAGGGGGATTACGACGCGTCCTGGGGCATTCTAACACGTGTCTTGGGGCTGTTTACGGGTACTCCTACGGGGAACAGGCCCAAAACCCGCCGAAAGGGGACGAAGGGGTGAAAATCCTGATGTGGCACCGGTTGACTTGCCTCAAGGCCCAGCCGTGGCCCGGAGCCGACGCAGAAACGTCTCATGCTATACAAAAAGACTTTTCCGACTACAGCATCATTCTTGTCGGAGACAACCACCAACAGTTTTCTGTGAAGGATGGGGAAGGGAAGTGGATTGTCAATCCCGGAAGCCTCTGTCGTATGACCAGCGACCAGGCCGACTTTGAACCTGCCGTGTTCGGGTGGAGCGAGGACGAGACGATCACGCGAATCCCCCTGCCCATCGAGAAGGGGGTGGTGAAGATTACCAAGTCGAACGGTAAGGCGAAGGAAAGCCGGGATGCCCGTATGGAAGCCTACATCAAACGGGCCGGACGACAACTGGAGGATCGGCTCTCATTCATAGCCAATCTTAAGCAACACTTCAAAACGAACAAGGAAACCAAGGGAGTAGAAACCATCGTATGGAAGGCATGTGAAACCAATGAAAAATGAATCAACAGTGAACGAACTCCTCGCGCTACAGAAGAAAATCGAGGATGCAAAATCGGAAAAGTCTCGCATCGAAGGTGAACTGACCTCCCTCCTCAAGCGGCTGAAGGAGGAGTTTGGGTCGGACGACGTGACCCAGGTGGAGAAGAAGGTCGAGGCCATGAAGCAGCAGGCAGCGCGTCTCAGGAAACAGGTGGAAGATGGGCTTGTGGTACTCAGGAAGGAGATGGAAGGGTGATGTTGTTTTTCTTAATGTTTTTTATAGGGGTAGTGACAGCAGTCGGACTGGTATATTTTATCAGGAGTATGTTATGAATGAACTCGACTCCATCCATACCACCCTTCAGCGTAAGGCCGGTCGTCGGGACCAGTTGCAGACGCAGGTGGTTGAAGCGACCTTGCAACTGACTATCCTGTCCCAGGAACAGGAGGACATCGCCCGCTCCCTGGAGATCATCCAGCAGGTAGCCAAACTTACCCAACAACAGCTCGAGATTCACATCAGCGAACTTGTTTCCCTCGCGCTGGAGGCCGTGTTCCCCAACCCATACAAGATGGTGCTCAAGTTTGAGACCCGACGCAACCGCTCCGAGGCTGACCTGCTGCTCCAGGACGAGAACGGCAATCTGCTCAGCCCGATGGACAGCGTGGGCGGGGGCGTCGTGGATGTGGCAGCGTTTGCGTTGCGAATTGCCCTATGGAGCCTAAAGCGACCACGTCCCCGAACGGTAATGATAATGGACGAGCCGTTCCGTTTCTTATCCGCCGACTTACAGGACAGGGCTGGAAGGATGATCAAAGAGATCAGTGTCAAGTTAGGGATTCAGTTCATTATTGTGACGCATGAAGAAAATCTGCTAGAAACAGCAGACAAGGTTTTCAAGGTTTTTATAAAAGATGGGATATCCAGTATAATAGATTGAGATGACCCGCGCCTCGGCGAGGGACGCAAGCAACAACAGGAAAGGATAACGCATCATGTGTAAAGCAGCCTCATTCGTAATGACCAAGGACCGCATCTATTGGTCAAAAACATCAGACTCGCACGAGGATATAATCAGCGAGTACAAACTGAACGCCGATGGCTTAGGCGGTCCAAACATCGCACGCGTTGAAGTCGCGCCACCGAAAGGCAATCTATCTCTGCCGCTGAAACAATGGGTGTACAAACTCGACCAAACCGACGTGCCGAAATGGTACGAGGCCAAAACTGCCGAGCGCGAGTGCCGCGCCGAATTGAAGGCGTGGAAGAAACAGAAACTCACGGGATGGAAAGTCAAAGAAGCGTTCAATCCTGTCAATCCGCTGTTGCTGAAATTGCGGTGCATTGAAAACGAAAAACTAAAATTGCATGTTGCGGAATGGGCTTCCGTGAGGGATTCCGTG
>Ga0172380_10004228_pt1 | contig 18672 bp, 11 predicted proteins | sample Leawe162metaG_FD_119747 | JGI IMG/M metagenome (GOLD analysis project Ga0172380, IMG submission 119747) | Leachate microbial communities from a municipal landfill in Southern Ontario, Canada - Leachate well 162 metaG | ecosystem: Engineered > Solid waste > Landfill > Unclassified | place... | reverse complement strand
TGCCAATTGGGAACTTACGACCCCTTGTTACCAAGACGCCGCTCCCTTGAACTACCGAGGCGAACGGATAACTCCCCGGACGGGACTTAAACCCGTTAGATATTCAACTGTTACTGCGTACGGACAGCCCTCGTTATTCCGTTGGTTCTATTTCTGCTGACATCACCGACAAAACCTCTCAGAAGCAGGATACGGGAAATCCTGCCATACCTTGCCATCAATGGTACGTATGTCGCCCTGTTGATACTAAGCAGCTTCAGAGGCACAGCAAATGTCATCCCCACGCACAATGCAGTGTCGTTATCCAATTTTGTCAAATCGCTTCCCACACTGATCATTCCCGAAAGGCTTCTCGCTCAGACAGATATATCCGTGCTTATTATAATCAGCGTCATTGTCCTGATTATTCTGTGTGCCATAAACATGAAGCTGAAAGACAGTACGCTAAGAATTGGAACTGCACTTACTGTGTCAGGCTTGTTGCCTATTTTATTCACCCATGAATATTCTTTGGCAGGCAACAATGCCGGCGCATTAAATCTCATTGGCAGCCCGAGCAACAGGGTTTACCTGGCGTGTGCCGGAATCTCGCTTGTCTTTGCCGTCATTGCTGAAAAGGCATTGAACAACGACAGGCCTGTATCTCTTAGAATAGCTTCTGTCATAGTGCTAACGTCGCTGCTCTATGTTAATTACCACGAAGCTGGCTTGAAGAACAAAATATGGAGTGCCGGGACAACGAACGCAAGATACAGCATGTTTCTGTTAGACAAATATTCTGCAATGCTTACGGAAGGTTCAGTATTATTGCTGTTCAATTTCGAAGGATCATCGGGGTTTGTCAATGGAATGATACATTCGGCATATGACGTTAACAAGATTGAAATTCATTCCATTTTCTACCGGAATATCGACAAACTTATCGACGTTGATCTCTCGCCCCTCAAAAACCCCGCCTACGCCTATAATGCCGCTACGGTCAAGCTGATACTGAACTGTTCCGGAGCCCCCTATGAACAGTTTCTTACCCAATACGGGAATTTAACATTGAAGGACATATTTTCTGATTACCGGTTATTGTTTGAAGCGAAAACCGCAGCAGAAGAAATTCCAATCAGGGAGCGGCTCAACAACAGCATGTTGAAATTCAGGGGTGTACTCGACAAGTGCGAGCTTGCGGGGGCTTAGCGGTTGTTTAAGGAAAGGACTGCCATCTACTGCTCAATGTTCTATTTTCCACGTTTTTTATCAATCTCATTCAGCAACTTACTTGCGAGACTGTTTGAAGGGCTGATCGTCAGTGATCTTCTCAGATTATACTCAGCTTTATCAAGATCCCCTGTCAAAAAATAATTCTGACCCAAATTAAGAAAACCCTCATCAAAATGCTGAAAATTCTCAGTCAGCAGGATGAAATATCTGCGCCCTGCCATCACATTCCCCTGTTTCATGGCCAGACAGCCAAGGTTGTTGAGAGCTGTCAGCGAGGACGGGTTATACATCAAGGCTCGCTGATAATAGTCGCTCGCCTTTACAAGGTTATTGACCCGTTCGGCCTGCAACCCCCGCCTGACAAGTTCTGCGGCATAACCTTTGGAGATGAAGTTTTTGTCCGTGTCATACCACGTCCCCTCTTGAGCATTGGCAACGGCATCGCCCCAAAGGGTGAGAGAATCTTGCCACACATCAATCCGCTTCCATGTCACAACGGACAACGCCACCAATGCAACGGCAAAGAGCATCCTGAGCGCAGCAATCCGGCGCTTGGAAAAGGTATCCTGATCGATAAACGGGAGGTGAGCAATAAATGCAGCAAAACCGAGCATGGGGAAATAGAGGTAGCGATCGTTCATTAAAGTAACTATCGGAATGATATTGGAAACCGGCAGTAGTCCAACCAAAAACAGGAAACCCCAGAAGAACAACCCCCGATGACGACGGAACAGATATATCAATGACAGCATAAGAATGACGAAGAGCAGTGCTGGCAGAAGAATTTCAGCGTCTACGACCGTCTTTACCGGGGCATTGTAGATGATATTCAACTGAAATGGAGCGAAAAGCAGGATAAGATAGTTACTGAACACCGGCAGCATATTGAGCATCATAACGTAAGGACTGCCGCCGAGATATGGCGTTCTGCCACCGGTCTCCTGAGTGTAAAATGCGACTACTGCACATGCAACGGCCAAAACAACATATGGCAGCTTGTTACGTACCTGTTCCCAAAACGAATTTCGTTCCTCGAAGCAGAGGTCGTAACAAATAAGGATCAACGGCAGAATCACAACAACCGATTTGGTCAGAAGCGCCAGCACGAAAGCCGCCAGGGAAATAACATAGTACAAACGGGTACGGTACTGCTTCCAATTCAGGTACATCATGAAGGAAATCAGGAAGAAGAACATGGCCAGCACGTTCTTGCGTTGTGATATCCACACTACCGACTCAACCTGCACCGGATGGCAAAGAAAAATTGCCGCAGCTGCCAGAGAAAGCTGACGCCGGCCAGTAATCCGGACCAATATTACATAGTAGAGCACGACATTAAGAGCATGGAGAAGAATGTTGGTGAGCTTGAAGGCAGTTGCATTAAGACCCCACAGGCTATAATCAAGCATGTAGGAAATGATGTGCATTGGCGCATAATTGCCGAAATAGTTGCGCGTGAACGCATTCTTGATGTGCTCCAGGGTAAACCCCAGAATGTCCTTGTTGCCGGTCACATAGAGATCATCATCCCAGTTGTCGAGGAAATCATGGCCGAGGGCTTTGCCATAAAGAGCAAAAGTTGCGAGAAAGAGCATCAAGGCCGGCACGAGATAGTCGCTTGCCGTCTGTGTTATTTCATTATTAGCATCAAGCTGTTTTGCCTGGTATGCAGAAGCTATGAATTTTAATGGGAACATCGAACTTTTCTTGTTTTCCAATGTCAACGATTACCCCGACGTCACGAAATAAGTTTAGCGGTTAAATTTAACATATTTTGTAAGAATAACAATAGAATCCACATTTTAGTGGATCTTACAGCTCCATCAGCACCTCTGATATGCCCCACTGCAATACCGCTGCGGCGTATATATCAATTGCCATGCCACCGTAAAAATTCTTAATTATATCGGCACATTAGAATTGCATTAGCAAAACCGGAATCAAATAGAATCAAATCGGGGATATTTTGAGGGTAAAAAAGTGTAACGTTTCTTTACACCTGTTTGCCCATATCGGAATTAATAAGTAATATCGATATGTTGCAAAGTGTAAAGAAACGTTACACCTGATCAGAGGAGTGGGATTTATTTAACAATATAAACAGGTTAGCATGTGTAAAAAAATGGGCACCCCCCTACGGCGTGATCCTTATATCGTAAAACAGCGAATAAAAAGTTGCCAAATTGGCACCACAAAACTACAATGAATTCACCACAACAGGAGGAATCATTCCATGCAAGCAGCAACCACCCGCAAAACATCCCGAAAACCTGTGGCCGACGACCGTATAACAGCCAGAATCCCTCATGCAAACCGCCTGCTCATCGAGCGCGCCGCTGCCGTGTACGGAGCAACGCTCAACCAGTTCATCGTGCAGAGCAGCCTTGACCGTGCCGGTGAAATCCTGGAGCGGGAAGAAACGTTGCGGCTCTCCGAAAGAGATGCCATGGCATTTCTCCATGCAGTGGAGAATCCCCCTGAACCATCAGAGAAACTTATCGCGGCGCTGCAAGCCCACTCCCAAACCATAAAATGCTGATCATCCGCCCACTGGACGCCACCCACAATCGCGCCGGTTTCGACTGTGGGACAATCCCCCTGAACGACTTCCTGCGCAAGACCGCGCGGCAGCATCGTGACAAAGGGTTATCGAATACCTTTGTGCTGCTGGATAACGAGTTACCCGCGGATATTCTGGGGTTCTTCACGCTTTCTTTCCTGGAAATCGATGTCTCTGTACTCCCCCCGAATTACAGCCGCACTCTCCCCAAAACATCACGCCTCCCCGCAGCCAAACTCGCCCGACTTGCGGTTGACAAACGATGCCAGAGGAAAGGGTACGGCGCTATCCTCCTGGCCGATGCGTTAAAACGGGTCGTGGCAACAGTCAAAGAGTCCGGCGGCATTGTCGGATTTTTTGTGGATGCCAAGGATGAAAAGGCCTGGCAATTCTACCGTGGCTTCGGCTTCATCCCCCTGCAAGACGCCCCGCTTTCACTGTTTCTGCCGTTGAAGACGCTACTGACAGGCCTTGAAGCATCGTTGTAATCAATCAGGTATAATTCCGCCATACGCAAAGGGCGCCCCATCCGGGACGCCCTTTTTCATTCAGCTATTCCAACCCATCAACTCTCAATGACTGACGTGCGCCCCTTTATCCAGCTCCGACTTCAGCCGCTGCGCGGAGAGCACCAGGCTCTCCAGACGCGCTTCGACTACCTGCGGGAACGCGTTGCCGTCGCTTTCTATCGCCAGGAACGGCAGCGGGAGCTCTCTTTTGTTCTCTTCCCAGAACGCACCGTTGTGGCGGGAAAAATTCTCCTTCTCATCGAGCAGCCGATGGTTGAGCACCGACTCGGCAATGCGGCACGGCATGCAGCCAAACGGACCGATGCTGATGACGCCGTGGGTATCGTCCCCCACCTCGGTCAACACCGAACTGACCGTAAGGATCGTCTCACCGGCCAGGTCCGGGTCGATCAGGGCCGCGCCTCGATCCATCAGGTCCTCCACGTCCACTTCGCAGGGATGGTAAAAACCGCTGATGAGCAGGCGCTTCCTGATGTCGGACTCGTCCTTGCGCATGAAAAAGCTCTTCAGGCGAATGCCGAGCCGTACTTTAAAAGATGAATCGTGGGCAATCCCTTTCAGCACCGTGTAATCGGTATAGTACATCCATTCCGTGAGCGGCGCGGTGCGCGTCAGCACCCCCCGGTCAGCCAGCTGCTCCACGAGGTACTGGCGGGAGAAGCCGTCGCGGCGGACGTAGATTTCTCCGGTCAGGTTAACCATGACCGCATCGCCGACCGGGTACTTCTTGGCGCAGCGGGCAAGCGCGTACATCTCCTCTTCCAGCACTTTCAACGTTTTTGAAAAATTATCCGTGGCAATGCTCTCGATGATCCGGGCCTTCCCCTTTTCATAAACCGCCAGCGCCTTGTCGCGATCAACGGCAACGGTCAACACCCCGGCGTACACTTCATCAAGGCCGTCGCTGATGCTGAAGGCGCGCCATGCCCGCCGGTTGAATGCCGTTGACATGCCGCCATAGCCGTTTTCACAGGAAAGGGACAGCAGGGCGATGTTGTCGAGACGGTTCTTTTTGATGTAATCGGACATGAACACGTTGTACTGGCCGAAGCGGCAGGGCCCCTCGGCGTCAGGCATGAAAAACACGATAACTTCATCGTCGTTCCGGTGCTCCTCCAGGTAGCGGAGCAGTGAGCCGGAGGTCAGGAGCAGCGGCAGGCACTCCTTGCAGGTGGCCTCTCCCTTGCCCAGCATCAGCTCCTGCTGTCCCGGAGGCGGAAGCGCTTCGGCCCGCATTCCGGCGTGGCGGAATGACGCCGCCAGTCCCTTGGCGGCGGTGTCGCCCATGGAAGGGATCAGCACCCGGACTTTCGGATGGGTCAACGGATATTCCTGACCTGTGCCAGTTCTGACATGCATGCTGTTTTTGTGCATGAACATCCGGGCGGGAACGAACGGCTCATCAACCGGCGGAGCGATGTTCAACTCGCGATATCCCCGGACGACATCAAGAAACGCCTCTATGCGGGTATCGACGCCGGCATCGGCCGTATGGGCATCGAGTTCGAGCGTCAGGGACGGCTTCTGTCCCATGATGGAGCGGAAATAGCCGGTAATGAACGAATCGGGACCGCAACTGAAGTTGGTGATATAGACCCCGTAAAGGTTCGGCTTGTCCAGGATATAGGCGGCCCCCTTGAGGATTCCCTGTCCGGATGCCCAGTACATGTTGTCCAGACCTTCTCCCGGCAGATCCCGGATCGGCAGGAAATCGTGCGGAATGATCTTTGAACCGCGGGTGGCAAACTTGTGCGGAATCCCCATGTTGCCATGCCGATTAAAGGCGTTGTATGAGCGGCCGAACAGCACCAGGGCCGTTTCATCCGCCTTGAGACCGGCGATGAACCGTGTGCCGATCGCCCTCATTTCGGCACGCATGGCCAGCAGCACCTGCCAGGCGTCGTCAAAGGCGCGGCCGGACTTCCGGGCGGACATGCCGAGCTGCGTGCCGATGGCGGCAAACGTCTTGCGGAGTTTTTTCAGATCGTCAAAGTGCAGCACCCCCGTGATCAGCCTGGGGGCCATCTGCTCATGAAAAGCGGCCTTCAGGTAATACGGTTCCGCCTGGACAAAGGGGCAGGTACAGCTGGTTTCATCGCCCCCTTCAACAGCCGAGCTGAGCACATGGGGAACAAACAGATAGTCCAGCTCCTTTTGCAGGAGACCGGCGGTCAGGGCGTGGCTGAGTACGACCGGGTAGCAGAACGCGGCGCCGGTAGCCTCCACGCCGCGCGGGTCAAGGACATCACCGAGAATCACTTCGGCGCCGAGATTGGTGAAGAAATGGGCATAGAGCGGGTAAAAGCTGTTGGAAAACAGCGATGCCGGAATGCCGACCTTCACCCCGCCCCGCTTGACCACCGTGGGGGCATAGGTGCGGTAGACCAGCTCCTCGTGCATTCTGACGAGATCCAGTTCATTGGTGTCATACACGTTCTTGTTGCCGATGATGTTGTAATACTTGTTGCACGCCCCGCCGAAGGGATAGGTTTTCCCCTTTACCGTGATCCGCGCCACCGAACATTTCCGGTCGCACTTCTCGGCGCCGCCGGCGCAGATAAACGGCTCCTTGTACTCGACCTCCCGCGCTTCCAGTTCGGCCAGATCAAAATGATGCCGTTCAAGGAGCCCTTTCCCGATCTTGCGATACACCTCCAGGGCGGCACCGAAGGCGCCCATCAACCCCGGTTCCGGCGGCACGATGATTTCCTGGCCGCACAGCTGCGCCATGGCTGCGGGAACGGCGCTGTTATAGCAGACCCCGCCCTGCATGAAGATTTTTTTCCCCACCGGCCGGTTCCCCTTGACCCGGTTCAGGTAGTTCTGGCAGATGGAATAGACCAGGCCGGCGACGATATCCTCCCGCCCTACCCCTTCCTGGACAGCGGTCTTGATGTCGCTGCCGATGAACGCCGCGCACTGGTCGTTGAAATTGGGGGGCGAGGTCGATTCAAAGGCGATGCCGGCAATTTCTTTCGTTTCGATGCCGAGCGACTCGCTGCAGGCCTCCTCCAGAAACGAACCGGTTCCGGCCGAACACGCCTCGTTCATGGCATAATCGCTGGCCACCCGGTTGGTGATGGAGGTGTATTTCGCATCCTGGCCGCCGATCTCGAAGATGGTCTCCACTTCGGGATCGAAGTGGACAGCGGCGGTCGCATGCGCCACGATCTCGTTGATGACCCCTTCGCTCAGGGAGTGAAGGCCGGCAATCTGACGTCCGCTGCCGGTCACGCCGAGGCCGATGATCCTGAGGGGCGCCCCGGCCGGGGCCTGGGCCAGGATCTCGCGGTAGCACTCCCGGCTGGCGTTGATCGGGTCGCCGTTGGTGCGCAGATAGACGCTGGCCGTTATCGCATGGTTGTCGGTCCTCAGCAGCACCGCCTTGGTGGTGGTACTGCCGACATCGAGGCCGCAGACGTATTCGCCGTCGTAGAATTTTCCGCGCGGCGCCGACTTGAAGGAGACCCTGCCACCGGCCTCTTTCAGCGCGGGAAATGTCGGGAACGAGTGGTACGAGGACGAGATCAGCGACTCCCGGTCGGAAACGACGCTGCCATGCTCCTCCGCCCAGAGCAGTGCCCCGAGGGCTTCAAAACCGAGCGCTTCCGCGGGCACTTTCGTCTCGGGAAACGACTCGCGGACATAATCGACCACGACCCGGTTGCTGCTGACTCCGCCGACCATCAGGACGTTCCTGGCCTGGGCCTTCTGCAGCAGTTCGACGATCTTGCCCGCCATCATCCGGCAGAGACCCGCCGCGACCTCCCCCTTATCCTTCCCCTTGTTGAGGGCATGGGTACAGTCGCTCTTGCAGAATACCGAACATCGTCCCGCCACCGGATAGGAATCGGAACCTGCAGCACGATCCACGGCCTCTTCGATGCCCAGTTCCATTCTCTTGATCTGCTGGAAAAAGAATTCGCCGGTGCCGGACGCGCATTTGTTGCCGGTGTGAACCCCGCGAATGTTCCCCGCGCTGTCGAGCATATAGACCAGGAACGTTTCCCCCCCCGCCGAAACGATGCAGTCGATGCCCGGATACGAGGCCTGGATATGGCGGTAGGCAAGCTCGACCGTCTCCGGTTCGGAAACGGTTGGAATCGTGATGAGTTTCCTGAATTTTCTGCCGGTAAAGCCGATCGTGGCGGGGAGCGCAGCTGAAAATAATTCGTTCAGGACCCCCATAACCCTGCCGTCATGGGTTATACGCGAATACGTGACCCCCGTTTTCGTTCTCTTCGCAATGCTTATCGTACTGGCGCCCAGACAGACACCGTATTTTTTTTGCATGGGACCCTCCCGAAAAAATTCGACCTTTACATATAAGGCAAAGGAGCGCCGTGTGTAAAGGTAATATCGTTGAAAACAACCAATATTTTGAGCCATTGCTGTTTCAAATGCGAGAATCGGGGCGCTCTCAAATGGTCATGACTTCCGGAATACCAATGACACACGTCATACATTCATGACCTGACGTTTCACGCGGTTTTCAAGCCTCCTCCACCATCCGGTTACAACTTTTATCATACCCATTCACAACGCATTGATTTTCGTAAAACGCATTTCTACCAGTTATTTCAGCATTTTGCATACGCATACAATCATGGCATCACCATTGCTAATACTGTTTTATAAAAACGAATACTCCGTTACCTGACATGATGCTTACGGGATACCGTCCCACAACCCACCAAAGGAGGCTACACATGCAACGAAGAACTTTTTTAAACAGAATCAAACAGGTTTTAATCGGGATATGCGTCGTTCTTGCACCGGTTGCCGTACTGGCCGCACCGGCAGGCTATCCGGCTGATTACCAGAAGATCATCGATGCCGCCAAGAAAGAGGGGAAGCTGGTGATCTACGCCACCACCGATACCAAGGCCGCCGAACCGATCGTCAAGGATTTCGAGGCGCTCTACCCCGGCATCAAGGTCGAGTACAACGACCTGAACAGCACCGAACTGTATAACCGCTTCATCGGCGAAGCAGCCGCGGGCGGCGGCACCGGCGACGTAACCTGGAGTTCATCCATGGACCTGCAGGTAAAACTGGTCCAGGACGGCCACGCCCTGACCTACAAATCACCCGAAGCAAAAAACCTCCCCGGCTGGGCCAACTGGAAAGACCAGGCCTTCGGCACCACCTATGAGCCGATCTCCATCGTCTACAACAAGCGCCTGCTCAAGGGAGACGAGATTCCCAAGTCCCACGCCGACCTGGCCAGGGTGCTGACCAACCCGAAATTAAAAGGGAAGATCGTCACGTACGATCCGGAGCGGAGCGGCGTCGGTTTCTCGTACCTGACCCAGGATCTGAAGAATAACGGCAAGGGCTTCTGGAACATGGCCAAAGCCTTTGGCGATGCCAAGGTCAAGGTATACACCAGCACCGGGGCCATGATGGAGAAGGTCAGTTCCGGCGAAGCGCTGATGGGGTACAACATCATCGGCTCCTACGCGTTCCTGAAGTCCAAGAAAGATCCCTCCATCGGCTACCTCTACCCTTCGGACTACACGGTGGTCATGTCCCGCGTCATGTTCATCTCCAAACATGCCAAGAACCCCAATGCCGCCAAACTCTGGGCAGACTATCTCCTCTCAAGCAGAGGCCAGCAGATCGTATCCGACAAGGCCGACCTGTTTGCCATCCGCTCAGACATCAAGGGTGAAACCACCATGGCTAAACTGTCCAAGCAGTTGGGCGCCGGCGCAAAGACCATCCCGATCAGCAAGGAAACCGTCGAGTTTCTTGATCAGAAAAAGCGCCTGGATTTCCTCAAAAAATGGCAGCAGGCTTTAGGGACGGTTAAATAATGAACAAGATGCCCTTCTCAAAGATTGTGGTGATCATCCTCACCGCAATCGCGGTCTTCCTGCCGATCGGACTGCTTCTCTGGCAGAGTTTTCTGGATGCGCCCTTCTTCCAGCCCGGGAAGATGTATGGACTGGATGCCTATCGCTTCATCTTTGAAGATCCTGACTTCAAGAGGGCTTTCCTCAACTCCTTCTACATCTCCCTCGGCATGGCGTTTATCTCCGTGCCGCTGGGAGGGTTGCTGGCCTTCCTGATGGTGCGCACCAACATTCCGGGACGGAACTGGATCGAACCGCTGCTGCTGATCCCGGTGTTCGTATCACCGATGATCCTCTGCTTCGGCTACACGGTTTCGGTCGGGCCGGTCGGCTTCATCTCGAACTGGGCGCAGATGATTTTCGGCTCCGTGCCATGGAACATCTACTCCATGACCAGCATCGTCGTCATCGCCGGTCTTTCTCATGTGCCGCACGTCTATATCTACTCCTCTTCCGCCCTGCGCAGCCTGGCTTCGGATGTGGAGGAAGCGGCGCGGGTCGCCGGAGCCGGTCCGCTCAGAGTAGCGGCAACGGTCAGCCTGCCAATGGTCATGCCGGCCATGCTCTACAGCGGCGTGCTGGTCTTTTTCCTCGGTTTCCAGGTATTCGGCCTGGCCCTGGTCCTGGGTGACCCGGAAGGACACCTGGTGCTGGCCACCTACCTGTACAAACTGACCAACAAGCTCGGCACCCCCTCCTATCACCTGATGGCTGCCGTGGCCATGTGCATCGTCGCCATTACGGTGCCGATGGTACTGTCGCAGCGTTTCCTGCTGCGCAACGCCCACAAGTACATCACCCTGAAGGGCAAGGGCTCACGTCAGCGCACCCTGCCGCTGGGCGGCTGGCGCTGGGTAGCAGCCGGGCTTATTGCCGTCTGGCTGGCAGTTACCGTGGTTATCCCGATTGTCGGCATCGTCTTCCGCGCCTTCGTCACCAACTGGGGCGAAGGGGTTACCTTCATCGAAGCCTTTACGCTGAACAATTTCAAGGACGTCTTCGAACAGAGCAATCTGATGCGGGGCGTCATCAACACCATCCTGCTGGGAGTCATCGGCGGTGGCCTGTCGGTGATCTGCTTCACCTTTATCGGCCTGGCGTCGCACCGCAAAAACAACGGCTGGACAAGGCTGCTCGACTATACCGTCATGACGCCGCGCGCCGTTCCCGGGTTGTTGGCCGGCCTGGCCTTCTTGTGGGTGTTCCTGTTCTTTCCGCCGCTGGCACCGTTCCGCAAGACCCTCTTCAGCCTCTGGCTCGCCTATTCGGTGGTCTGGCTGGCGTACGGCATGCGGCTCGTCTCCACATCGCTGCTGCAAGTGGGACCCGAACTGGAGGAATGTGCCAGGGTAACCGGAGCCACACCGGGCCAGGTCAACCGTCACGTCACCGTGCCGCTGATCAAGTACGGCCTGCTGGCCAGCTGGCTGATGATCTTCATGATCTTCGAGAGGGAGTACTCCACCGGGGTCTACCTGCTCGGTCCCGGCACCGAGGTAATCGGCTCGCTGATGGTTTCGCTCTGGGCCGCCGGCTCCATCGACATCATCTCCGCACTTTCGTTTATCAACATATTACTGGTCAGCGTCGGGATGGGGATTGCCCTGCGCTATGGAGTGAAACTGCATGACTGAATTAACTGTACAAGACCTTCACGTCACATTAGGCAAAAACCACATCCTGAAGGGGGTCTCCATGGAGGTCAAACGGGGCGAGATCGTCGCCCTGCTCGGACCTTCCGGAAGCGGCAAAACGACATTGCTCCGCTCCATTGCCGGACTCGAACTGCCGACCCAGGGGATGATCCGCATCAGCGATCAGGTTGTGTACAACTCGGAAGACAAGATCGAAGTGCCGGTGGAACGGCGCAGCCTTGGCTTTGTCTTCCAGTCCTACGCGCTCTGGCCGCATCGCACGGTATTCGAGAATGTCGCCTACGGCCTCAAACTGCGCAAGGTTCCCGAGGCGGAGATCCGGGAGCGGGTCCAGGAAGTCCTGAAAAACCTTGGCCTGGGCGATCTGGGCGAACGGCATCCGCACCAGCTCTCCGGCGGTCAGCAGCAGCGCGTGGCGCTGGCCCGTTCACTGGTCTACAAACCGCAGGTGATCCTGCTGGACGAACCGCTTTCCAACCTGGACGCCAAGCTGCGCGAAGAAGCGCGCATCTGGCTGCGTCACCTGATCATAGAACTGAACCTGTCGGCGGTCTGCGTCACCCACGACCAGGCCGAGGCGATGGCCATGGCCGACAAGGTCGTGCTGCTGCAAAACGGCATCATCGAGCAGGCCGGGACACCGCAGGAAATGTACGGCTCGCCAAGCTCGCTGTTCGTGGCCGAGTTCATGGGTAACAACAACACCTTGAGCGGACGCATCACCGAAGTATCCGGGCAAACGGCGCGGATAGAAGGCGACGGCTGGGCGCTGAACGGCCATCTGAAGAGCGACCTGAAGCCTGGCAATCTGGCCACGGCGGTCATCCGCCTGGAACGCCTGAAAATAGTTCCGGGCGCAGGAGAAAACCGCATTACCGTGCCCCTGAAATCATCGGTCTATCTGGGCAATACCTGGGAATACATCTTTGATCTGTCCGGAAACACCCTGCGCGGCTATGGCGCGGAACCGCTCAAGAGCGGCACTCAGCAGGTAGAGATCCCGGCGGAGCACCTCTGGCTGTTTTGACGGTATGTATCAAGCAGTTCCTCCTTCAATGGGGGGTAGTTATGAGCTGCCCCCAATTTTTTGATGGAGTTCAATCATATATAAAAAAACTCTAGGAAAGGGGGCGAATCCATCCGGCACCACGAAGATAATTTGCATCTTACCCGTTACGCTGGGACCATCGTCACGGGAACACATTTCACTCAGGAGGCATTATGAAACAACGAAGTTTGAAGCTGTCAGTAGCCGCTGTAGCAGCATTGGGGTGTATGGGGTCAAGCGCATTCGCCCTTGAGAATCAATTCAACGGTTTGCTCCGCATCAAGGGGGACTTCACCAACTTCGACCAGGCCGGCGGCAATGATGCATCCGGAACCAGCAAGCTGTCCTACAACAATCTGGGAAGATCCTTCTTCTACACCGAGCAGCGGGCACGCATCAGATACACCGGCAAAGTCAGCGATGATGTCAAACTGGTCACACAGTTTGAAATCGACTCCCGCTGGGGTGATACTTCCCAGGACGTATTGAAATCCGGCGGCAGAAATTATGGTGGCGCCATGGAGGCTGACCAGGTCAACCTGGAGACCAAAAACGTCTTCATGGAATTCACCGTTCCGTACCTTCCCACCACGGCACGTGCCGGTATTCAGCCGGTTGACGACATGTACAAGGGGATCTTCCTCGGCACCGATGCAGCGGCCCTGTCCACGGTAACACGGCTGGACAACACCACTCTGTACCTCACCTGGATGCGCGGCTACGACAACAAGAACTTTAACGGCAGCACCTCGACAAACCTGAACATAAGCGGCACCAACGGCCTGCAAAACGGCCAGTCGGTCGAAAAAACGCCGGGGCGTAAATCACTTGATGCATTTATGTTCGATGCCAAATTTGCCGTCAGCAAGGAGTTGAAAGTCGGCGGCTCCGCGTATCTTACCTATGAGAACCTGAGCGGAAATGGCGGCTACAACATGCTTGGCACCCTCGGCGTGAATGCGGCCTATACGTTTACCCAGGGTGTGGTTGACGGCTTCCTGCTGTACCAGACCGGTGACAACCCCGCAAACAACTTTGGCCAGGTCGGCCAGAAGGTCTCGGCCTTTGCCGCTAACGTTGGCGCTAAGATCAAGGCTGGCCCCGGAACTGCCCGGGCCAATGTGCTGTACGCATCCGGCGACGACGGCAAGGGCAAGGTAAACGCCTTCCAGGGACTGAACCAGTTGGGTGACGGCAATACCACTTCCACGTTCTCGGCCGCACAGATGACGATGCTGATCACCAACACCAAATATGCCGCCAATACCGACCGCGCCCTGATAAACACTGTCACAAACTACAATCAGGGTGTAATCGGAGCCTTCATCGGCTACGATATGGATATCGACAAGGCTTTCATCAAGGCCAACCTCGGTCTGGCATCGGCAGCCAAGGAAAATCAGACTTACAAACCAAAGAACCTGAAGAAATCCGACCCCTACGCCAACGGCAACTATATCGGTACAGAGGTTAACGCGGAAATCGGCTACAAAATCAGCCAGAACCTGACCGCCAGCCTGGTAAGCGGCTACGTCTTCCTGGGCGACTACTACAAGGATACCGCACGGAAGGGTGGCGGAGCGACCGACCCCATCAAAACGCCCGACAACCCCTGGAAAAACGTGGTGGTCCTGAATCTGACCTTCTAGCAATGGAGTAACCGGCGTATTTTCGGTAAAAACATGCACATGAAACCCATGTGCATGTTTTTACGTTTCGAAATGGCATATAATCGGGTAGTAGTGAGACTAGACTCACATCCCCGACTGCCGAAAAAGGATTCCACGATGAAGCTGATTGTACCAGTTCTGATGGCACTGCTTCTCTGTATTGCAGCCCCGGAAGCTTCACATGCCGCGCCCCTGAAAACCCATGTCGCCGAATTCACTGTCGTCGGAGTCCCCGACAGCGAGGCCCTGAAAGTGACGCTGCAGGGGATTCTGACGTCACGCCTCACCCCTTCACTCGTTCAGCTCGTTGAAAAACCGGACCAGGCTGAAATCCTGGTAAGCGGCAGCTATGCCCTGTTCGGCACCACGTTCAGCCTGGACGCCCTTATCAAGAACAGGGGCGACAACAGCCTGACCAAGGTTTTTGAGCAGGGGGAAGGACAGGAAAACGTTATCCCGGCCATTGGACGCCTGGCCAGGAAGATTGACGCCGAACTGGCACGGAAACCGGCAACACTCGCAGCAGCCACGCCGGCGCCTCCGGTACCCTCTCCTGCCGCTGTGCCGCCCGGCGCAAAGGAACGGCATGCAATCCCGTCCGAATCTTCCGCACAGAGCTCTTCAGGCGGCTGGTCAAGCGCGCCACTCGATGGCGAGTTCGTCAGCATGGCGACGGGGCGCACCCTGCCTTCCGGAGAACGCGAACTGTTCCTGGCAAATGAACGCACTATCCGGGCGTACCTGAAGGGAAGAGAGCTCAGACAGGTCGCCGAAATTACCATTCCCGCCCCCGGAAAAATCCTCGCCATTGACTCGGCCGACCTTGACCGGGACGGCACACCCGAGCTGTATGTCTCCATCATGGACAGGGAATTTCCCGGATCGAGGGTATACCGGTTCGACGGGACGGCGTTTGCCCTGATCGCCGATGACCAGCGCTGGTTTTTTCGAGGCATCGGCACTGACATCACTTCACGGACCATCCTGGTCCAGGAGATGGCAGCAGGCGGCACATTCTATGGCGATGTCAGGGAACTGGTCAGAGCCGGCAACCGCTTTACGACAAAGAATCCTCAAAAGCTCCCCCGTACCGGCACCATTTTCAACTCCCTCCGCGTGGCCGGAACAGCGGGCTCCGGCTATTATGTTGTGCTTGATGGGGACGGCCATCTTTTACTATACTCACCCGGCGGTGCCGAAGTGTGGAAAAGCAGCGACAGCTACGGTGGATCGGAAAAACATTTCAAACACGAATCGCTTGAGCTGCTGCGTTCCACCGGCGACCAGTACCGCTGGACGTTTCTGGAGCAGAGAATCACGGCGCTGAAGGACGGGACGCTTCTGGTCCCCCATAACACGGGGACCTACACCGTCGGCAACAACCGCTCGTACAACAAGCATGCCATGTTTGCGTTCGAGTGGAACGGAGCCGTACTGAAGGAGAAGTGGAGCACCCGTCCCTCGCCCGGTTATCTGGCCGATTACGCCTTTGACCAGGATTCCGGGGAAGTCCTGCAGCTGGAAGTAGTTCAGAGGGCCGGGATGTTTTCCAAGGGAAGGTCTGTCATTACCACCAACAGGATTGACTAGTATCATGGAACATCATTTTTGTTCGCATCTGTAGGTTGGGCAAAGGCGTTTTCATGCCGTGCCCAACATTGCCACCGGATCTGTTGGGCACGCTCTGCTTTGCCCAACCTACGAAGTTTTGAACGTTACAAGATACTAGCGTGGCGGGATACCATGGGGACGTGTCATGATGACTAGCATTTCAGCGTTTAATGCCGGCAGGTATATTTTCCGCATCTGGATTATATGCCTTCTGTTTGCCGTGTCCCCGGTTCACGCTGCCACGGCCGACAAAACGATCCGTGTCGGAGGCAACAGCGGCTATCCCCCCTACGAGTTCCTGGACAAAAACGGCAACGCAACCGGATTCACGGAGGAACTCCTGCGGGCAATAGCCGATATCATGGGCATGAAGGTCGATATAACGGTCGGCGAATGGGCCAGGATGCATGACGCATTGCTGAATGGCACCATCGATATGACCCTCGGCATGTCCCACTCGGATGACCGGGAAAAGGTCTTTGATTTCGCATCTCCCCATACCATCGTCCAGCACGCCATCTTTGCCCGCAAGGAGTCACCGGTTGTCAACTCACTGGAAGAGTTGCGCGGCAAGAAGGTGCTCCTGCACCGCAACGGCATCATGCATGAGCGCTTGAAAAAACTGGGGTTCGAAAAGGACCTGGTATTCACCGACACCCCGGCAGGGGCCTTGCGCCTGCTGGCTTCCGGTGAACACGACTACGCCGTGGTCGCGCTGCTGCCGGGCATGTACATCATCCGCGAAAACAAGCTCGACAACCTCGTCCCGGTAGCCCGCAACGTCGCGTCCTTCCGCTTTTCCTTTGCCGTGCGGCAAGGAAACACGGAACTGCTCTCCCATCTGAACGAAGGATTGGCGATCCTCAAGAAAAACGGCCAATACCAGGCCATCTACGACAAGTGGCTGGGAGTGCTTGAACCGCACCGGGTCCCGTGGGACAAGGTATTGCAATACGGCGCCATGACGCTTGTGCCGTTGATACTGCTCCTGACCGGAACCGTTCTCTGGTCGCGAACCCTGCAGCGGAAGGTGGAGCAGCGCACCGAGGAATTGGCGCAGCAGGTCGCGGAGAAGGAGCATGCACTTGAGGAACTGCGCCTCCAGCAGGACAAGCTGGTCCAGGCCGACAAGATGACCTCCCTCGGCATCCTGGTTTCAGGTGTCGCGCATGAAATCAATAATCCCAACGGACTGATCCTGCTGAATGTACCGACCCTCAAAGAAGCCAGCGCCGACGCGGAACGGATTCTTGAACAGCATTTCCGTGAGCATGGCGATTTCAGTTATGGCGGCCTCCCCTATTCGAGGATGCGGGACAACATTCCCCGTCTGTTCACGGAGATGCAGGAAGGGGCCAAGCGGATCAAACGGATTGTCGACGACCTGAAAGACTTTGCGCGGAGAGACAGCAGCGCCGCCATGGAACAGCTCGACCTCAATTCGGTCATCCAGGCGGCGGTACGCCTGGTCGAACCATCACTCCGCGATGCGACGCATCATTTCACGGCGGAATACGGCGCGAATCTGCCCCCGGTTTGTGGCAATGCACAACGGATCGAGCAGGTAGTTGTCAACCTGCTGCTCAATGCCTGCCAGGCGCTGCCGGACAAGGAGCGCGCGATATCCCTGACGACCGGATACGATCAAACAACCGGCACCATTGCCCTGACGGTTACCGATGAAGGGATCGGCATTGCGCCGGAGGTCAGACCCTACCTGACCGATCCCTTCTTTACCACAAAACGGGACAGCGGCGGCACCGGCCTCGGTCTCTCCGTATCGGCCGGCATCGTCAAGGAGCATGGCGGTTCACTCGACTTTGCCTCCGCATCCGGCGCGGGAACGGCAGTTACCCTCACCCTGCCGGCAGAACGGAAGGAACATTCATGAACGAAACTCTCTATCCCCCCTTCGGCATCCTGCTGGTGGATGACGAACCGGCCTGGCTCCTCTCGCTCTCGATCACCCTGGAGCGGTGCGCCGGCATCACCAACATCACGACCTGCGAGGAGAGCCGCGACGTCATGGGCCTTCTCGGCGCCCGCGACGTGGGGATTGTGCTGCTCGACCTCACCATGCCGGGGCTATCGGGAGAGGAGCTGCTGGCCCGCATCACCGAAGAACATCCCGGCGTGATCGTGATTATCATCAGCGGCATGAACCAGCTCGAAACCGCCGTCCGCTGCATGCAGGCCGGAGCGTTCGACTATTTTGTCAAAACCGCCGAGGAAGACCGGATCGTCAGCGGCGTCCTGCGGGCGGTCAGAATGCTGGAACTGCAGCGGGAAAACCGGGAAATGTCGAAGCGGCTCCTCTCCGGCGCACTGCAACATCCCAAGGCGTTTGTCGATATCATCACCGCCGATCATGCCATGCATGCCATTTTCTCGTACATCGAAGCGGTGGCCAAAAGTTCGGAACCGCTCCTCATCAGCGGAGAGAGCGGCGTCGGCAAGGAGTTCATCGCCAAGGCGGCCCACAACCTGAGCGGCTGCCGGGGACCGCTGGTGGCGGTCAACGTTGCCGG
>Ga0172380_10004227_pt1 | contig 18676 bp, 19 predicted proteins | sample Leawe162metaG_FD_119747 | JGI IMG/M metagenome (GOLD analysis project Ga0172380, IMG submission 119747) | Leachate microbial communities from a municipal landfill in Southern Ontario, Canada - Leachate well 162 metaG | ecosystem: Engineered > Solid waste > Landfill > Unclassified | place... | reverse complement strand
GGCGAAACGGGACGCGTCGGCACGCCGAAGCGGCGCGAAGTCGGCCACGGCCGTCTGGCCAAGCGGGCCCTGCTCGCCGTGCTGCCGACGCCGGAGGAGTTCAGCTACAGCATCCGCCTGGTCTCGGAAATCACCGAGTCCAACGGCTCCAGTTCCATGGCCTCGGTCTGCGGCGGTTCGCTCGCGCTGATGGACGCCGGCGTGCCTCTCAAGGCCCACGTTGCAGGCATCGCCATGGGCCTGATCAAGGAAGGCAACCGTTTCGCCGTGCTCACCGACATCCTCGGCGACGAGGATCACCTGGGCGATATGGACTTCAAGGTTGCCGGCACCGACAACGGCATCACCGCGCTGCAGATGGACATCAAGATCCAGGGCATCACCAAGGAGATCATGCAGGTGGCTCTGGCGCAGGCCAAAGAGGCGCGTCTGCACATCCTCGGCCTGATGAAGGGCTCGATGACCGGCCACCGCGAGGAAGTGTCCACCTTCGCGCCGCGCATGATCACCGTCAAGATCAACCCGGAGAAGATCCGCGACGTGATCGGCAAGGGCGGTTCTGTCATCCGCGCCCTGACGGAGGAGACCGGCGCCGTCATCGATATCGCGGACGACGGCACCATCACCATCTCTTCCGTCAGTTCCGACGCAGCGCAGGCGGCCAAGAAGCGCATCGAGGACATCACTGCGGAGGTGGAGGTTGGCCGCATCTACGAGGGAACGGTGCTGCGCCTGCTGGACTTCGGTGCCATCGTCAGCCTGCTGCCGGGTAAGGACGGCTTGCTGCACATCTCGCAGATCGCCACCGAACGGGTCAACGCCGTCGGTGACTATCTCAAGGAAGGCCAACTGGTGAAGGTCAAGGTCATCGAAACCGACGACAAGGGTCGCGTGCGCCTGTCGATGAAGGCGGTAAACGCCGAAGCGGCGCCGGCGGCGCAGAGCCAGGCCTGATCTGCCGTTAGGAGCAAGAAAAAAGGACGCTGAGGCGTCCTTTTTTCTTAAGCTGCGTTCATGTTAGTGTCCGCCGAAAACAAGCGGCGAAGATTCACTTCGCGACTTGCTTCTCTCTCAGCTCTTCCAGCGTCTTGCAGTCTATGCACATGGTCGCCGTAGGCCGCGCTTCCAGGCGCTTCAGACCGATCTCCACGCCGCAACTGTCGCAATAGCCGTATTCGCCGTTTTCGATGCGCCCCAGCGCCTCGTCGATTTTCTTGATCAGCTTGCGCTCGCGGTCGCGATTGCGCAGTTCCAGCGCGATATCCGATTCCTGGCTGGCACGGTCGTTGGGATCGGCGAACACAGTGGCTTCGTCCTGCATGGTTTGCACCGTGCGCTCGATGTCCACCATCAACTCCCCCTTGAGGGACAGGAGGATGGCGCGGAAGTGCGCATGCTGCTTGCTGTTCATGTATTCCTCTCCCTTTTTGGGTACATAGGGAGGGAACTGCTTATGCAGGATATCTTCAGCCATTGCCGTTTTGTTGCCGCAGCGAAAAGAGGGCTTTATAAACGAAATGCAGGCGCGCCGCAAGGGTGGTGTTGCTCGAATAATTGACCCTGACCCATGCTACCGGTAGAATCTCCAGCCTCGGGGCGTAGCGCAGCCCGGTAGCGCGCTTGGTTTGGGACCAAGATGTCGGAGGTTCGAATCCTCTCGCCCCGACCAAAGTGTGTAAGAGTGTACAGTGTGTACGTGTGACCGATAGGTGCCCGTAGCTCAACCGGATAGAGCACCAGCCTTCTAAGCTGGGGGTTGCAGGTTCGATTCCTGTCGGGCATGCCAGGATTTCAGCAAGGTTTCAGCGGTGGCCGTAGCTCAGTTGGTAGAGTCCTGGATTGTGATTCCAGTCGTCGTGGGTTCGAGTCCCATCGGTCACCCCAACAAACAAAGACTTACGAGAGGCGAGCAGGCAAGACAAGACCTCCGGTAAGCATATGGTAAGCAGGAAGGGCCGCTAGAAACGGGCGGGTCAGTGAGGGGGAATCATGATTGAAGAAACGTACAAAGGGTATCGTTTCAAAGTCCGGGCAACAACCTTCGTTGGCACCGCCGCCTATCAAGGGCATTTCCGCATCTGGAATCCCGATGGAGAGGAATTGAAAGAAAAGGGGGATGCGGCAGGGACGTTCAAGAATGAGCCAGCGGCTATAGCTGCAGCACAGGGCGCTGCTCGCGCGCGGATAGACTCACACGCGAACGTTTAATGCTCGCCTCCAGTTGATAGTGCCGCGGCACGCCCGCTGAAAACGTACGGACGCGCCGCGGCTGCCGGGGTTGTCAGGGACACTCACCGGCTTGTCCAACACAGAGCGCCCGGCCTTGTGAGCCAGGCGTCCGTGTTTAGGAAGCGCCGCCGACGAGCACCGCGAACGGCGATTTAACCGACGCGCTGCCCAAATCGTGCACATTGATGTCGTGCCTCATCGTCGCCTTCACGCCGATCTGGTCTTGCTCCCAGTAGCGGGAATCGGTCGTGGCGAAGCGCACCTCGCGCCGGCTGCCCAGGGTTGACGCTTGCGCCAGGTTGCCGAATGCGATCATCACCGCGTTGCTGTAGTCGGTCGTCGGTGAATCCGGGAATACCGGACTGAGTTCTATCGGGTAGCCCAGGAACCGCGGCTCTACCGCGTTCGCTAGGTTCTCGAACGTGGTGCCGCCGCCGGCAATCTTGATCGCATTGAAGACCAGATCCAGCGCCGAGGGTGAGCAATACCAGCGCGAGCGTGCCTTCGCATAGGCGGGAATCGCCGCCATCAGGTTGAGCAGGTCGTCAGCGTCAATCTCGCCCAAGGTATCGTGAGCGGCAGCCGCGACCACCTTCGCCAGCGCATGGTTACCGTCGATGGCCTTGACCAGCACGCCGACGATGCCGCCATCGGTCGCAAGGCCCGTGCCCGTAAATCCTACCGTGTCTTCCTTCAACGCGAAGGCGAGCGCGCATTCCATGGCGAGCATGTCAACCATGCTGATCAGCGCATCATCGGCAATCTCGCTCGACATGCGGGAAAGGATCATCAGCTTTTTTGCGACCAGCGCGACGTTATCCCAGGCGGTATCCGACTCGGTACCTTCGGCGGCCTCGCCCACATAGTAGGCTGTGAGACCCCCGGTGCGCCGCGGAATGTTGAGCGTGTCCGAAGTCATCGGCACCACTCGCGTATTGCGCCGGAATACGCCGTATTCATCGACAAGCCGGATGATGGTTGCCGAGAATTCCTCGGGGACCAGCACGCCACCTTTTGCATTCTCGCCGGCCGAGTGCGCCGCGCGTACGTCGATCTGCACGCCGTTGCGATCGCACCAGTTCAAGGCCTTGAGATCGCCTAGCAGCGAGGCGCGCAGCCATTGCCCCGAGCGATAGGCTTGCGCATGGCCGTCGCGGTTGTTCGGGAAAGCCTGCAGCTTCGCCCCAGGGTGAAAGGTCTGGATGCGACGCGAGCGCGGCTCGCCAAGCGCGTCGACCGGGGTGTCGTCCAGGGCGTTGCTCGGCTGCTCGCGGAATGTTGGGCGCTGGCCGCCATCGATCTCCAAATTCAACGCGCGGATGCGGGTCGTATTGTGATCGTAAGTCTCCTGCTCGGCAGAAGTCAGGGCGCGATTTTCGGTGTCCGCCAGATCGAGCATAGCGGTGCATTTCGCAAGTAGCGCGTTTCGTTCTTCGGTTCTGTTCATGTCATAACTCCATATTTGGCCGGGGCTATGACGTGCGGAAAATTGGAAATTGGCGCGCGCCGGCTCCGACCGTGTAGTCGGTGATGTATGGCCGGATACGCCATCGCCTTCGGGCGGCTCGTTTCCTGGTGCTGCGGGCCATCGCCGTAGCGGCTCCCGCAGGTGGTGCTTGCATCGATAGCGCCACACGATCATAGTAACCAGTTCGATAGCTCCCGTCAATGATAAGTCGCGACGTCGGCCTCGGTCTGTGCCAACAGCTCACCGACAGTCAGGCCGCGCACGATCATGCGCTTGAAGCTGTTCACGTCTATATCGGAAACGATCCGCCAGTCGCGGGACGCGGCGCGATAGGCACCGAGCCTTGCGTGCACGCAGTAGAGAATATGCGCGCCCGTCGGCCGATGCAGGATCCCGCCAGCGACGCATTCCGGGCAGACTCCGGGCGGCGAATCGCCGGACAAGTCGATCGCCACAAATTCGGCGGTCACGGCTGCTCGTCCGCGAAGACCGGCACTTCGGTACGCCGCATCTGTTTCGCGGCGCCATCCGCCAATGCGGCGAGATCATCGCGCATCTGCGCGCGGTGTCCAGCGTCTTGCCGTGCCTGCGCGAAGAGGGCCAACTGCTCAGCAAGGCGGGCGGCGCCCTCAGGCGACAACTGCGGATTGGCGGCCTGCTCGGGTTCGCGGTGCTCGTCGCATAGGCCGTTGCTCGTCAGCCGGCGACAACCGGACTCGGTACAGCGTAAGAATCTCGTTTTCATCGCTTCAACCTTTCAGAAGTTTCGTTTCGACGGTGCCGCGGCGATGGTGCCCCTTGTCGCCCAATTGGGTGACGCCTCGTGCGGCCTTTCGACGGTAGCCGAAAGGTCAGCCCGCGGGAATTTTCGGCGACACCGGAAACGCCCGAAGACGTGCCGCGCCGGACGGCCTTGCCACTCATGATTTTTTTCCTTTCGGTCGTTTGCGTTCGAGACCGGCGAAAATTCCGGCGTACCCGTACCAGAGCTGGCTTTCTTCGTCGAGTTCAAGGAACAAGGCGCGTGCCAGTTCGATGTCCTCCGGGGTGGCGGGATCTGTTCCCTCAAAAATTGGCGGGTGCTGTGGGCGCAGGCGCTTTGGGATTTTCCGGGTGCTCTCAGGCATGGGTGCGACATTGACGGTGGGCATGGTGGGCTCCAGTGTGGTCAGACAGCTTTCAGTCGGGCGCGGACAGCAGCGGCTTTCGCGGCCCAGGCGGCGCGAGCATCGTGGTCTTCGGCGTGGGCAGCGCTGGCCTGCATTTGCTTGGGTGTAGCGCTCTTGGTCGGTGCGCGCTTCCTCGGCGCCAGGTAGGGCAACAAAGCTCTTGCAGCTCCGCAGCGAACAGGATCGGGCGGCGCCTTGCCTTGAATGACAGCCAGCAGATAGTCCTCGGGTCCCAGGAACTCCAGCGGCGCATCTTCCGACTGGCTTCCCTTCGCGGCCTGGCGCGCGGCATCGATGGCCTCGCGGATTGCCGGTATCTTCGCCATCCGCGACGCAATCACCTTGGCTGACGACTTCGCATAGCCGGCTTTGATGGCAGCCTGAGCCTGCCCGAGACCTGCGGCGCGATGTCGGATGTATTCAGCTTGTTTCGGTGTCATATCGGTGTTTCCATTTGTATAACCCAGCGATCGAATGCATTCTGTAAATGGGGGTAGGCGCGGTCAGGGACACAAGGCGTTCTAGCCATGCGAGGCGCCCCCGGCTTACTTCGCCGCATGGTCCCTCCGCTGTGCCTCAGACGAATGGTGGGCGGTACAAAGGGACTGCCACTTGCTGCGGTCCCAGAACAGCGCGTCGTCCCCACGATGGGCAATTGAATGATCTACGGTAGAGGCGGCGGTTACGCGCGGTGGCACCTCCGCCAGGCACATGACGCAAAGCGGATGCGCTCGCAGGTGTTCAAGGCGAGCACGCTGCCAAGCTCCACCGTATCCCCGCTCGGCCGTCGTGGTCTTGCTGCTGCGCCAACTTCCCGGCGTGATCACCGCAAGCCTTCCCGGCTGCACCTGTATGCGCGACTTGAGCGTCGTCAGGCGTGCCCGCTTACTCATCGACCACCTCGGCACCATCAGCGCAGCGATCGGCGACCAGCGGGCCGTCTTGCCTTGCTGCTGATAGTTGCGCGATCAGTTCGGCTCGGTATTGGTTGGCCGTTCCCAGCCAGCGGTCGACCTGCTGCTCGGCGCCAGTGACACGAAGCCGACCGCTCGGCGTCAATGTCAGTTGCACGCCATCGGCTTGTGCCATGAAAAGAAGTTCTCTTGGTGTCATCTTGGAATCCTCATTTGTGCGCGCGCGCACCCCCTATAACCCCCTGCGGCATTGCCCGCATGCCCGCAAGGGCGGTCTGCGGCCTATCTGCGGCTAATGTAGTAACTCTCATTGCCCGCATTCCCGCACGCGCTCTGCTGTTGCATCTGCGGCTCCCGTAACCACAAATCTGGCGGCGTGATGACGGTCTGTGCGTCGATAGCTGCACTCGTCTATTTTGTGCATTGCCCGCAGCGCTTCGATATGCTTCCAAAATCGACGTTTTGCGGGCTTGCCGGCGCGTAACGTAACCGGGAATTCCGGGCATATTGAAAGGACGTGAAACGCTGTTCTAGGTCCGGTCAGGGCACAGGGAACAATGACGGGAGGATCGCTCGCAGCACAGGCCTGCAGCGCGGCAAGAATGCCGTTTTGCTCGGTCATGTCGCGATGGACTCGGTCGGAAGCCGTCGCGCCGACGATCTCGCGGCCAAGGAATAGGTGCGCTTCTTCGTCCCAGGCGAAGCGGATCGATTGATCGGTGCGGCCCAGGTTCGACTTTTGGAGCTCAAGGATTAGGTCGCCGCTTCGCTCGGGGCGCTCGCCGTCCTCGCCCTGAGTGGTTTCCGGGTAAAGATACCAGCGCGCCCGGACACTGTTGTGCCAGCCCGTTGAACCGCTATATCCGTCACCATTGGAGCCCGCTGTAGAGGCGGGTTTCGCCACGTGGCCAATGAGAATCACGGCACCGGTATCGGGCGGGATCAGTGCGACGAGACCGTTGACGAAGCGCTTGACCTCGCCGCGAGCATTCTCGTTACCGGCAAAGGCATCGGCGACGCCATCAACCAGCAGCACCTCGGCCTTGTAATCGCGGATGCGTTCGTCCAACTGTGCGTAGCTTGCCGTGATCGTCGCGCCGGTTTGCGGGTCTCGGTCCCATAGGATTGCATCAGAGCCCACAAGGTCAAGGATTTCGAGCCAGCCGCTAAGGCTTGCCAGATCCACGCTCAGGTGATCGCAGATTCGAGTTAGGCGCCAGTGCAGGACGCTTTCTCGGTCTTCGCAAGACAGGTAGAGCACTCGCCGTCGTTCGGTCTCAAGACCGAAGAACGGCAGACCAGCCGCGACGCATACGGCCAGGTGCATCGCTATCGCCGATTTGCCGATGCCGCCGTGCCCAGCGAAGAGGGTGGCGTATCCGGCCGGGAGCCAGTCGGGTACGATGAACTTCGGCGGCTCAGGCTCGCGTTTGGCCAGCGCTACAAGGTCAAGCGAAGAAGGCCATGCGCCACTCGGCTTGGCTTCCGATGGTGGCAGTTTGGTCGCGTTCAGTAGATCAGTCAGGGCAGCGCCCCCATATTCGGCGAAGTAATCGTTGACGTCGTAGTTGGGCGGCTTGTCGTCGGGCAGTTCTACCCATTCGCCACGTCCGGCGCGGGCTATCTCGGCGGCTTGGTCTTCTTTGCCGCGGTCGGATACCACCACCAGCTTCAGGGCCGGAAACTGCTTGCGCAGGATCTCGGTAACTGTCGCCAGTCTCCCCGCTCCGAATGTCACCACTGCGGCGCAACCTGTGGCCCGGTGAATTGCCCAGGCCTGGCCGATGCCCTCAACAATGAAGGCTTTCGAGGATTGCGCCAGGTCGCCGATTACATGCATGCCATCGCCGAATGACGCGCCGGGAAGGTTCAGTTTCTTACCCGTTCCTGGCGGTGGTATGAATTGCAGCGTGCGTAGTTCGCCGTCAAGCGACAACGCCGGGACAGCCAGCCAGCCGGCGACAGATTGCCCGGCGATGGCCAGCGGATCGGGCGCAGGAACCACCCGCAGGCCGTCGGGCTTGCCATACTTTGCGGTGATGTACGCGTGGTTGGTCGCCAGTTCAAAGCGTGCCCACAGGACTGCAGGATCGGCCGCAGGCGCGCTTTTCTTCTTCGCGGCATGGGTCGATGCCTTCGCGCTTGGTTTGTCGCTATCGTGGCCGTTGTGGCGCGGTTCATCATGCCAGCCAGCGTCGCGCGCCAGTGTGAAAAGTGTTCCCGCACCGATACCGCCAGCACCGTTTATCGATTTCCAGACGCCGCGGCAGTCTGCTTCGTCGCGGTAGTTTCCCGCGCCGCTGCACCAGTCGTGCCAGGTGTCGAAGTCGATGCCCGAAGATTTTGCGGCCATGCTCACGCGGATCCAGCTTTCGCGGTCAGTGCCAGGATCGATTGCCTGCAGGGCATCGACGGCGCGGTCGAGGTCGGGCGCAGCCATTATCGCGGTACCTCAATCAAGGCCAGAAGCGCCGCGGCCGTCGCCGGCAGGGCTTGCGCCAGACACACCAACGTCGCGCCGTTTTGGAGCAAGACGGATGCGGCGCGCGGCATCAGTCGCGCCATCACCATGCTATAGCTCACTGCTTGAGCTACTGCCGGCCTGGTGCTATGCTGTGAGGGTTCGCTGTTGTTTGTGATCTCGTCGGCCGCTCCGGTGCTCCCCACCTCGGCGGCCGTTTCCTTTTGGGGATCAGGCGGAGGTTGACCACTGGCGCGCGTCGGCCAGCGGCGCGGTTTCACGGTGGCCACGGTCAGGCTGCGACAGAGGAACAGCGCGGCGCCGAGAGCTTCGCACTCGCCCAGGCGTCAAGGTCTTCGCGGAGATAGACCGCGCGCATACCGAAACGCCTATAGAGCGGGCCGCCGCCGACGGTGGCCCATTTTTGCAGGGTGGTTTTGCTGACGCGAAGGCCGCGCTCGGTGAGATAGGCGGCTGCTGCGGGACGTTCGAGATATACTGAGTTCATTTGCGCCTTTCGTAGTAACGACGCGCAAACGATAACGCTAGTTCTTTATTATCCAGTCCCGCAAAATTTCAAGATTTCTTGAGATTGGGCAATCCAAGTGTTTTGATCGCTTCGTAGTAATAGCGCTCGGTTTCCGTTGCCCCGAAGTTTAGCTGCTGCCCGACCGCCCCGAAGGTGATCTTGTTAATCGGCGTATCGGGATTTTTCTCGATCAACTCATACATTGCACACCAAACGCGCAAGCGCCCTTCGCCTGCCTTGCGTAGCGCATGCAGGTGTTTCCCTTTCTCGTAGGGTTTGCCGAATGCCAGCGGAGAGTCCCAACTGTCCGCACGGCAGCTCAGCACCGCGTCAAAGCACCGATTGAATGCAGAGGCCAACCATTCCGGCGCGACAAGCCTGTGGGTCACGCACAGTCTAATACACGACAGCACCAGGAATCCATCGCCGGCCTCGATCCTGTCCCTAGCTGCGGTGACATCGTTCGCCGTGTCCATCTGCACCAATGGATTATCGGGCGCCAAGACGTTCTGCCCATCAGCGACCATTTGTTCCATGGCGATGCGCGCGTCCTCAGGGGTCGCTGTCCATGGGTCAAACATCGGCTTTGATCCCCTTGCGCAACTTCGTCAGCGCTGGCCCGCCGCGGATCGCGTCCGGGTCTGTGGCCAGGCGGGCGAAAGCGGTAGCGGCCCTCGCTTTGTCTGCACGTTCTTTGCGCTTCATGCTCATTTTGCTCCCTGTGCCATTGCCCTTGAATCAGAAGCCGCGCCCACCCGAGCAGGCGCGGCGTGGTCGGTCAATAGCGTCCGATGGATCGGATCGCCTCGGCGAAGTTGGCAACTTCATCAGCGCTTCCCGAAACATCTATGGGCCGCAGGTCATCGGGCAAGTCCCTGTTGCCTATGCGCTGCATTTCCCATACATTACGCAGCTTTTCGAGCTCGCCGAATGCCGAAAGCCCTATCAGCAGCGCCCGCAGGACACTCTCGCGCGCCTCTTGTTCAAGGGTTATTTCTCCGTTGTCAGTGGCAATCGCCGTCGCTTCGGTGGCGCTCATGCTGCACCGCCCTTCTCTGATATGTTGGCGTTGTAGAACTCCGACATTTCCCGCAGCTTGCCGCCGTACAGAGTTGCTATCGTCCGGATGGCGTAAACCATGTCACCAAGCTCCCGCGGCACTTCCCCCATGAGCCGATCGGCGATTTTCTCGACGTGGCCAAAAGCATCCGCGTAATCGAACGGGTCGAAGTCTTCGGGTAGGACATAGGTTGGCGCGTCGGATACATGCTCGGCGCCGCCGGTCTTGCTGGTATGCTTCTTCTTAGCCATGGTGCAATTCTCCTTTGCGTTGCATTGTGGTCAGGGTCGGCCTCCGGGTGTCTCCTTCGGCCGGCCCGCTTTTGCCTGAGGCGGTCAGGCGGCCGTCTTGCTCTTCTTCCTCATCTTGGTCACTGGCGCTTTTTCAGTCTTCCCCGTGAGGCCGGCCATGGCCATCGATGCCGCGCGCTCGGCGAGCGTACTGCGCGCGCGCTCGGCGAAATGGATGTAGCGCAGCGTGGTGGTGATCTGCTTGTGCCCCAACGTCTCCATCAACTCGACGTTGGATGCTCCCGCCATCGCCAATTGCGACCCTATCGAATGGCGCAGGCCATGCAGGCCCAGGTCAGGCGGAAGTTTCGCCTCATCGCGTACTGCTGGCCACGCATTGCCGAGTGACAGCGGGCCATCGCCCTTGGTGGGCTTGAAAACGTAACTTTCCGGCTCCCCGCCTGGCTGTCGGGCGATGATCGCCTGTGCCTCGGTGGGCAGGGCGATGATGCGCGGCTTGCCGGTCCTGTGGCCGGCCTTGTGCGCCTTGGGCGGTAGCTTGATGAGTCCGTTTTTCAGGTCCACCCATTGCCAGCGCAGGCCGGTCGCCTCGCCGCGGCGGGCGCCTGTCAGGGCGATGAACCGGATCGCGTCGGCGGCGGCGGACCGGATGCGCTTCTGGTCCTCCATGGTCTGCAGGGTGGTGAACAGGCGCCCGTAGTCGTCAGCGTCGCCCAAGATGGTGTCGCGGGTGCCGCTGCCGGACAGCTTCATCCTGGCGGCCGGGTTTTCCTTGACGTACTTTTCCTCCATCGCCCAGTTGTATGCGGCAGACAGAAGGCGAACGGCCATATTCGCCGTCCCTTCGCCGCCAGTGACCCGGGCGACGCCTCGGGCGATGGTCTTCACTGTAGCCGCCGTCTTGCCCTCTGCGATGGCTGTGCGGGCCTTCTTGACCTGGCCGGAGGTCACTTTGTCGGCAATCTCCGTGCCGAGCAGGGGGCGAAGGTGCCGATCGATGCGGCCGCGGTCGATGGCCTTGGTCGACTCGGCGTTTCCGGCGAACTTGTCGGACTTCAAGTACAGGTCCAGCAGGTCGCCCACGGTCAGGGCCGATCGGCGCGCCTTCTTCTCGCCCTGCGGGTCGCGACCGGCGTGAACTTCGTGCGCCTTGTCCTTGGCCAGCTTGCGCGCCTGGTCGGCCGTCAGGGCGTCGGAGTACCTACCGATGGTCAGGCGGCTGGATTTCCCCTCGGGTGTCCGGTACTGAAAGACGAACGTCTTGGCGCCGGTCGGGAATATCTTGAGCCCGAATCCCTTTAGCTCGGTGTCCCAGATCAGCCGCTGATCGGTGCCGGGTTGCTCGGCGTCCACCACTGTTTTCGTCAGCTTCGGCATAGTCCAGCGCTCCCACGGTAAGCACACGGTAAGCAGGAGGCGGTAAAAAAGGGTATTAAATGCCTCCGACTACTGGACAGATAGTAAGGCTAAGACGCGGCAATAGCAAGGGATTAGTTAGAGAGATACTTTCCCGGTAAGCATGGGTAAAACGGCATTGACTGGATTGTGATTCCAGTCGTCGTGGGTTCGAGTCCCATCGGTCACCCCAACGCATCATTAAGGAAAAACCGCCACTTACGGCGGTTTTTCCTTATCAGGCTACTCGTCAAGAGATCTCAGGCAGACCTCAGACCGTGAATGATGGCATAGGTCGCGAGTTCGGCCGGGCTGTGCAGATCGAGCTTGCGCATGATGTTCACGCGGTGAGCTTCGACAGTGCTCGGGGCGATGTGCAATTGCTCGCCGATTTCCGTATTGCTTCGGGCATCGATAAGGAGTTGCAGCACGTCGCGCTCGCGCTTGCTCAGGCGCCTGTCCTCCGCAACAATCAGGTCCGGCGGACCTTGCCTGACCTTGCCGCGCAGACCGTCGGCCATGTTGGCGGCGATCTCCGGGGAAAGATAGAGATCGCCGCCCATCACGGAACGTATGGCGGTGAGCAGTTCGTCGCCGCCGGCGGCCTTGACGACGTAACCTTTGGCGCCGGCCTCCATCATCTGCTGGGCGATGCGCTTGTCGGAGTAAGTTGACAGTGCGACGACCTTGATGGCGGGATTTCCCGCCAGTATGCGGCGCGTTGCTTCTATGCCATCGAGACCCGGCATGCCGATGTCCATGACGATGAGGTCGGGCGTAGCGCTCTTCGCCACTTCGACCGCTTCCCTACCGTCTGCTGCCTCGGCCACCACTTCGATGTCGGGCTCGTGCTCGAGTACCGAGCGCAGCGCTTCGCGGAGAATCTTGTGATCGTCCGCCAGCATCACCCTGATACTCATCCGACGCTCCTCGAGCGGCGGCAGGGGTGCCGCCAAGGTGATCGTGGTGCCGCCGTCTGGTCTGATATCGCCGAGCATCTTGCCCTCATCATCAAATTAGACTCCGCCGGTCTCTGCCGTACATGTTTCATATTTTATTAGCATATCAAATCAAATGCACGTGTGCTGTTAGATTTTGCTACGGGCCGGTGCACCGCGCGGCGTGACGGGAAGCTCTGCGCTGGGGTAGAATCCGCGACCAGCAACGCCCGCCGCGCCGCCACCGACCCTGCCATGATCCGCACCCGTTTCGCTCCCAGTCCGACCGGCTATTTGCACGTCGGCGGCGCCCGCACAGCGCTCTATGCGTGGGCTTACGCGCGCCGGCACGGTGGCGCCTTCGTTCTGCGCATCGAGGACACCGATCTGGTGCGCTCGACCCCGGAAGCGACGCAGGCCATCCTCGATGGCATGTGTTGGCTCGGCCTGGATTACGACGAGGGACCCTACTACCAGACGCAGCGCTTTGACCGCTACAAGGAAGTGGTGGCGCAGATGCTGGCGGCGGGCAGCGCCTATCCTTGCTACACCGGCGCCGATGAGCTCGACCAACTGCGCGAGGCGCAGCGCGCCCGCGGCGAAAAGCCACGCTACGACGGGCGCTGGCGGCCGCAACCGGGCAAGACTCTGCCGGCGCCTCCGCCGGGAGTGGCGCCCGCGGTGCGTTTCAGGAATCCCGATAGCGGAGTCGTCGCCTGGGAAGACGGGGTCAAGGGACGCATAGAGGTGGCGAACGCCGAGCTCGACGACTTCGTCATCGCCCGCAGCGACGGTACGCCGACCTACAATTTCTGCGTCGTCGTCGACGATTGGGACATGGGAATCAGCCACGTGATACGCGGCGACGACCACGTCAACAATACGCCGCGACAGATCAACCTGTTTCACGCCCTGGGTGCGCCGCTGCCGCAGTTCGCCCACCTGTCGATGATCCTCGGCGAGGACGGGCAAAAGCTATCGAAGCGCCACGGCGCCGTCTCGGTGATGCAGTACGAGGAGCAGGGTTATCTGCCCGAAGCCGTGACGAACTATTTGGCGCGCCTGGGCTGGTCGCACGGCGATGACGAGATCTTCAGCATGGAGCAGTTCTGCGCCTGGTTCGATCTAACCCACGTCACCGCATCGGCGGCGCAGTTCAATACCGAGAAACTCAACTGGCTCAACGCCCACTATCTGAAGCAGGCCGACCCCGCCCGCCTCGCCGGGGAGGTCCTGCGCCGTCTGCGCGCCCAGGGTGTCGAGGTGGCCGCCGCAATAGACCTGACCCGCGTCGTGGTGCTCTACCGGGAGAGAGTCGCCAATCTCAACGAACTCGCCGACGCTGTGCACCCTTTTTCCCGTGCGCCACATCCGGCGCCCGAGCTGCTGTCGCAGTACCTCAGCATACCGGTGCGGGCGGCGCTGGCAACGCTGCGCGGCAAGTTGGGCAGCCTAGTCTGGGAGGCGCCGGCCCTGTCTTTGGCGATCAAGGAGACCCTTGCTGCGCACACCATGAAGATGCCGCAACTGGCCATTCCGCTGCGCGTCGTGCTGCTGGGTCAGCCGCAATCGCCGGCCATCGACGCGGTACTCGAAGTGCTCGGCCGCGACGCCGTTTGCGAGCGCATCGACCGGGTGATGGCAACATAGCACATGGAGTCCCATAGGGACGAACCACCGTCACCCCCTTGCTCGGCAAGGGGGCCGGGGGGAATGTTGTTCTAGCCCCTGCGGAGCCTGCGCAGCAGAAACCGCGCTGGATCTAGCGCTGCCACGAGTTCTCTTTCCAGTGGCAGCGGTTCCCCTTCGAGCTGCGCTGACAGGAGTTCAGACAGCAGCATCGCCCAGACCATGCCGCGGGCGCCGTAGCCGAGCAGGCAGTGCAGTCCTGCTTGTCGTTCCATGGCGGCGAGTGGGAGGTCGGAGCGAATGCTGGCGACTGTGACTGGCAGAATGCCGGCGAGCGGCAGGCGATCCGGCGACATGGAGCGGAAGCCGACTCGTCCCGGCAGGTCCGCGACCTCGATGCCGCGCGTCGCTCCCGGCAGCATGGCTTCGAGACCGGCGAGGTTCGCCTGGTGGCTCGCCTGGCGCAGCCGCCTCTCCTCATCGCCTATGTCGAAGCTGGCACCGAGATAGGCAACGCCGTCAGGGCCGGCCACGCCCGCCGGAATCAGATAGCTCTTGCTGCATACGGCCTGATCGAGGCCGGCGAACGGCCGCATGGGCAGACAGGTGATCTGGCCGCGTACCCGTTGCAGTGGCAGGTCGGGCAGAAAACGCAAGGCATCGTGAGCGTTGGCGACGATCAAATGCGCCGCTTCGCCCAGCGGTCGACCGGCGCCGTCACGCGCCACCCAGCCCTCGCTGGTGGCTGCTATGCTGCCGACTGCTGTGGCGTAGCGCTGGGTGATGCGCTGCACAGTCGGCTGTGTGGTGGCTTGGTCGGCGAGCAGGGCGCGACAGAGGGTGGTAGGACTCAGCCAGCCGCCGCCAGGAAAATGCCAGCCGCCCACGGCCACAGGCCGGCCGAGCAGGGCGGCGACCTCCTCGCGTTCGAGGAAGCGGACGAACTCGGCCGGCAGGCCCAAGCTGCTCACGGTTTGCCGCTGCAACTCCTCGTGTCGCGCGTCGCGGCCGATTTGCACGACGCCGCAGGGCTCCCACCGCAGCCCACGGCCTGCCGCGCTCGCGGCCAGATCGCTCAAGCGCTGCGCGGCATAGAGGAAGCAGGCGCGGGAGATGCGCGCCACCAGGTTGTCGTCCTTGGCCGGCAGCGGCAGGAAAATGGCAGCCGGATTGCCCGAGCCTTCGAGCGCGGGGCCCAGTTGGCGATCGAACAGGCTCACCGCCCAGCCGCGTTGCGCCAGCCGTTCAGCGAGGCTCGCCCCGGCGATGCCGGCACCTATGATCATGGCGCTGCGGTCGACCGCCGGCGTGGCGCCGGTCCCGGGTCGCGTCCCGACCAGCATCTCGCGCTTCTGGCCGAAGCCGGGGCGCTTCTCCAGTTGCCAGCCAGCGGCAGCGAGCGACTGCCGGGGTTCGGCGGCGACGCTCCAGGTGGCGAGTGTCGCGCCGGGCCGCGCGAGATGGGTCAGCGTGCGCAATAGGGCAGGCGACCACAGGGCGGGATTCTTCGCTGGCGCGAAGCCATCGAGATAGAGAGCGTCGGCGCTGGCGACGAGGCTGGGCATCATGTGCTCCGCCTCGCCAAAGAGCAGGGTCAGTGTCAGGCGACCCTCGTCGAAGTGCACACGCTGGGTGCCGGCGATCGCGAGCGGCCAGCGCCGGCGCAGTTCCTCCGCCAGCGGTGCCAACTCCGGCCATGCCGCGTGCAGCGTTTCAAGATCCTGGCGGGAGAAAGGATGCTGCTCGACCGAGACGTAGTGGAGCCGACGGGCGCCGTGCGGATCGCCACGCCAAGCCCGCCAAGTGCACAGAAAATTGAGCCCGAGCCCGAAGCCGGTCTCGATGATGGTGAAGCTCTCGCTGTCGCGCCAGCGCTCGGGCAGCCCGTTGCCTGCGAGGAAGACGTGTTGCGCCTGGGCGATGGCACCATCCGTCGAATGATAGACGTCATCGTACTCCGCCGAATAGGGCGTGCCCTCCGGAGTAAACGCGAGTTTGGCGGGTACGATCATCTTCGCTGTTTTCGTCACAGATCTTCGCTAGAGCGGGCCCTCGCCGCCGGGCCGCCCCAAGGCAAGGGCAGTGTATGACACGGAGCCGCGCAGCGGCGAACCACCGTCACCCCCTCCGCGGGAAGGGGGCTGGGGGGTAGGTCCAACTATTCGGCTCTCATTTGGGGGAACAGAATGACGTCGCGAATGTTGGCACTATCGGTGAGCAGCATCACCAGACGGTCTATTCCTATGCCGCAGCCGCCCGTGGGTGGCAGGCCATACTCGAGCGCGCGGATGTAATCGGCGTCGTAGTACATGGCCTCTTCGTCGCCGGCTTCCTTGGCGCGGGCCTGTTCCTGGAAGCGTGCTGCCTGATCTTCCGCATCGTTGAGTTCGGAAAAGCCGTTGGCGATTTCGCGGCCGACGATGAACAACTCGAAGCGCTCGGTGACCTCGGGGTTGGCATCGCTGCGTCGCGCCAGCGGCGATACCTCGGCGGGATAGTCGACGATGAAGATCGGATCCCACAGTTCGGCCTCGGTGCTCTCCTCGAACAGTTGCAACTGCAGCGTACCTATGCCTACGCCGGGCTTGGCGGCAACGCCGAGATCGCTCAGCTTCTGCCTCAGCCAGTCGGCGTCGGCGAGTTGTCCCGGCGTGTAACCGGGATGGCTGCGGTGGATGGCCTCGACCATGGTCAGCCGGGCAAAGGGTTTGGATAGGTCCAGGGTCCGCCCCTGGTATTCAAATACCTCGGCGGCGAGCGCATCGCGCGCCGTGTGGCGCAGCAGGCCCTCGGTGAAATCCATGAGCATGTTGTAGTCGGCGTAGGCCTCGTAGAACTCCATCATGGTGAACTCCGGGTTGTGGCGTGGCGACAGACCCTCGTTGCGGAAATTGCGGTTGACCTCGAACACCTTTTCGAAACCGCCGACCACCAGGCGCTTCAGATACAACTCGGGAGCGACGCGCAGGTATAGATCCATGTCCAGCGCGTTGTGGTGGGTCATGAAGGGTTTCGCCGCGGCGCCGCCCGGGATGGGATGCATCATCGGCGTTTCCACCTCGAGGAAGCCGTGGCTGTTCATGTAGTTGCGTAGCGACTGGATCATGCGGCTGCGCGCGACGAAGGTGAAGCGCGTCTGCTCGCTCATGATCAGGTCGAGGTAGCGGCTGCGGTACTTCTGCTCGACATCGGCGAGGCCGTGAAATTTTTCCGGCAGCGGCCGCAGCGACTTGGTCAGCAGACGCAGTTGGCTTGCTGCGACGGTGAGTTCGTTGCTCTTGGTGCGAAACAGGGTGCCGACGACGCCGACGATGTCGCCTATGTCCCAGTGCTTGAAAGCGGCGTGCACCGCCTCGCCCGACTTGTCGTTGGTGACGAAGATCTGCATACGCCCCGAGTGGTCCTGAAGCGTGGCGAAGCTGGCCTTGCCCATCACCCGCTTCAACATGATGCGTCCCGCGACGCGCACCTCCACCGGCGTGGCGTCCAGTTCCTCGCGCGTCTTCCCGCCGTAGACCTCGTCGAGTTTCGCGGCGCTGTTCTCGCGCCGGAAATCGTTGGGGAAAGCGGAACCGCTCCGTCGCCACTCGGCAAGCTTGGCGCGCCTCTCGGCGATCAGGTGATTCTCGTCGGCCGGGGTAGCGTTGCTTGCGGCGTGCGCCGCGGTTTGATCCTTGTCGTTCATGGCGTTCTCTCAGATTTGGCGTAGATCGACGACCACCTGCTCGCCGTAGTCCGGCCGCTGCAGGTAGGCAAGGATGCGGCTCGCCACCACTGCCGGTGCCAGCAGGCCGCCGCTCGCCTTCGCGACGACCATGCGCGGCTGCTCACCGAACTCCTCTGGGGTGACGCTGCGCAGCACTTCCTGCATCGCCGTGTCTATGACGCCGGGTGCGAGCGAGACGATGCGCGCGCCGTTGGGCCGGACCTGCTGTTCGAGGGCGACGCAGCGCGAGAATTGATCCAGGCCGGCCTTCGTGGCGGCATAGACGCTCCAGCCACGGAAGGCGTTGTGCGCTGAGCCGGAGCTTATGTTGAGCACCTTGCGCGGTACCGGCCAATCGGCCGTCAGGCGCAGGAAGGCGCTGGTCAGGGCGATGGGGGTGGCGAGGTTCAGGGCGAGGGTGCTCGTCACTTCCTCTGGCTTCAGTCTCTCCGCCGGCATCAGCGGTTCCACGCTGCCGGCGTTGTTGATCAGGGTGACCGAGCGCACGGTGGCGGCGTTGACCTCACCGATGCTGTTGGCCAGCGCTGCCACGCCGGCATTGACGTTGGCGAGGTTCACATTGCGCGCGTCGAGGAGGCAGCCGTGGCGCGCTGCGGCCATCTCCAAGCCGGACATGGAACTGCGCGCCATGCAGACGAGCAATTGGCCGGGAGCGAGCAAGGCTTCCGCCAGCGCCTTGCCCAGGCCGCGCGAAGCGCCGGTGATGATGGTCAGTTGCATGTCTTATCTTCCTTAAACGCCCAGCTTCAGGCTGGCCTCTATGAAGGGGTCGAGGTCGCCATCGAGGACGCCCTGGGTGTTGCCGACTTCGACGTTGGTGCGCAAGTCCTTGATGCGCGACTGATCGAGCACGTAGCTGCGAATCTGGTGGCCCCAACCGATGTCGGTCTTGGCGTCCTCGAGCTT
>Ga0172380_10004226_pt1 | contig 18676 bp, 14 predicted proteins | sample Leawe162metaG_FD_119747 | JGI IMG/M metagenome (GOLD analysis project Ga0172380, IMG submission 119747) | Leachate microbial communities from a municipal landfill in Southern Ontario, Canada - Leachate well 162 metaG | ecosystem: Engineered > Solid waste > Landfill > Unclassified | place... | reverse complement strand
TAGGCAATGCTTTCTAGTAACGTACATGTATCATTCCACACCATATGCGGGTGTAGCTCAGTTGTTTAGAGCGCTTCCTTGCCAAGGAAGAGGTCGAGAGTTAGAGTCTCTTCACCCGCACCATTGAAATCGCCTGATCTTTCGGTCGGGCGTTTTCAATTGCTGAGTTCAGGATCTTACTCCTAGCCGATTCGAAACAATAGCTATACTATAAAATCAAATTTGCGAGGTTGAACCTTGCTGTCTTTACCCACCCCAAACTGGTGACGTTCTGGCACAGTTCTGGTCAAGCCAACCGTTTACGCTTAAACAGTATAAGCGTAAACGGTATGTTTAGCGGTGCGGAGGGGCTATTATTGAAAGTATGGACGATGACAAATCCCGTGAAATTCTAGCGAAACTCGAAAAACTGGCGCAACAGCCAGGATTTCTACGTGTACTCGCCGATATCATGGTTAGCGACATGTTTTATGCGGTCGAAGAGGCCGTTGAAGTAGATTGGCGCTCGCGTGTATCAAATCAAGAAGCAACGTTATTAGCAGGCTATATGGTTAAGAAGCCAGTTCTTGACGACACCTCGCTTACGCAGAAACAGATCGATGCAAGTGTTATTAAGGTGCGTAAGTTGTTGGACGAGCTTCACAATCTCCAGTCATTTAAAATGTTTGAGAATCTTGAACCACGAGAGTTCCAGGGACTTAGTCCTGAGGAAATTGAGACAAAGCTAAAAACGGCATACTCGCAAGGTTCAAGTATGGTTGAGCCGATATTTTATGGTGACTCGGGAGCGTATGATTTTCAGTTTATCGACACAGCACCTGAGCTTTATGCTGAAGATAAAACTTGGCTAGATGCCAACTTCATGGACTTGAAAACGGCGGGGAAATACTACTGGGCTGCATACAACTATATTTTGGCTAAGGCGACGATAGGACAGATCGATAAGGATCAGGCCTTAGCACCAATTGAGATAATGGCTTTCAGTAAAGATCAGCTCATTGATGCCGCTAAGAAATTCCAGCCTAATGATGAAGACATAAATGAAGCATCTGCCACTAGATTTTTAGAGTTATTCGGTGCAAAACCCGGCAATGACAATCAGGCGTTCAGCACTCCTGGTGAGTACAACATTATTAACTCGCACCCGTTGATTGAGGTTGCCGACGATTACTATTTCATGCCAATAAACCTAAACCTTGCTGAAGCAATTTACCTGAACCCTTTTTATGGCATGATTACAGACCTAGCATACAAAGACGAAGTAGCCAAACATCGCGGCGATGCGGTTGAAGATATCACCCACAACATATTGACAGACACTTTCGGTGACAAAGTCTACAAGCGAGTCAAGGTAAACAAAGGCAACAGAACCCTGACCGATATAGACGTTATGGTAATCGTCGGCAACAAGGCAATTATATTTCAATGTAAAGGCAAGAAGCTTACCGAGCTTTCACGTCGTGGTGATACGGAAACTCTTAAACGTGACTTCGAGAATGCTATCCAGAAGTCTTACGATGAGGCCGTAACAATCCGCACGACTTTACTTGGCGATGAAGAATACAAACTGGTGAACGAAGCCGGTGAAGAGATTATCTTACCAAATGGCCTTGATGATGCTTACATTGTTTGCGTTACAGCCGACGTATACCCTGCGGCACTTCACCAGGCTAGCCAATATCTAACTCGAACTGACGATGGTCCTTATTGTTTACCGATAAGCCTTTTTGACCTGGCGACGACAGCCGAGTATTTGAAGAACCGTTTTGAATTCCTGTTCTACATCAAACAACGACTCGATACAGTTGAAACCATGAAGGCCGAAAGCGAAATGGCATATCTTGGCTATCATTTACGGAAGCGCCTGATTATGCCACAGGGAAAGGATCGAGTTCTTATTACTCAAGATTTCGGACAGCTTATTGATGCTGATTTCTTGCACAGAAAAGGGCGTCTCCCTGAGCCGCCCGACGAACATCGCTTAATAAGCGACGAGGACAACCCTACACGCGCAAGGATTATCAATGAAGTGTCGTCACATCCTTCGCCCGACATCACCGATATAGTGATGTTCCTATACGGTATCTCAGATGATGACCTAGAGGAGATAGGTGGGCATATGGAGCGTATCAAGCAGAGTGTTCGGACCACAGGAAGGACCAACGATATGTCCGTGGCTCTCGGTGAGCGCTGGGGAGGTCTAACATATGTTTGTGCTCCTTCGTATCCCGAATTGCATAAGGCCATGCTCGCACTATCAGAAATTAATAAACATCGTTCTAAAAGTGATCAGTGGTTGGCTTTAGGAACTGTACCGGGAGAAGAGCGCCTAGTTAGCTATGCGTTATTTAGCGACAAGCCTTGGGAGCCATCTGAAAAGATGGATAAAGTAGTGCATCTACATGAGGAACGTGGACGAGAGCGTAAGAAGAACCTTGCTGGCAATAAGGCTAACCAAGCCAAAACTAAGAAAGCTAAAGCAAAGAAAAAGGCTGCTCGAAATAATAGAAAAAAAGGCCAACAGCGATGATACCTTATATCGATTACAGCCGACATGGCCGGCCATTCAAGGCAGAAAATCCCTTCGTCAAAGAAATTAAGCCGCTTAACGTATTTGTGGATAGGGCGACTGTGCAAACAGAAGACATGGAATTCCTATTACGCCAAGCAGATGGCGAGAAACTCCTACTCATCAGCACGGAGCGTGAGGGAAATGCGTATTTGGAGTATGAAACTGAAAATGGTGATCCGGTAGCCTTCAGTGTCTACGGGCCGGACGGCACCGAAAGATCGCGGCACGGCATACGGTACTTGTCTCAATATAAAAGAATGGCTTCATCACCCGACTGGAACCGTTGGGCGTCTTCTGAGGAAATTGAACGCGCTCTGATAGTAACAAAAACAGCAGAAAGTCTTAATGCGCATATTTTTATAACCAACGATAAGTTTCTCTTAGAACATAATGACATAGGAATTATTAAGGATGTCTACCCGCTCAATGTTACTGATGCTACGGCATTAATCGGCTTGATTAATAGAAGGCATAATAACTTTACTATAGTGATTGATCGCACTGGTCCGGCTACGATGAGTACTAAGCATGGTCGTTGGTCGTTTTTTTGGTATGCTTCTCGAGATTTACTGCCATCCGCATGGCGACTCGTAACGGGCTGTGCTCAGTTCTCTGATACCGACAAATACAGAGATTTAGCGTTGACTGCAATTTCAAGAACATCAAATGCACTCAAGTGTCGAGACCATATACACCAGCAAATATTTCTCGAACAGTCGAATAGCAGTACAGAAGACGCCATTTTTTATTTAGAGTACTACCTTATCTCATTCACGGCAGCATTTGATGTTTTAGCAAGAGTAGTTGACGGCATCTATAACCCTCGTCAAAGGAATGGGCGACCGATCAGGCCTCTTACATGGCGCAATCCAGATTGGCTGAATGGTATAAGCTTGGCTGATCCAATCTTGGCAGCCTCTATGCAGCCCGAAGCATTTAATCGTGATGTTCTTGAATTCTTAGCGCGCCTACGTAACTATATTCACGCCGAGGGGCTGCAGGGTGCTATGCACAGTAAGGACGGACGGCCTGCTCCTATCTTACTGCAGGTACCTGCGCCTGAAGTAGATTCAATCGTCGAGATTATTAATCGAATCGGGGATGGAGAGTGGACATTTGACAGACGATATCACCATCACGACATGCTCTCATTAGAAATTGGTGATGTCGTAGAGCGGCTTACTCCCTTAGTAATAAAGGCTTTGGATAATTTAATGAGCTTAATAGACATTACACGAATACCTGATTTTGATCCCGCTCGTGTACAGACTGAGGCTCCCGAAAAGTGGCCATCTAAAAATGAAATCTTGGATATCCGCAAGCTACTAGGTCTCTAGTGCAAGTCCCACGTCTTGTTTAGCGTACAATATTCTTGATACGGGCTGTTAGAATATCCCTCCATCGTATAATCTCATCCCTGACTTGTTGGAAACTTTTACCCACTTGTAGCACCAATTTAGTCACCTTATCAAATGCACCCAACTGAGTGTATTTTGTTATGATTAGTACATGCAGAAATACAAAACTCTCGACGAATTTTTAAATGACTTAAGTAGTGACAAGCGCCAGCAGGTGGATACGCTCCGAGGTATTATTACAAAGACAGAGCCGCGGCTGGAAGAGCATATCAAATGGAACGCGACGAGCTACGTGCTGGACGGCGAAGATCGAATTACGTTTAACCTTATGAACAAGCAAGACGTGGTAAAACTTATATTTCATATGGGCGCTACCCGCAAGGAAGACAAGAAAGGTGCTCCCATAATGCAAGATGAGAGCGGCCTCATAGAATGGAGCTCTGACATTCGGGGGATGGTTACATTTACCTCTCTCGAGGAGATTAGTTCTCGCCTACCCGTACTGCAAAAGATTATTAGAGAGTGGCTGTCGATTCCATTAGCCGTCTAGCGATAGAGGGCATGAGGCGCTGTTGCGTCTAGTACCTGTTGGGATGGGAGGCTCCTCCCATCAAGCGGTCGCTTTGCACTAAATCTCCCAGACTATCGGCCTTCGGCCTCCTCCGCTGTGGAAGGGACACGAGCAAGCTCGAGTTTCCTTTCTCCGCTTCGCGAACTGCCAGTTCAAGATTGAGCAAAAGCTCAAATCAAAAAGAAAAGTCCATCCTGAGGATGAACTATTCTTTTTGGTGGCTCCTCCCAGACTTGAACTGGGGACACAAGGCTCTTCAGGCCTCTGCTCTACCAACTGAGCTAAAGAGCCACGCTCACCTATTTTACTTGAGGTAGAGGGAATATTCAAGGTAGAATAGATGTAGCGCCTCATGCGGGTATCGTATAATGGCCATTATGTGACCTTCCCAAGGTTGAGACAGGAGTTCGACTCTCCTTACCCGCACCAAATTTATTTCGTCAAAATATCCTTCAGATTCGTGAGTTCACTTGGTAAGATGACCAGTGTTTTCTGACTTGGTTCAACCGCGATCTTTTCGAGAGTCTGCAAAGTACGGATATTGATACCGCCAGGGATCTTAGACAACATAGCCGCAGCATCAGCCACAGATTGCGCGGCGGCTTTTTCACCCTCGGCCGTGATGATGACGGCCCGGCGCTCACGCTCGGCCTCGGCCTGCTTCGCCATGGCGCGCTTCATATCCTGCGGCAGTTCGATATTCTGAATCTTGACGTTCTCAACATCAATTCCCCATTTGTCGGTCTCGGAGTCAACGATCTCTTTGATCTTCAGGCTCATTTCTTCGCGCTTGGAGAGCAGTTCGTCCATATCAGCATTACCGGTGACATCACGTAGAGCAGCCTGGGCAAACTGACTGGTGGCGTAAATGTAATTGGTGGTTTCAAGCACAGCCTTACCGGCATCGATGACGCGCAGGTACACCACGGCGTCCACGCCAATGGTGACGTTGTCTTTGGTGATGATCTCTTGCTTGGGTACGTCAATCGGGGTCGAACGAACATCGACTTTAATCATGCGCTGAAAAACTGGCACCACGACACGCAGGCCGGGCTGGCGGATGCCGGTAAACTTACCGAGCGTCAGCACCACGCCCCGTTCGTATTGGTTGACTACCCGAATACCGCTTAGTACAAATATAATGACGATCGCCAGTACAAATACTGTAAATTCCATCTGTTCCTCCTGTTATTTATACGCTCATTATAGCACTAGACGTCGAGCGCGGCAGTGATTAATTTCTCAATCAGCTGCGGATAGCTCACCCCGGCTTGGCGCCAGAGCTTGGGGTACATACTTATATTGGTAAAGCCCGGCAGTGTATTGATTTCATTGAAGTAAACCGTGTTATCCTCACCCAGAAAAAAGTCGACGCGGGCAAAGCCACGGCAGCCCAGCAGTGCGTAGGTGCGAGAGGCCAGATCACGAATTTGAGATTCAGTCGCCTCATCGAGGTCGGCCGGAATAACCACCGAAGAATTACTCGAAGCGGCGTACTTTGAGTCGTAACTGTAGAAAGTTCCCTCGGCGAGGATTTCACCTGGCCGCGTCACTTGGTGCCTGGGCGGATTACCAAGCACAGCTACTTCGATTTCTCGGCCGGTGATGCCGCGTTCGATAAGTACCACATTGTCATGCTGGTGAGCTTCGGCAAGAGCCACTATGAGCTCTTCGGCGCTTGTCACCCGGCTGACGCCAACAGAGCTACCAGCACGGTTGGGCTTTACGAACATCAGGGTGCCAAGTTTTGCGCTCAGCGAGGCAAAATCAGGCTCGTTCTCACCTTCATGATGAGCTACGTAGTCTGCAATCGTGATGCCACTTGCCTGCATGATCTGCTTGGAGGCGAGTTTATCCATACATAGCGCGCTCGCGGTCATGTCACAGCCCACTATCGGAATATGGAGTAGCTGAGCGAGGCCCTGGACACTGCCGTCTTCACCGTTCTTCCCATGCAAGATCGGTAGAATAACGTCGGGTTTGACGATATGGCTGGAAGGAATCGTCACAAAACAAGCCGACCCAAGCACTGGAATGATCTGCGGTGCATCGTGGGTGGTCACCGACATGCCGAACTCTCTCAGTAGCCACCATTTACCAGCCTTATCGATAAAGCATAAGATAACGTCAAATTTCGTATCATCGAGCGCCGCATAGACATTACGAGCCGAAGAGATAGAGACCTCATGCTCAGATGATTCACCGCCGAAAAGGAGTAATACGGTTGTGCGTGGCATTGTACCTTAATCATACAATGTATAATAGAAGTATGCAACGAATACCACTAGCGGAACGCATGCGCCCGACTACCCTTGATGAGGTGATCGGTCAGACACACCTGCTAGGGGACGGTGAGATCCTGCGCCAGATAGTCCGCAGCAAAGAACCAGTCAGTTTGATCTTGTGGGGGCCGCCCGGTACTGGCAAGACCACTTTGGCGCGCATTATCGCCAAGGAAGTGGAAGCCGAATTTCTCGAGATGTCGGCTGTCACCAGTGGTAAAAAAGACGTGGAGCGCGTGATTGAGCACGCCCGGCAGAACTGGAATCTCCAACTACGCACCATCCTCTTTGTCGACGAGATTCATCGGTTCAATAAAGCTCAGCAAGATGCCTTTTTGCCCCACGTCGAGTCTGGCCTGATCACTTTGATCGGCGCCACCACCGAAAATCCCAGCTTTGAGGTCATCAACCCGCTGCTCTCGCGCAGCCGCGTGCTGGTGCTGGAGCCACTCACGAAAGATGAAGTGATCACGATTCTCAAACGTGCTCTCAAAGAAGAGAAAAAGACCAAACTTGTCACTCCGGCTGCGCTAGATTATCTGGCCGAGCTCTCTGGTGGTGATGCCCGCGTAGCGCTGGGGAACCTCGAGCTGGCTCTTAGTATGAACGAAACAAAAGTTACACCGGAAGTCGTGAAGGTGGCGGCTCAAAAACGCGTGCCGGGCTACGACAAAAAAGGCGACATGCACTATAACGTCATCTCGGCGTTTATAAAAAGCATGCGCGGTAGTGACGTTGACGCTGCGCTGTATTACCTAGCCCGGATGATTGATGCTGGTGAAGACCCCAAGTTTATCGCCCGGCGGATGGTGATTTTTGCCAGTGAAGACATTGGTCTAGCCGGTAACGGCGCGCTGGGGCTGGCCCTTAATGCCTTCCAGGCGGTGGAACGAGTCGGTATGCCGGAAAGTAATTACATACTCTTTCACGTGGCCACAGCGCTAGCGAAAAGCACCAAATCACGCCAAACCACCGACGCCATGGGCAGGGCTCAAGCACTTGCAAAACGCTACCCCGATGCTGCCGTCCCACTCCACCTGCGCAACGCCCCGACCAAGCTCATGAAAGACCTTGGTTACAACAAAGATTATAAATGGGAAGCTGATTTCAAACATACCAAAGGTTTTTTGCCCGACGAACTTGGCGATGAAATGATTTTTCAGTAGAGCTTAGCGGGTTTTAAGAACGCGGCGGGCCTTGGCGAGGCTGCGTTTGACGAATTTGGTGGTTTCTTTGATCGCCAGGGGATCATCGGTCTTGATCAGATCTAAAAAGGCTGCTTCGTAGTGGTCGACCATGATATCGAGATTGAATTTTGATTTTACGTGGTCGTGACAATCACGGCGATTGATAGTGTCGATTTTGCCGACCGCCTCGACCATTTCGTTGATACTGTCGACCACAAAGCCCGTCTTGCCGTCTCTTATGATCTCGGATGCCGCTCCACGGCGCAAAGAAATCACCGGTGTCCCGCAGGCCATGGCTTCGATGGTCGTGAGGCCAAACGGCTCTTCCCACTGGATAGGTGTGAGCACCGCCTTGGCCTTTTGGTAGTAGGTCGGCAACTGTTCTTGGTCCATACGACCCAGATACAGTATTTTCTCGTTGAGCTCGGGCTTGACGTACTGGTCAAAGTAATCTTTACTGCCGTGATCGACCGGACCGATGATCAGCAGCCGGTGACCAGACTCTTTGGCTACCTGAATCGCCTCTTTGACACCCTTTTCGGCAATGATACGGCCGGCGAAGAGCAAGTAGTCTTCGTGTGTCTCAGAAAATGTAAAGAGTTTTGTATCGGTACCATTATAAATGGTAGCAAGATATGGCAAGTCAGGTGCATCGCGGCGCTGGTTATTGGAGATCGAGATATATGACTGATTTTTAGAAGCGAATAGTTCAAACAGTTCGCGGTACCAGCCGTAGACCGGGTCATGCAAAGTATAAACCGTTGGAACGCCCAAATATTTCACGGCTGTGGAGAGAGCCGATTCTGGATGATGGAAGTATACTAGATCAAATTCGCCTTCATTGGCTCGGCGATACATTTCGTTCACCATGTAGCGATCCCAGAGGCCGTGAACATCGTGCGAGAGATAATCGGTATTATCGAGTAAGTCTGTAAATTCGTCTTGGTTGTGAACAAGTGGCCTTAGATTCATGGTCTCGACTTTTACATTCTGCCCATGAACCTCGGTACCCAGTGGTGCAAAAACCGTCACGTTGTGCCCACGAGCACCCAAACCTTTGGCGATGGCCACCGCTAGATCAATCGGAGCATAGATCATATCGCTAGGCCGAGGCATTGGGATATACGCTCGTACCATAATGGCGATATTCATCGATTTTTTCATGATTATAGTTCTATTATAGCATCTAGAGGCTATTTTTCGTGTAGCAGTGCGCTTAGCACCCCATTCGTCCAGCCAAAGCCGTCTTGCAGTGGGTATTCCCCGCCGCCGCCCAGGTGATAGGTATCGACTACATTGTACTTTTCGACGAGTTTGCGTTTCTCGGTGAATACCTTCATGTTGGTCTTTATCCAGCGGTGTTTGATGTCATCGGCCAGCGCGTGGTAGCCATAATTGCGCAGTCCCTGAATCACTACCCAGTGCAGCGGCGCCCAACCATTTGGAGCATCCCATTGCTGGCCGGTATCCTTGAGGCTCGTCAGGAGTCCACCTTGCTTCAAAAAGTCTTTCTTTAGCCTCTTTGCCACCGCTTCGGCTTGAGTCGTAGTGGCGACACGGGCATAGAGCGGGAAGACGCCGGCCAAGGTAAGTCTGCCTGTCATCTGACCCTGATGGAAGTTAAAATCACCAAAGAATTGGTTTTTCTCATCCCACCCATAGGTCAAAATCGCTTTTGCCCGGCGCTCACTAGCAGTCTCGAAGCGACGCGCCAGCAGCGGCTGCTTGAGTATATGGTAAGCCTCGGCGATGGTGCATTCGAGCTCATAGATAAGACAGTTGAGGTCTACGGGGATAATATCGGCGGTATGAATAGTGCGAATGTCCTTAGGATCGGTGAGCCAGCGCGAGCTGAAATCCCAGCCCGACTCTGCCCCGGCCCGCAGGTGCAAGAAGAGCCGGTCGGCGTGGCGGCCAGCGGCACCTTGAGCGGTAAGGGTATCTTCGTGCAGCGACTCGGGTCGCGGCGTAGTCTTATTGTCATAGTAGCGATTCAGATAAATACCGTTTGGCATTTGGGCTACTCGCGCGAATGCTTTATGTTCCAGCTTCGCGAGCTTGTTTCTGCCTTTCATCCAAAAGCGGTATTCGAGCAACATATAGGGCAAGTACTCGACGAGAATTTGTTTGCCACGATGCCTGGCGAGCAGCCGGACCATGTGCGAGAAAAATGGTGGCTGAGACCGGCTTAAAAAATAGGTGCGATTGGCTGTGGGAATAAAACCAAACTTACGAATCATGTAGGCATAGTTTTTCATCATGCCCTCGATCGTGGTCCATTTCCCCTCTGCAGCCAGACCAAGCATAATAAAATAACTATCCCAATAAAACTGCTCTTTAAAGCGGCCGCCCGGTACGATATACGCATATGGCAGCGCGAGTAGTGAGCCGCGGTCGCGGCGATTGCGCTTTTCCAGCACAGTCCAGAGCTCGGAAATATGTTCGCTCACTGTCATGGTAGGATCGGTTTTATAAGTAGCTTCATGCTCACCGTAGGCATAGAAATGGCGATTGACGAAATCGCGCAGGTCAAAATGTGGATCTTGTTTTTCGAGCAGATATTCCTGCTGGATCTGTTTCATGCGGCGACGTGGCACGAGATCGACAAAGGTTTTGCCATCACCATAGACTTTGTTGTTTTGGACATCACCAAATAGTTGCCCGAGTGCTTCGTCAGGACTTTTGGCAGGTTTGACGAGTCCACCTGTCGTTGCCACGAACGTGGATTTGAATTTATCGCCACTCGGTATCGGAATTTTCACCATCGTACTTCCACTATAGAGGTTGTGCTTGTTGGGCGCAATGTTTAATCGCGATGTTCGGCTGAAGTTTCGTCGTGATGAATAAATGAATGCGCAATGGTTGCCGTGACACCAACAAAAAGTACGCCGATGATAAGGATAGCGGCCTGCAAAGTAGCGACGCGGCGACGTGGCTCGGCGTGGATGGTGGGGATAATATCACTGGCGGCAATGTAGAGGAAAAAGCCGGCCGTCACCCCGAGAAGTACCCATTCGGGAACAGGCAGATTGCCACCAAAACCAAATACCAGTACCGCCCCAACAACGGTGACAAGCGCACTGATGACATTGACCCACAGGACTCGCGCTCGTCGCATGCCCTTTGATAGCATCAGGCCGAAATCACCCAGTTCTTGCGGAATCTCGTGTGCTGCAATAGCAATTGCGGTCACAACTCCTGTCGCCGGGCTGATAAGGAAAGCTGCACCAATGGCCAGACCGTCGAGGAAATTGTGAATCGTATCACCAATCACGATCAACCAGACGTTGCGTTGGCTGTGATTATGCGGTTCGTTATCTTCGTGGTGATGATGAAACCAGCTGAGACTTTGTTCCAGTACAAAAAAGAAAAGCAGGCCGACTAAAGTAGCAATAAGAACTAGTTTTATATCACCTGCATCCAGTGCCTCGGGCAGGACGTCTAGAAAGGTTGCCGCGAGCAGTGCCCCGGCTGCAAATGGCACAGCGATTCGCTGTAATTTACCGACGGCCCACTTGCCATAGAGTAGATAGATACCACCAATAAGTGAGAGGAGGCTGCCAGCCGTCGTGGCAATAAGTAAGAGAAGCCATTCATTCATTATTTACAAAGTATAGCAAACTTATTCTGTTGAAGCACTGCCAAGCGCATAAAAAGCTCAAAAATGATGTCTCATCTACTGGCTACGGCAAGGTATACGTATATGTGCATGTCGATCCGCTTGGCGTACCGCCATCGGGGCATGTGTAGTAACTAGTCCCCTGAGTGGCCGTATAAGTTTTTGTACAGATGTTGGTGCTCGTATTGAGGGTATCACTTCCGTTACAGTAATAGCCGCCAGAGTAGGAATAGTACGTGGCTCCATAGGTAGATACACAGTTGCTCCCGCTAACTGAACCTCCGCTTGGGCAAGAATAGACCGTGACCGGAGCGGCATCATAATCATATATACACTGAGTTCCAGATACGTAGCCTCCGCCCGGGCAGGAATAAATAGTCGATTGGGATGTACTATGGTACTCATAGCATGAACCCGCTTGCCAGTTATAACCAGCGCCTTCACAACCAGCTTGCGTACCATAGCCAGACCGCGGATGCTGGCATGTCCATTGACTCATGTAAGTATCTGAGGCACTGTGGGGACAGTAGTAACTCTGGGTAGCGGTTGCTGAATATATATATCTACATGCTGGGTAGTTAGAGCCATTAATTGGAGTGCCCCCGCCACATTCGTATTGAGTAGATGAACTAGCCGCATAGGTATGTGTACAGGTAGATCCACTAAGAGAATCTCCGCCCGAGCATGTATAATATCCTCCGCCACTCGAATAAGTTGCCGCGTAAGTCTGCGTACATGTGGTACCGCTCAGGGTCCCGCCACTCGGGCAAGTGTATGAGCCTGGTTGGAGTGTTGCCGCATAGGTTCTGGTGCAGGTATTACCGCTCTGGGTCTCACCTGCTCCGCAGGTAGCTGTTCCCGCTACAGGGGTAAAGGTATCGTGTAGGCTCTTGAGGACGACAGCACTGCCATCGACCTCTTTCTTGTACTGCAAGACGAAGCCATCGCAGTAGCCATTGACGCTCGTCTGACATTGGGTGTTCTTAGACGTATCACTCGTATTGGCACTGTAGGCCAGTTGGGTCGGCGATGGATTGCTGGTCGCGATAGACACAGCAGTAGAGGCTTGGGGAAACTTTAAAACCGTGATATCGCTTACCTTGAGCTTTTGTTTGATGAGGTCGGCGTTTTGGCTAGTCATGAGCGCGACTGATGGGTATTCGTTGTTGTCATCGTAGTACTTTTCGAGAGCGTTCGCGATGATGGTGGATTGACTGTCACGGGCTTTATCCCGGACGTCTTTTTGGACACTACTAAAGCCCACGACAGCGAGCGACCCAATGACGCCAATAATGGCGATAACGACGAGAAGCTCGACGAGGGTAAAGGCGCGGGCTGAAAGACACTTGAGGGGATATTTATGTTTTATTGTCATTATGGTTATAGTTATACGGCATACATAAGGATCTATCAAGTTTAGCCTTAGTGGTTTGGGGTAGATCTAAAGGATCCACTTGCGCATTTTTAAGTGATTGGTGATCTATGGCAATGTATAGCTATACGTACACGTAGAGCCACTTACCGTACCTCCATCTGAGCAGTAGTAATATCCACTGCCCTGTGTGGCTGCATAGGTTTTGGTGCAGGTGTTAGTCGAACTATCGAGCGTGTCGCTTCCAGAGCAATAGTAGTAACCGCTTGAGCCAGGCGAATATGAGGCGCCATAGCTACTCGTCGACGTAACAGTGCAGGTACCACCGCTTTGTGTCCCACCACTTGGGCAGCTATAGGTGTACGCCCACGTTTGGCAATATTTGTGTGTCGTCCCGTCAGTATCTGTTGTATAGCCATAGACCTTGCAATAGTCCTGCGTTGAGGTTGCAGGATAGGTGCTTGTCGAGGTAGTAGTACAGGTGCTGCCGCTCAGGCTTCCGCCGCTCGGGCAGTAATAGTAACCGCTTGAACCGCTTTGATATGATGCTGCATAGGTATAGGTGCAGGTAGTCCCACTCAGCGTGCCACCGCTCGGGCAGGTGTAGCCACCACTCTGGAAGGTTGCTGCGTAGGTCTTGGTGCAGGTGTTACCACTTTGAGTCTCTCCTGCTGCGCACGATGCTGTACCAGCTGGTGGAGTGAATGTGTCATGCAGACTCTTCGTAACGGTCAGGGTGCCGTCTAATTCTTTCTTGTACTGCAAGACGAAGCCGTCGCAGTAGCCATTAATATCTGTCTGGCACTGAGTATTTTTCGTATTATCAGTCGTATTGGCGCTGTAAACGACTTGCGTCGCAGAGGGGCCACTAGTCACGATGGAGTTAGCTGATGAGGCCAGGGGTAGCTTCAATACTTCTTTATCGGAAATGTCTAGCTTTTGCTTCACAATGTCGATATCCGAGCTTGTCATCAGCGCTACCGAAGGGTATTCATTGTTCTTGCTATAGTAGCTTTCAAGAGCATTGGCGATTATTGTTACCTGACTCTCTCGGGCTTTATCCCGTGTGTCTTTTTGCAGAGTTGTAAGCCCGACGACTGCAAGAGTTCCGATTATCCCGATAATTACCATAACTATCAGAAGCTCAACTATCGTAAAGGCTCGAGTTGTACGCTTTTTATTCAAATGTCTATTTTTAGCAATAAAATTAATTACCATATTAAATATATAAAGCATGAGCAGTTAAGAAGCAACCCCAACCTGACATAACCTCAGATAAATTGACCCAGACTAAGGCAACGTGTAGCTATAGGTACACGTAGTCCCACTCAGCGTACCACCGCTTGCACAGTAGTAATAGCTACCTGATTGTGTAGCTGCGTAGCTACTCGTGCAGGTCGTGCCACTGAGTGACCCACCACCTGAACAATAGTAGTAGCCGCCACTGCTGACGTAGGTAGCGCTGTAGGTACACGTCGTGCCGCTCAGCGTGCCACCATTCAAGCAGGTATAAGTAGAATTGGAGGAGACGTAACCGCCCGTATTAGGATCGTAGCACGTACCGGCAGACGCTGGCGTCAGTGGCGGCGTACACCAATCATTCGATGCCGGGTAGGTGCAATTTGAACCATTCAAAGTGCCTCCATTCGGACAGTAGTAAGAGCCAGAAGTATACGTTGCTGCATAAGAACTTACGCAACTTGTTCCACTTAGTGTGCCCCCGCTTGGACAGCTATACGTAGCCGGGTATGCGGTAGCGGCTCGTTCGCAGTATGAATATGAAGCATTGGGGCTAAAACCACTGGGACATACACCTGTAATATACTCAACGGTACTATGGTATTCTTTGCATGATCCACTTGACCACGTGTAGCCAGCGCCCGTACAGCCGCCCGAGGTGGTATAAGCTGGACGATTATGGAGGCAGGTCCATTGGCTCATCATCGTGTCAAAATCTGGATGGCTACAACGGTAATTTGTTACCATATCTGCGGACGTAGTACACGAACTACCAAGAACGCTTCCTCCGTTTGGACAACTGTAGCCTCCGCTTGTATAGGTGGCAGGGTTAGACACAGTACACGTTGTTCCACTTAGTGTGCCCCCACTTGGGCAGGTGTAACTTCCACTTCCGCTCGCATACGATGCCGAATACGTATTCGTACAGGTACTACCGCTCAGCGTCCCGCCGCTTGGGCAGGTATACGAACCCGGCTGAGATGTGGCGGCGTATGTCTTCGTGCAAGTATTTCCGCTCTGTGTTTCATCCGCAGCGCAGGCAGCGGTACCCGCGATTGGCGTAAAGCTATCGTGCAAGCTTTTTACGACGACAACGCTGCCGTCAAGCTCTTTTTTGTACTGTAGCTGAAAGCCATCACAATACCCACTAATGTCTGTCTGGCACTGGGTATTTTTAGTGGTATTGGTAGTATTAGCTGAATAAACTAGTTTGGTTGGCGAGGGGTCACTAGTAGCAATTGAAGTAGCCGTCGTCGCAAGGGGGAATTTCAGTACACTGGCGTCAGACAGCTTGAGTTTTTGTTTAACCGTATCGACACTTTGGCTTGTCGCCAGTGCTACAGATGGGTACTCGTTGTTGTCGTCGTAGTATTTTTCAAGAGCGTTCGCAATAATGGTGGTTTGAGAGTCACGAGCTTGGTCACGGGCATTTTTCTGCACACCATTAAATCCGAGCACGCTGATCGTGCCGATGACACCGATGATGGTGATGACGATGAGGAGTTCGACGAGCGTGAAGGCTCGGGCAGCGATAGTCTTATGTATGTGTTTATTTTTATGAGCGGAGATGGGTACCATGCTTATACTTATATAGCATAAGCTTATAATTATCAACGTTAACTTTTAGCGGCGCGCTTGCGCTGGTTGGGGTCGAGGTGCCGTTTGCGGAGGCGCAGTGATTTTGGCGTGACCTCCAGTAGCTCATCGTCTTCTATGAAATCGATCGATTGTTCCAGGCTGAGATCGGTAAACGGCGTCAGCTGTACAGTACCATCGCTCGACGAACTCCGCATGTTGGTCAGCTGCTTACCGCGGCAGACATTGACGTCGAGATCCCCTTGGCGGTTATAGACACCCACGATCATACCTTGGTAGACGACGGTACCGGGGCCGACGAAGAGCTCACCGCGAGCAGCGGCGTTATCCAGCGCATAGGCCGTGGTCGTGCCGGCTTCTGTCGCAATCAGCGCACCATTACGTGTTTGTTGCAGCTTGGGGCCGAGCGGTTGGTAGCCATGCGGGAGACTATTGATAATAACAGTGCCTTTGGTGGCGGTGAGCAGTAAGTTACGTAGCCCAATCAGGGCGCGAGTTGGCAGCAAATAGGTGGAACGAGTAGTGCCGCTGCTGGTTTGCTCTTGTTTAATCAGCGCGGCGCGGCGTGTGCCCAGCTCTTGACTGACGGCACCGAGAAATTCAGCGCCCACTTCGATAAGCAATTCTTCAACTGGCTCTTTGGTTGCGCCGTCTTCTTCGATGGTAACAACTTGCGGTCGGCCGACTTCAAACTCGAAACCTTCGCGGCGCAGCGTCTCAATCAGGACGGATAAGTGCAATTCCCCACGGCCAGACACCACAAAGCCAATTCCCTCTTCGTTAACTCGCAGCGAGACGTTGGTCTCGAGCTCTTGTTTGAGGCGGTCGCCAATCTGGCGGCTCGTGCTAAATTCGCCTTCTTTGCCTTTCATCGGGCTAGTGTTGGGGCCGAGATACATACTGAGCGTTGGAGCTTCGACATCGATCACCGGCAGAGCTTCAGGGTTTTCTTTGTCGGCAATGGTCTCGCCAATGTGCGCATCGGCAATACCGGTCAAAGCCACGATGTCGCCAGCAATCGCACCGTCGATTTCTTCTCGGTTGAGACCACGGTAGCCAAAAATTTTATCAATCTTGGCGTTGATCTGCGCCCCGTCGCGTTTGATGAGCACAACTTGCTGGGATTTCTTGACGTTGCCGCGGGTGACGCGGCCAATGGCGTACTTGCCAAGGAATGAATCATACTGAAGTGAAGTCACAAGCAATTGCAATGACCCGTCGGTGTCAACTGTCGGAGCTGGGATATCATGAATAATGGCGTCAAAGATCGGCGTGAGGTCGGCGTGCTCGCTGGTGTTATCCGGTAGATCTTTCCAGGCCTTGCCGTCTCGTCCAATCGCGAAGTAAACCGGATAATGTAACTGGCTATCGTCAACCGCGAGCTCCAAAAAGAGGTCCGAGACTTCATCGATGACTTCGTCGATTCGACGTGATGGCTTGTCGATTTTATTTATAATAACGACTGGTTTGAGGCCCAGCTCGAGCGCTTTTGAGAGCACAAATTTGGTCTGTGGCATGGGCCCTTCTTGGGCGTCAACAACGAGCAGTACACCGTCAGCCATATTGAGTGTGCGCTCGACTTCACCAGAGAAATCAGCGTGACCGGGCGTATCAATAATGTTGATCTTGTAGTCATCATGATAAATCGAAGTCTGCTTAGCGGTAATTGTAATCCCCCGCTCGTGCTCTTGGTCGCCGCTATCCATAATAAGGTCTTGGCTCATTTCGGCTTGGTTATCCCGGAATGTATGGCTTTGTTTCAGCAGCCCATCCACCATGGTGGTTTTACCATGGTCAACGTGGGCGATAATAGCGATATTGCGAATGTATTTGGCGTCTTGCATAAAAATATGCCCTTAATTAGGGCTTCCTTACTTATATTATAGCACAAAGGGTTAGAGAAAGGTAGCTATAGCTACTTTGTGCCGCAAGCCATAAGTGCTATAGTAAAATTATGAATAATGATACTCCAACCACGAACAACACGTACACACCATCTCCTTCTAATACTAAAAACTCAAAGATGAAACTTATAGTGCTTATTGTCGCTGCTATCCTTGTGGTGGCTGGTGCGACGGCTTACTTTGTGCTCGCAAATGCCAATGGACTCTGGCCTTTTGCAGGTGATGACTCGGTAGCCACCAAGGACGAACCGACACTAAAAATAGAAAAAGTGAAATTATCTGGTGAAAAAGGCAAAGAGGTTCTAGACATTAAGCTCAAGCTGACTTCTGAAGACACAGGCTACTGCGTCCTCACCATGATGAGCAAAACTGCTGGTCTGACTATCGATGATTCAAAGACCAAAAAAGACACGAAAGATGCCGCCCTACTCAAAGACTGTCAAGGCTGGAGCCTTGGTACCGCCGGGCTTCCAAACGGGGACTACAAACTCGATGTGAAGTTCGTGGGTGAAAAAACAAAACTCAGCGCCTCAGATAAGGTCACCCTTGAGGGCCGAGCTAAGCCTGCCGATACTTCGAACATCGAAGATCAATAGCAGAGTTTGTACAGCCTCCGCTACATTCCTAGCTAGTACCACTTTTTGTGTGTGGAGCGACGATGACGATTCTGGGAATGAAATAGCTTCAGTTATTAATCGTTAGTAGAAGTAGAGCGACATGGCAGACGAGCTACCCAATTTCACCGCCTCCTAATGAAGACGATTATGGAATGTAAATATGTAACATATCCACCTATAGTGTATTAATATACGTAAAATAAATTCGGTACACTGGCAGCAGGGGTCGGGATACCGACTGTCTTGCCCGTCAAGCCACCGGCCATGGCTGCTGCTGGTGATGAAGGTGTACCGTTAGAGATATCCCAGCAGTAGAGTGAGCCGCCAGCAATTGCACAGGCCTCACCATACGTGCTATT
>Ga0172380_10004225_pt1 | contig 18681 bp, 18 predicted proteins | sample Leawe162metaG_FD_119747 | JGI IMG/M metagenome (GOLD analysis project Ga0172380, IMG submission 119747) | Leachate microbial communities from a municipal landfill in Southern Ontario, Canada - Leachate well 162 metaG | ecosystem: Engineered > Solid waste > Landfill > Unclassified | place... | reverse complement strand
GTCCGTGAAGAAGTACGTGCGGAGGTCTTTGACTTCGAGCAGCTTCGCCATGGATCCCCCTCGCGTCGTCGGACGCGACCCCTGAACCTCGGTGCGTCACCTGCCTCCGGCGAACCGGGAGCTGGTGGGGAAGAGGAGACACGAACTCCTACGCCTTGCGGCACGTGATCCTAAGTCACGCTCGTCTGCCAGTTCCGACACTTCCCCATCGGAGTGGCAGCCTGCGGCACCTTCCCCGAGGTGACGCAGGCCCCCCGCAGAAACGGGACCGCGTTCATTGTGGTGAGCCCCCCCGGACTCGAACCGGGAACCGGCTGATTAAGAGTCAGCTGCTCTGCCATTGAGCTAGAGGCCCGCGGCTGGAAGGTAGCAGTTGGCCAGATCACGTGTCAACGAAAAGCGAACAGCGCTTGATCCGTTCGCCCGCGTGCCGCCGGGCGGCTCCCCGCTGGGGCGCCGCCGTGCTCCCCTTTGACGGTGGTTCGAGCGTGGCATAGCCTTCCCTGCACTGCTCCGGTTGCCCGCGGCTCCGGTTGCACGTGCCGCGCGGTGGCGCCCCCCTCGTCCGGCGGGCGGTTAGCTCAGTTGGTTAGAGCGCAGCGTTGACATCGCTGAGGTCACTGGTTCGAATCCAGTACCGCCCACCACTTCACCCGGCCGCCCGCGCCGCCAGCCCTGATCCGCCGCCAGCCCGATCCCGCCCCGCGGCGAGCGATTTCACCTCGCCCGGCGGCTCGCGTACACTCCGATGGATGCACCGGCCGTGCCCTGCGGCACGTGAATACGAGCGCTGACGGGGACATGTCCCACGCAGCGCCGGCTCCAGAGAGCGGGGCCCGCCGGGCGACCGGCAGGCTGTGAGCCCCGCGGCCGGCGGCGCGGCGATACCACCCCCGAGCCCGCGGGCGAACCCGCGGCGACCACGCCCACGTTACGGGCGCTGGAGCCTCGACGGCGCTCCCATGAGGGCGACGGCGGGGGAAGCCGGGTGGAACCACGGGAGCGCGCCTCTCGTCCCGGGGATTCGTCCCCGTGCGACGGACGGCGCGCTTGTTGTGCATCAGCCGGCCCGGTGACTCCCCGCGGAGTCCGCGGCCGCGGGAGGATCCGAGGATGAGCGACGAGACCCCGTTCAACGAACTGCCCGCCGAGGAGCGCCTGTTCCGCATGCGGCACTCCGCCGCACACGTCCTGGCAGAGGCCGTGCTGGAGATGTTCCCGGAGGCCAAGTACGCCATCGGACCGCCGGTGGAGAACGGCTTCTACTACGACTTCGACCTCCCCCGTCCGCTGACACCCGACGACCTGGGAGCGCTGGAGGCGCGGATGCGCGTCTCCGTGGAGCGCGACCTGCCGATCCGCGGCGAGCAGATCTCGAAGGACCAGGCCCGCGATATCTTCAAGGACCAGCCGTACAAGCTCGAGCTGATTGATGGCATCACGGACGACACCGTGGGCTACTTCCGTCACGGTGAGTTCCAAGACCTCTGCCGCGGCGGGCACACGGAGCGCACCGGCCAGCTCGGCGCGTTCGCCCTGGACCGCGTCGCCGGCGCGTACTGGCGTGGCGACGAGAAGAACGCCATGCTCCAGCGCGTTTACGGCTTGCTCTTCCCCACCGCGGAGGAGCTGGAGGCGTACCGGCTGACGCGCGAGGAGGCGGAGAAGCGCGACCACCGCCGGCTGGGGCGCGAGCTGGACCTCTTCCACCTCGACCCGATCTCGCCAGGCTCGCCGTTCTACCACCCGAAGGGCGCGGTGCTCTACAACGCGCTCATCGACTACATGCGCGACCTGTACCACGAGTACGGCTACGACGAGGTGATCACCCCGCAGCTCTTCTCGGCGGACCTCTGGAAGGTCTCCGGGCACTACCAGAACTTCTCGGACGACATGTTCATGTTCGAGGCAGACGAGATGGAGATGGGCCTGAAGCCCATGAACTGTCCCGGCCACTGCTGGTACTTCAAGAGCGGGCACTACTCCTACCGCGACCTGCCGCTGCGGCTGGCGGAGTTCACGCGCCTGCACCGCTTCGAGCGCTCCGGCGTGCTCCACGGGATGACGCGCGTCCGCTCCTTCTCGCAGGACGACGCCCACATCTACTGCACGCCCGATCAGTTCGAGGGCGAGGTGCACCTGTTCTTCGAGATGAGCCGCCGCGTGTACGCGGACCTCGGCCTCGGGGATCCCGTGATCCGGCTCGCCACCCGGCCGGAGAAGTTCATCGGCGAGATCCCCCAGTGGGAGGCCTCCGAGAAGCTGCTCGCCGAGGCCATCCTGAGCGCCGGCTACCAGTACGTGCTCGCCCCGGGCGAGGGCGCCTTCTACGGGCCGAAGGTGGAGTTCCACGTCCGCGACGCCATCGGCCGCTCGTGGCAGCTTTCGACGATCCAGATCGACCAGGCGATGCCGGGGCGCTTCGGGCTCCAGTACACCGGCGCCGACGGCGAGGACCACACGCCGATGATGCTCCATCGCGCGATCCTCGGGTCGCTCGAGCGGTTCATCGGCGTGTACACGGAGCACACCGCGGGGCACTTCCCGCTGTGGCTCGCCCCGGTGCAGGCGGTCGTGATCCCCATCGCGGACCGGCATGTGGCGTACGCCCACCGCGTCCGCTCGCTCCTGCGGGAGCGCGGGCTGCGAGTCGAGGTGGACGAGACGAACGAGCGGATGAACAACAAGATCCGCCGCGCGCAACTGCAACGCGTGCCGTACATGCTCGTTGTCGGCAACCGGGAGCAGGAAGCCGAGGCGGCCGCGGTGCGCGACGGCACGGGCGCGGACCTGGGTGCGATGCCCGTCTTCCAGATCATCGACCGCCTGGTGGACGAGCGAGACAGCCGCGCGATCTACGCGGGGCCGCCCGCGGGGGCGTAGCCGACCCGCGCCGTCGACGACATGGTGGACGCGAGTCTTTAGTCGACGACGATGTCGGAGGCGCTGCCGGAAGCGGCAGTCTCTAGTCGACGACGATGTCGACCGACGCCTCCGCGACGATGCTCCCGTCGCGGGGGCTGTTGAAGTGCGCGATCACTCGCACCGGGCCCGCAGCGGCGCTGGACGGCACGGTGAGCGTGGTCTGCCACATGCCGGGCATGCCCGCATCAGGCGCGGAATACGTCAGCGCAACCAGGGCGACGCGCACCGTCGGAGTGCGGTCGTCCAGGGCACGCAACTCGACCACGACATTGTTCTCGAAGGAGCCGCCGGCAACGCCGCGCACGTCCACCCGTCCGCCTCGCGCTACGTGCGTTCCGGGCGGAGGGCCGTCGAGGCAGAGGAACGGCTGCGTGACCTGCCGCCCCCACGGCACGTCCCGCGCGCACGACTGTGCGTACCCCGCAGGCGGCGTGGCGCTACTGACCGGGCCTGACGGGGTTGGCTCTGAACCGGGGGCCCTCGACGGCGCGGGTGAGGGCGCGGGCGAAGGCGTGGGGCTCGCCGTCGCGCTCGCCGCGCCTGCCGGGGTCCGCGAGGGCTCAGGCGCGGGCGCGCCGCCGGGCCCGCACGCGGCGCAGATCATCATCCCGACGGCGATGAACCCGACGGCGTGACGGCTGGCGCGCGGGACCATGTGCTTCCAGCGCTCGGTCCTGCGCTCGGTCATGCGATCCTCCCCCGCCGGTGGTTGCCGCGGCGGCGGCTGCATGTCACTCTGACGCTCACCGGCGGCGGGCGGTTCCGCGCTCCGAACCGGCGCACTCGTCAGGGAGCAAGATGATCAAGCGGGTGCTGATCGCCAATCGAGGTGAGATCGCGCTGCGCATCCAGCGGACCTGCCGCGAGCTCGGCATCGAGACCGTCGCGGTCTACTCCGATCCGGACCGCAACGCCCTCCATGTGCGCAGTGCGGACCACGCCATACGCATCGGCCCCGGCCCCGCGCTGGAGTCCTACCTCGTCATCGACCGCATCATCGAGGCGGCGCGCCAGTCGGGAGCCGACGCCATCCACCCCGGGTACGGCTTCCTCTCGGAGAACGCGCGCTTCGTCGACGCGTGCGAGGCCGCCGGGATCACCTTCATCGGCCCGTCCGCAGACGCCATGCGCGCACTCGGCGGCAAGGTGTCGGCGCGGCGCCTGATGGAGGCGGCCGGCGTCCCTATCGTCCCCGGCGCGAACGACATCGATGCGGACGATTTCGCCACCGCGGAGCGCGAGGCGGCACGCGTCGGCTTCCCGCTGCTGGTCAAGGCGTCGGCCGGCGGCGGCGGACGCGGGATCCGGCTCGTCGAGCGCCCCGAGGACCTCGCCTCCGCGATGCGGGCCTCCGGGAACGAGGCGGCGTCCTCGTTCGGCGATGCCACGATCTTCCTGGAGAAGTACATCTCCCCCGCGCGCCACATCGAGGTGCAGATCGTCGCGGACGCCCACGGCAACGCGCGGGCATTCGGGGAGCGCGAGTGCTCCATCCAGCGCCGCAACCAGAAGCTGGTGGAGGAGGCGCCCTCGGTGGCGGTCACGCCGGAGATCCGCGCGGCCCTGTGCGACGCGGCAGTCGCCGCGGCGAAGTCCTGTGGCTACCGCAACGCGGGCACGGTGGAATTCCTGCTGGACCAGGAGGGGCGCTTCTACTTCCTGGAGGTGAACGCCCGCCTGCAGGTGGAGCACCCGGTGACCGAGCTGGTGTGGGGGGGGATCGACCTCGTCGCCCTGCAGATCGCCGTCGCGAACGGCGAGCCCCTGCCCGACCCCGACGCCCCCGTGCGCCCCACCGGCTGGGCGATCGAGTGCCGCATCAACGGCGAGGACCCCTACGCGAACTTCGCGCCCTCGATCGGGCTGATCGACTTCGTGGACGTCCCGGCCGGCCCCGGCGTGCGCTTCGACACGATGCTGTACAGCGGGCTCGACGTGCCGGTGTTCTACGACTCCCTGCTGGGCAAGCTCATCGTGTGGGCGGAAACCCGCGACCGGGCGATCCGGCGGATGCGCCGGGCGCTCCGCGATCTCGTGATCTCGGGCGTGCAGACGAACGTGCCGTTCCACCTCGCGCTCCTCGACCACCCGGACTTCCTGAGCGGCGACGTCTCCACCGGCTGGCTGGAGTCGACCTTCGTCATGCCCCCCGCCGCCGAGGAGGACCCGCGCCTGGAGACGGCGCTGATCGCGGGCGCGCTGGCGGCGCGCATCATCAGCGGGGACGCGAAGGACGGCATGCCCGACGGCGATGGCATGACCCGCTGGATGCAGAGCTCACGGGGACTGGCACGGCGCGGTCTCCGCGTCGAGGGAAGGACGGCCGGTTGGCGACGCGGCACCGCTTCCAGGTAGGCGACAACACCTACACGGTCATGCTCGACGAGTCGGGCGGCCGCGTCACGGTCGCCATCGATGACGCGTCGCCACAGGAGGTGGACGTCACGGTCTCCGGCATCCCCGGGGTGTTCTCGATCCTTCGTGACGGCGTACCCACGCGTGCTTATGTCGTGCGCGAGGGGCGTAACCTCCGCGTCGTCGTCGATGGGCGCTCGTTCGTGCTCGGCGCGGCCGGCGCCGGGCGAGGGCGGGGGGCGGCCGGTGGCGCCGGCGACCCCCCGGGGAAGATCCTCGCGCCGCTCGCGGGCGTCGCCGTGGAGATCCGCGTCGCGGTGGGCGATCGGATCGAGGCGCGCCAGGGCGTGGTCGTGATCGAGGCGATGAAGATGCAGAACGAGGTGCAGGCCCCCCACCCCGGGGTCGTCACCGCCGTCCACGCTCAGCACGGTGTGCGCGTGGAGAAGGGCGAGCTCCTGGTCGAGTACACCCCCGACGAGGCCTGACCGGCCGCCGGTGCCTCGGGGCTTCCCCGACGAACCCGCGAGGGCACCCTGCTACCATCACGGTTCTGCTAGACTGGAGGGCCTGTCGGACTCCGTCGCAGCGGAGTGTGGGTTGAGGAGTCTCAGATCGCCAAGGAACTGCGCATCAACGAGCAGATTCGCGTCCCGCAGGTTCGCCTGCTCCGCGGCGACGAGCAGCTCGGCATCGTGCCGATCCATGAAGCCCAGCGGCTGGCCGAGGAGGCGCAGCTCGACCTCGTCGAGATCGCGCCCACCGCGAGTCCGCCCGTCTGCAAGATCATGGACTACGGCAAGTTCAAGTACGAGCAGTCCAAGCGCGAGCGCGATTCCCGGCGCGGCTCCAAGCAGGTCGAGTTGCGCGAAGTCCGGATGCGGGTCAAGATCGACACGCACGATCGCGACTTCAAGATCCGCACGGCGCGCAAGCTGTTGCTGGAAGGCGACAAGGTCAAGGTCTCCGTCATGTTCCGCGCGCGTGAGATCACGCACCCGGAGGTGGCGCAAGAACTCCTGACCGGCTTCTACGAGCAGCTGAAAGACGTCGCCGACCTGGAGCGATCGCCGGGCCTCGAGGGCCGGTTCATGACGATGGTGCTCGACCCGGGCAAGAAGGCGGCCGCCGCCGTCCAGCAGCGCGCTCGCGAGGCGCGACAGGCCGAGACCGCAGCCGCCGAGTAAGGCGACCCGCCGAGGGCGCGAAGAGGGGTTCCCGCTGTGCCGAAGATGAAGACCCACAAGGGGACCGCGAAGCGCGCTCGCCTCACCGGGACGGGCAAGGTGATGATCCGCAACACCAACCCGAAGCGGGCCAAGCGCAGCCGCACGAAGATGACCGGCCTGGGCCGCGACGTGGTCGTGGGGGGCGGTCAGGCTGCCGCGATCAAGGCCAACCTGCCGTACGCGTAACGTCCGAGTCGCCGCGCGCCGAGCAGGAGTCCCAACCAGTTCCCAGTTGAGTTCGCAGCCGAGTTTGAGGTAAGAAGATGGCCCGCGTCCGATCCCGCGTCCAGACCCGCAACCGCCACCGCAAGGTATTCGCCCTCAACGCGGGTCACCACGGCAAGCGCACGACCAACTACAAGGTCGCGCACCAGTCGATGATCCACGCCCTGCGGTACGCCACGGTGCACCGCAAGGACCGCAAGGGCGACTTCCGCCGGCTGTGGATCGTCCGCATCAACGCCGCCGCACGCCTGCACGACCTGACCTACGGCCGCCTGATCGATGGCCTCAACAAGGCCGGCGTAGACCTCAACCGCAAGATGCTCGCCGAGATGGCCGTCCGCGACCCCGCGGCCTTCGGCGCCGTCGCCGCGCAGGCGAAGGCCGCGCTGGCCGCCGTCGCGTAACTGACCACCCCCCCCAACGCACGCATGAGCCGCCCTCGGGCGGCTCTCGTGTGTCCGGTGGTGGTGAGACGTGTGTCCGGTGGTGGTGAGGGCGAACGGATCGTCGAGGGGCGACGCGGTCGAGCATCCCACCGGAGGAGCGTCCCGCCGCAGGAGCGCTCTGCCAGAGGAGCAGCCCGCCAGAGGAGCAGCCCGCCAGAGGAGTAGCCCGCGCGGCGCGTACCCCGGCGGAACAACCGCGACTCAGGGGCGGACGTACGCGTACACGAGGGTATCCATCACCTCGCCGTCCTTGATCACGGCGCGCCGGAGGCGGCCTTCGAGGACATACCCCGCCTTCTCGAGCACGCGCGCAGACGCGAGGTTCCGCTCGAACACGCCCGCCTCGATCCGCCGCAGCGACAGCCGCTCGATGCCGTACGCGGTGATCGCCCGCGCGGCCTCGGTCATGATCCCGCGACCCCAGTGCGGCTCGGCCAGCCAGTAGCCGATCTCCGCGGTCCCCCGGTTCACATCCTGTCCCGACCGTAGCGCGATGCCGCCAGCCGCCCCGCCCCCGGCCTCGATCGCCAGGTTCTCGGGGATCGCCTGACTCACGCGCCGGGCGAGGAACTCGCGCGCGTCTGCATCGGTGTACGGGTACGGAAAGTGGTCCCGCAGGTTGCGTGACACGTTGCGGTTGTTCGCGTGCCCCGCCAGCGCGGGCGCATCCTCGTCGCGCCACGGGCGCAGCCACACGTCATCGCGCACACGGATCGGCTCGAAGACGTCCATCGGCGCAGTCTACGCCCGCGTGTGGACGCGCGCCCCCGGCCCCTACGCCCGCTGCTGCGCGCCCAGCTCCCGTTCGAGGCGCCGCACGAGGCGCGCCTGCTCCTTGTTCGCGTCCTCCGAGGTGAGGGTGCGGTTGGGGACCTGGTAGCGGATCGAGAAGGCCACCGACTTCTTGCCCTGCGGCAGGCTCCCGCCCCGGAAGACGTCGAACACGCGCGCCGAGGCGACCAGCGGCGAGGCCTCGAGGACGGCGACGACGGCGGCCGAGGGGACGCCCTCGTCAAGCACGAGCGCGAGGTCCTGCTCCACCGCGGGGAAGCGGGAGACCTCGCGGACGGCGGCGCGGGCCGGGAGCACCTCCAGCAGGCGTGCGACGTCGATGTCGAAGAGCACCACGGGACCATGGCCCGGGCTGGCGATGTCGAACGCGGCGAGGGTGTCCGGATGCACCTCGCCCAGAACGCCGATCTCCGCCGTGCCCACCTGCAGGCGCGCGGCGCGGTTCGGGGTGAGGCCGAACTCGCTGCCTGCCTCGTACGTCACCGGGACGCGCAGCGCCGCGAAGGCAGCGTCGAGCATGCCCTTCGCGTCGAAGAAGTCCAGCGCGCGCTCACCCGGCCGGCCCCAGCGATCGATCTCCACGCCTGACACGACGCCGGTGACATGCTCGCGTTCCTCGGGGAGCCCGCCGTCGTGGCGGGGGAGGAAGATGCGCGCCGCCTCGAAGATCGCGACCGCGGGGGCCTCGGCGCGCAGGCTGCGCTCCATCGTCTCCAGCACGGCGTGGCGGAGCGTCGGGCGCATCACTTCGCGGTCGGCGGAAAGCGTGTTGCGCAGGCGCAGCGGCGCGATGATCGCGAGGTCCTCCGGCGCGATGACGCGCGCCAGCACCTCGTTGGTCGTCAGCGAGTAGGTGATGATCTCCTGCAGGCCCGCGCCCGCCAGGGCATCGCGCAGGCGCTCGCGGAGGTCGAGGAGCGCGTTCGGCTCCCACGCGGGGATCGCGCCCTCGATCGCAGCGGCCGGCAGGCGGTCGTAGCCCGCGAGGCGCACGACCTCCTCGGCGATGTCGTCCGGGATGCCGATGTCGGTACGCCACCACGGCGCGCGCACCCGGAACGCGCCCGGCGCCCGGCCGCCGTCAGACTCGAGGATCTCGAAGCCGAGGGTCCCGAGGATCGCCTCGACCTCCCGCGTCTCGACGTGGACGCCGATCAGGGTGTCGAGGCGGTGGCGGGTCAGGGTGACCTCGACGGGTGCCTGCGGCGCCGGGTAGCCGTCGACGCTGCCCGCGCGCGCGGTGCCGCCGCAGAGTTCGACGAAGAGCTTCGTGGCGCGGCGCGAGGCGTGCGCGGCGAGCTCCGGCGACAGGCCGCGTTCGAAGCGCGACGAGGCCTCGGAGCGGAGCGCCAGGCGGAAGGAGGTGCGGCGGATGCTCACGGGGTCGAAGCGTGCGGCTTCCAGCAGGACGCGTGTGGTGGACGAGGTGACCTCGGTCGACTCGCCGCCCATGACGCCGGCGAGGGCGATCGGGCCGCTGTCGTCGGTGATCAGCAGCGTGTCCGGCGTCAGCGCGCGGTCGATGCCGTCGAGGGTGCGCAGCGACTCGCCAGGCTGCGCGAGGCGGACACCGATCGTGCCGCGCACGCGATCGGCGTCGAACGCGTGCAGCGGCTGGCCGAGCTCGAGCATGACGTAGTTGGTGATGTCGACAACGTTGTTGATCGGGCGCATGCCTGCCGCGCGCAGGCGCTCCTGCATCCAGTCCGGCGAGGGGCCCACGGTGACACCCTCGACGATCGTGGCGATGTAGCGCGCACAGAGCGCGGGGTCCTCGATCGTGACGTCGAGCGTGTCCGCGAGAGGGGCGCCAGCCTCGACGTACGTCTCGTCTGGCTCGTGGACGCTCGGCAGGCCGAAGAGGCCCGTCGCGCGGCCGACGTGCCCCACGATCGCGTTCGCGACCGCATTCGGCAGGCCCAGCCCTGCCGCCACCTCCTGCGACCTGCTGGCGCCGAGGATCGCGGCGATCTCGCGCGCGATGCCGACCAGGTTCATGGTGTCGGCGCGGTTCGGCCAGACGTGGACATCGAGGATGGTGTCCCCGAGGACGTCCGCGACGGGGGTGCCGACGGGCGTGTCCGCCGGAAGCACGACGATGCCTTCGTGCGCCTGCGACAGGCCGAGCTCGGCCTCGGAGAGGACCATGCCCGCCGAGACGATGCCGCGGATGGTGCCGCGCTTGAGGCGCGCGGGCTTGCCGGTGTGGCCGTCGATGAGGTCCGCGCCCTCGCGGGCGAAGCAGATGCGCTGGCCCTCGGCGACGTTCGGGGCGCCACAGACCACGCGCATCCGCGCGTCGCCGCCGAAGTCGACGGTGACGAGGCGCAGGCGATCCGCATCCGGGTGCGGCTCGACCTTCTGGACGTGGCCGACTCGCACGAGGTCGCGGTCCCACGCGCCGACGCGGTGGATGCCGTCCACCTCGGCGCTGGCCATGGTGAGGCGGTGCGCCAGGTCATTGACATCGACGTCCGCGGGGAGGTCGACGTAGTCGCGGAGCCACTTCAGTGAGACGAGCATGGCGTCACTCTAGCGGAACGCGCGAGTAGGCTCACCCCTCGACGCGTCGATGTGGCGGCGCGGGGCGGCCCACCCCCTGCCCCCGCCCTGCGCGGGCGGGGGGTGGGCGTCAAAGGGCTTCGCCCTTTGCGAATCCCGATCCGGTGCAGTGCGTCCCGTTCGCCCGGCCTTCGGACTCGCCGATCCACGCCGGGGATGCCCGAAGGGGTGCAGCCGTGCAGCCCCCTCGCATGTCACCCCCCCCCCGCCGGGAGGGCAGGGTGGGCCGCCCACCGATCGCACATGGCGCACCGAGGCGTCGAGGGCCTGGATGCCGTGCGTGGGGGCTGCGCGGCGGCCGGGTGCGCCTCGCCTAGAACTGGGCGAGGAAGCGCGGGTCGTTGCTGTAGAAGGCGCGGATGTCCGTGATGCCGTACTTCAGCATGGTGACGCGCTCCACGCCCATGCCGGCGGCGAAGCCGGTGTAGCGCGTGGAGTAGTACCCTGCGGCGTCGATGATCTCGGGGTGCACCATGCCCGCGCCCATGATCTCGATCCACCCGGAGCCGCGGCAGACGGGGCAGGCCGGGTCGTTGCCGGGGCAGGCGAAGCAGTCCACCGAGAGCTCCACGCCCGGCTCCACGAACGGGAAGTACGAGTTGCGCATGAGCACGCGGCGCTCCGGCCCGAACATCTGCCGCGCGAACTCCTGCAGCGTGCCCTTCAGGTTCGCCATGCTGAGGCCCTCGTCCACGGCGAGGAGCTCGATCTGCTGCATCATCCACTCGTGCGTGGCGTCCGTGGCCTCGTAGCGATAGCAGCGCCCCGGCACGGCGATGCGGATCGGCGGCGCGTGGCGTTCGATGTACCGGATCTGCATGGGGCTGGTGTGCGTGCGTAGCAGCATGGAGGCGCCGGCCGAGGAGGCGCTGTCGATCCAGAACGTGTCCCACATGTCGCGCGCGGGGTGGTGCTCCGGGATGCGCAGCCGCCCGAAGTTGTACTCGTCCAGCTCCACCTCGGGCCCTTCGACGGTCGCGAAGCCGAGGCGCGCGAAGATGTCGAGGATCTGGCGGCGCACCTGCGTGACGGGGTGCAGGCGACCCCGGGGCGCGGGGCGGCCCGGCAGGGTGACGTCCAGCGCCTCCACGTTGGCCAGCGCGGCGCGCCGAAGATCCTCGCGCCGGGCGTCCAGCGCGGCCTCCAGCGCAGCCTTCGCGGTGTTGGCGGCAGCGCCCACCGCGCGGCGCTCGTCCTCCGGCAGCCCGCCGAGCCCCCGCAGCACCGCCGTCAGCGACCCCGACCGCCCGAGCACAGCCGTCCGCCACGCCTCCAGCGCGGCCTCATCCGCCGCCCCCGCGAGGCGCTGTCGCGCTTCTGCTTCCACCTCGGCGACCCGTTGTGCACCCATGCCGGGAGTTTACCGGACGCCCAAATTAGGTACGATGCGCCCCTCAGGAGGGACATATGGCCAACGCGGCCGAAGGCCAGCCCGACCAGGACGCCGAAGAGGCAGTTCTTGACGAATCGACCGATGCGGACGAGGCTCTGCCGCAGGCACTTCCCCCGTACGAAATCACCTCCTACGGCATCGATTTCGATGTCGTGGGGCTCGTCGGACGGCTGGAACGGGGGGACATTGACGTCCCATCATTCCAGCGGAAGTTCGTTTGGACGCCCCGCCAGTGCGCGCGCTTTGTTGAGTCCCTGCTCCTCGGGCTTCCGGTTCCTGGTGTCTTCCTCTACTCAGAACCGAAGACGCGCCGCCTCGTGGTGATCGACGGCCAACAGCGGCTCAAGACCTTGCTTGCCTTCTACCGCGGCGAACTTGACGGGAAGGCCTTCCGCCTTCCCGTGAACGAGCCCAGTCGCTACCAGCAGTTTCATCCTGCGTTTGAGGGCAAAATGATCGGCGACCTACTGGAGGAGGATCGACGACGACTCGACTCGACGATTATTCACGCGACGGTCGTCCGGCAAGATGCGCCAGAGAATGACCTAACCAGCGTCTACCATATCTTTGAGCGCATCAATTCGACTGGCACCAAACTGACCGCCCAAGAGATTCGAAGCGCGGTCTATGGCGGCCCCCTTTCCGATCTCCTTAGGCAGTTGAATCGTCAACCCGCGTGGCGCGAGATTTTCGGGCCAGAGTCAAAGCGCCTCAAGGATCAAGAGCTGGTCCTTCGGTTCATCGCGTTGTTGTATGAACTCGAGAGCTACGCGCGGCCGATGACCGACTTCCTGAATTCGTTCATGGGGCGACACCAGTCACTCGAGGACCTCAACGCGAACGAAATCTCGCGCGTGTTCGACGACACCATGGTTCTACTAACGCGGTCTCTAGGCCGAAGGGCCATCCGACCAGCTGGGCCGTTGAACGCAGCCGTGTTCGATGCGGTGGCAGTCGGTCTCGCACGGAGAGTCTTGCGAGGCCCCGTCACCGATCTCGACGGGCTTAAGCAAGCACACATCGCCTTGCTTGCGCGCCCCGACTTCTGGGAGTGGGCTGGTCGGGCCACTTCTGACGACGCGAGTGTGACGGGGCGCGTGCAGGCCGCGATCGACCTGTTCGCCGAGATCCCGTAGGGATTCGTGGTGGCCGCTAAGACTCTCCGACACGCGAATCGAGCGAAGTTGGACGCCGCTATGGCACGCGCAAATGCGGATGCCCTCCCCGATGAAGTGCGGTCAGACCTCGCCAAGTACCTGTGTGTCCGGGTCTCGGGATACATCGAGCAAGCTGTACGTGAAATCCTCGAGCAGTATGCGCAGACCAAGGCACACGAACGAGTTGCCAGGGTTGCAGGGCGGCAAGTGTCTCGGCTTCAGAACCCCTCGAAGGGCCACCTGCTCGAGTTAGTGGATGCGTTTGACCCCGAGTGGAAGACACAACTTGAAACCTTCCTCACGGACGAGCGAGACGGGGCACTCACAAGCATCATGAGCAACCGCCACCAGATCGCACACGGAGGAGACAGCGGGATCACGCTTGTCAGGCTCCGAGAGTGGGCGAAGCCAGCAATGGAGGTGGTGGACTTCCTCGATGGCTTGTGTGTCCGCTAGCCATCCGCGATCCCCCAACCTGACAGATATCCTCTATCCCTGCTTTCCGCTCCCTCCCCGCCCCCCGCCCGCGCTCGGGGCGGCGAGGCGGTACGATGCGGCTGCACACGCGAGAGCGCCGGGGGAGGACCGCCATGATCCGAGGCTACGTGCTCATCGAGACCGAGGTGGGGGCGACCCAGTCCGTGGGGGACGCCGTGCGGCACGTGCGCTCCGCCTTCGGCAAGATCGTCGCGGTGGACACCGTCACCGGGCCGTACGACGTCATCGTGCAGATCGAGGCGGAGGACCTGGACCGCCTCGGCAAGGCGATCACCAGCGAGGTGGCCACCGTCCCGGGCGTCCAGCGCACCACGACGTGCCTGTCGGTGAACCTCGCGTAGCGCGAGGCTTCGAGCGGCGGGGGGCGCCCATCCCCTGCCCCCTTCCCTGCGCGGGAAAGGGGATGAAGTGTTGGGGGCTGCGCCCCCAACGGCCCTGCCGGATAGCGCGAAGATCGAAGGGGCGTAGCCCCTTCGAATCTCAACCCCTCCCGCGCCGGGAGGGGGAGGGGTGGGCCGCCCCCCGCGTCGCATCGACAGGGCTCCTCGACGCACCCGGGTCGCGTCGACGGCGCTCGTGAGCGCGTGGCGCGGTACCATCGGCGCATGACGAACGACGAGCACACCTACTCCGCCACCAGGAGCGGCACCCGCAGCATCCTCCCCGGCAACATGATCTCCGTGGAGGAGGCGCGGGCGCGCATCCTCGACGTTTTCGGGGTGCTGCCGGCGGTGGAGACGCCGCTGACGGAGGCGCTGGGCCTCGTGCTCGCGCAGGACGTCGTCGCGGGATTCGACATCCCGCCGCTCGCCAACACCGGCATGGACGGCTACGCCCTGCGCGCCGCGGACACCGCCGGCGCCGAGTACGACGCCCCGGCGATGCTCAAGGTCATCGGCTACCTCCCCGCGGGGGCCGTCTTCGACCGCGAGGTCGCCTCGGGCGAATCGGTCCGCATCATGACCGGCGCGCCCATGCCCCCCGGCACGGACGCCGTGGTCCCCTTCGAGGAGACGGACGAGTACGACTGGTCGAAGGCCGACGCCCGCTACCAGCAGGGCGACTGGCAGCAGGCCCCCCGCGACGAGGTGCGCATCGACGTGGAGGCGCGGCCCGGCGCCAACGTGCGCGAGGCTGGCGAGGACGTGCGCGCGGGCGAGACGGTGCTGCGCGCCGGGACGCTCCTCGGTCCCGCGCAGATCGGCGTGCTCGCCTCGGTGGGCGTGGACCGCGTGCTGGCGCATCGCCGCCCGGTGGTCGCCGTGCTCTCCACCGGCGACGAGCTCCTGCGCCCCGGCCAGGCGCTGGTCCCCGGCAAGATCTACGACGCCAACGCCTTCTCGCTGGCCGCGCAGGTGCGCGCGTTCGGCGGCATCCCGCGCATCCTCGACGTCGCGCTGGACACCGTGGAGGCCCTCACCGCGCGCATCCACGAGGGCCTGGCGAACGCGGACCTGCTGGTCACCAGCGCCGGCGTCTCGCGCGGCGACTTCGACGTGGTGAAGACGGTGCTCGCCGCGGAGGGCGAGGTCGGCTTCTGGACGGTGCGCATGAAGCCGGGCAAGCCCCTCGCCTTCGGCACCTTCAATGCCCCGGGTGGGGCCCCCGGTGGACGGCGCGTCCCGCACCTCGGCCTGCCGGGCAACCCCGTGTCCGCGATGATGACCTTCGAGCTCTTCGGGCGCCCCGCCATCTTCAAGATGCTCGGCCGCCTGCAGCACGACCCGGAGGCGTGGAAGCGCCCCACCGTCCGCGCCGTCGCCCAGGACCCGATTCGCAACACGGACGGCCGCCGCTTCTACGCGCGCTGCCATGCCGCGCAGGACGCGGACGGCACGTGGCGCGTGCGCCTCACCGGACCGCAGGGCTCCGGCGTGCTCACCTCCATGTCGCTCGCGAACGCGTACGCGATCTGCCCGGAGGACATCGACGTCATCGCCCCCGGCGAGACGTGCGAGGTGATGCTCGTGGACCGCGAGGCCCCGCCCCGCCAGCCGGGATGGGCAGAGCCCGCCACCTAGACCGGGGTCCCGCATGGCCGCAGTCCTGCGCGTGATCGGCCCGCCGGGGTCCGGCAAGACCCTGCTCATCGTCTCGCTCGCCGAGGCCCTCCGGTCGCGCGGCCACCGCGTCGCCACCGTGTCGCCTCGACGCGACGGCGCGACGCTGATCGTGCTGTCCAACAGCGGGCGCGTGACGGTGGAGCAGCCCCTGGGCCTGGAGCGCCTGCGCGGCGCCATCCCGTCGATGGACCCGAGCGTTGCGATCATCCTCGCCGAGGGCTACGACGCTCCCGGGGACGCCGCCTTCCCGGCGATCGTGCTCGCCCCCCGCGGCGCCGCCCCCGCGGCCGGCGCGCTTGCCGTCGTCGCCAGCGAGGAGATCGAGGCGACGTTCGCGCGCCTCGGCCCGGGGGAGATGGACTCCGGGGCGACGCGCGGCCTCGTGGACCTGGTCGAGCAGCGCGTCCTCGGCGTGCCGCCGGGCGAGCCACCTGCCGCGCCGCCCGCCCCTGTGCGAGGCTGGCGCGCCGCGCTGCGCCGGTTCATCGTGCGCCAGCGCCGCCGGTCGGACCCCTAGATCACGGCCTCGAACCCCTGGAAGGCGTGCGTCGGGACCTCCCAGCGGAAGGTCACCTCGTCGACGCGGGAGAGCGCCGGCCCCTCGCGCAGTCGCTCGACGAACTGGCGGAGCACGGACTCATCGCCCTCGGCCAGCACCTCGACGCGCCCGTCCGGCAGGTTCTTCGCGTACCCGGAGACGCCGAGGCGCATGCCCTCGTAGGCGCAGAACGCGCGGTAGCCCACGCCCTGCACGCGCCCCCTGGCGAGCGCCACGATCTGCCGTTCGCGCGCCATCCGGCGGTCCTCGCTCGCCCCGGCTACCCGCGCGCCAGCGACTGCACCGTCCGCGACACGAGGTCCTCGGGCACGTTCCCGAGCACCACCGGGCGCCCGACGCCCTCGAGGAGCACGAAGCGCATTTGCCCCTGCTCGACCTTCTTGTCGCGCTGCATCGCCTCCAGCACCGCGCGCACGTTGATCCCCGGCGCCACCAGCGGGAGCCCGAACGAGCGCAGCAGATCGGCCTGCCGGTCCAGCACGGCGGCGTCGAGGACGCCGGCCTCGACGGCGATGCGGCCCGCGCCCATCATCCCCACCGCCACTGCCTCGCCGTGCATGTACTCCGTGTACCCGGTGGACTGCTCGATCGCGTGCCCGATCGTGTGGCCGTAGTTCAGGATCGCGCGGATCCCGCGCTCCTGGGGGTCGCTGGACACGATGATCGCCTTCAGATGCGATGAGCGACCGATGACGTGCGCCATCAGTTCCGGGTCGGCGGTACCCGCCGCCAGCGCGCGCGCGTTCGCCTCCAGCGTCTCCAGCAATCCGGGGTCGAGGATGAAGGCGTGCTTGATCACCTCGGCGAAGCCCTCGATGTGCATGCGCCGGGGCAGGGTGCGCAGCACGCTGACGTCCGAGAGCACCGCCGCGGGCTGGTGGAACGCACCGACGAGGTTCTTGCCCTCGGGCAGATCCACGGCCACCTTGCCGCCGATCGCCGCGTCGTTCATCGCCAGCACCGAGGTCGGAAGCTGCACGAACGGCATCCCGCGCAGGTAGGTCGCCGCGACATAGCCCGCGAGGTCGCCGACCACGCCGCCGCCCAGCGCGAGGATGACGTCGCGCCGCTCCGCGCGCTCGCCGGCAAGCCAGCGGTAGAGCTCGGAGGCCATGCGCTGCGTCTTGGAGGCCTCGCCGGCCGGGATGACGTACGAGGCCCCGGCGATCCCACCGACGTCGAGCGCCTCGGCGACGGCGCGGCCGTGGGCCTCCATGACGTTCGTGTCCGAGACCAGGAAGACGCGCCGGCCGGCGAGGCCGATCTGCTGCAGGCGGTCGGGGAGGCGGCGCAACTCACCCGGCGCGACCCAGATCGGGTAGCGCTGCACGCCGGTGTCCACCAGCGCAGCCGGGCCGCGCGCCGGTTCCTCGCTGCCCAGTCGCTCCAGGCGGCGCGGGCGCGAGACGAGGCCGGCCGCATCGTTCGCCCACGCGCTCAGGATGCGCGCCACCGCGCGGTCACGCGTCTCGTCGAGCTCGGCGGCGCTGCCCATCACCGGCACCCAGAGGTCGGCGTGGTTGTAGTACGGCCGCCGGTCGGCATCGAGCTCGCGGAGGCGGCGCTCCAGGTCGCCGTCCACGAGCGGGCGCACGGGCTCGCCCTCGGACGGGAGCCGTCGCGCGATCTCGCCGGGCGTCGCGTCCAGGTAGCAGATGAAGCCGCGCTCGCCGAGCGCGCGGCGGTTCCGGGCGGAGAGCATGACTCCGCCGCCGGTGGCGATCACCGCCGGCGACTGGCCCGCCGCCTCAGCGACGACCTCCTCCTCGATGCGCCGGAACGCCGGCTCGCCGCGCTCGATGATGAGGTCGGCGGCCGTCTTCTGTTCGCGCGCGAGCACGAGATCGTCGGTGTCGAGGAACGGCCACGCGAGGCGCTCCGCGAGCGCCCTCCCCACCGTGGTCTTGCCGACGCCGGAGAGCCCGACGAGGACGATCTGCCGTGGCGTACCAGTCATGAGCGTGGCTCCCGCGGACCCACCGTGGCCATGAACGCCTCGAAGTTCCGATACACCTCGTCCACGTGATCCCCGCCGAACTTCTCGAGCATGGCCTGCGCGAGGACGATCGCGACCATCGCCTCGCCGATGACGCCACCCGCCGGCACCACAGCGATGTCCGAACGCTCGTAGAACGAGGTGGTCTCCTCGCCCGTGAGGAGGTCCGCCGTGGGCATGCGCTGGGGGACGGTGGAGATCGGCTTGAGGAAGCCACGGACCACGATGTCCTCCCCGTTGGTCATTCCGGCCTCCAGGCCGCCCGCGCGGTTCGTTGCTCGTTCCCACTTGCGGCGCTCCCACGCGGAGGCGGGGAGGATGACGTCCTGCACGAGCGACCCGCGCATCCCCGCGCCGGCGATCCCCTCGCCGATCTCCACGGCCTTCACCGCGTTGATCGACATCACCGCCTGCGCCAGGCGGCCGTCCAGCTTGCGGTCCCAGTGCACGTGACTCCCCAGGCCGAACGGCACGCCCGAGG
>Ga0172380_10004224_pt1 | contig 18690 bp, 18 predicted proteins | sample Leawe162metaG_FD_119747 | JGI IMG/M metagenome (GOLD analysis project Ga0172380, IMG submission 119747) | Leachate microbial communities from a municipal landfill in Southern Ontario, Canada - Leachate well 162 metaG | ecosystem: Engineered > Solid waste > Landfill > Unclassified | place... | reverse complement strand
TTATATGCTAATATATAATTGACACCTAATAAAACAATTGATCGCTGAGGCTTTTTTAATATTCGTCCCCAAAAAGGGATAGTTGTGCCGATGAATATTGCCTATGGCGATGTTTTATTGGGTGTCCATGACTATCCCTTTTTGTATATAAAAATAAAAATATGGAAACAAACAACAGAGAAATAATAACAATTAATGCTAGCATTGAAAATTATTTTGGTGCTTTAGCTAAGGTTTTGCTTTTATTAAAAAAGGACTATCAAGAAAAAACCTATCTTTTTGACAAAGATAAGTTTTTGACTGAAATTATTCGAGATTTAAAGATGTATCAAAAACATTATAAAATCGTTAGAAAATAATCATATGGACATAGAAAAAGACAAAAGATGTATTCTTTATTGTCGAGTATCCAGTAAAGAGCAAGAAGAAAAAGGATATTCGCTTGAAGCTCAAGAAAAGTTGCTTTGCAATCACGCAGAACGCAACGGTCTTGTTATATCAAAAACTTTCAAAATTTCCGAATCAGCTAGCGGAAAACAAATCAGAAAGACTTTTGATGAGATGTTAAGGTATATAAAGAAAAGAAAAATAAATATTATCCTTTGCGAAAAAATTGATCGCCTAACTCGAAATTTAAAGGACGGAGCCGTTATCAGCGATTGGGTTTCCGCCGACCCTTTGAGAGAGGTCCATTTTGTTAAAGAAAATTTTATCGTGAGCCAAAATACTAAGGCTCATGAAAATTTGGTTTGGGATATGAAAGTTGCTATTGCTAGATTTTACACCAATAATTTAAGTGAGGAAGTAAAGAAGGGGCAAAAAGCAAAAATTGAATCGGGCTGGATTCCAAACGGGCAAAAGTTTGGATATAAAACCGTGGGTGAAAAAGGACACAAAAACCAAGTACCAGACGAAAAAATAGCCCCTCATATTAAAAGGGCTTTTGAGTTATATAATTCCAGTAATTACACTATTGGCCGATTAGAGGAAACACTCTATAAAGAGGGTCTAAGAGGTAGAAACGGAAACAGAGTCGGCAGAAGTACGCTTCATCGACTGTTAGGAGACCCGTTCTATTGTGGCTATATTTTATGGAATGAAGAAGAATATGAGGGCAAACAAGAATCTATTATATCCGAAACTCTTTTTAATGAGGTTCAGGATAAATTAAAGAGGAAATATAAGGCAGGACAACTCAAAAAGCACTATCATGTATTTAAGGGCTTAATTAAGTGTGCCGAGTGTGGTTGCCTGATAAGCTGGGAAACGCAAAAAGGACACCATTACGGCCGTTGTCGTGGCTTTAAGCCTTGCTCCAGGACGAGCTATGTCCGACAAGATGTTGTCGAGAAGAAACTTGATAACTTAATGGAAAGAATAAAGCCAAAAGATAAGGTTGTTTTGAATTGGATAAATAAGGCTTTAAAAGAAAAGCACAAAGATAAAAAGAAATATTCTGAAAATACAAGAGAAAGCCTTAATTTGGCATTAAAAAAAATGGACAATAGACTTGATAGGATATACGAGGATAAATTAGACGAGATTATATCCGCAGAATATTACAAAAAGAAATTTAAAGAATTTTCCAAGAAGAAAAAGGAAATTTTAGAAGAAATGGACAAATTAGGAAAACGAGTCAATAACTATTACGAGATTGGCATAGCGATTCACGAATTAGCTTTTACAGCTAAGGAAAAATATCATAGTGAAAAAGCGACTTTTGATGACAAAAGAACGCTTGTGAATAGTATTTTTGCCGATATAAAACTAAAGAGCGATAAAACGCTTGAAATTAAATATACAACAGCTTTTGATTTTTTGTCCGAATGGATACCCAAGCTAAACGCTACTTCTGAACTACTAAAAAATGGCGAGTATTACAAAAAAACAGGCACTCTCGTGCCTGCTCATTCTACTCTGCTCGCGGGGTGGGATTCGAACCCACGACCAATTGGTTAACAGCCAACTGCGCTACCGCTGCGCTACCCGCGAATACTAAAATAACTACCTTTATGAATCCGGTAATTAGAATACTTAAAATTGCTTTAAAAAATATAAATTTGTAAATTCGGAAATTCGTTAGAAGTCTCTCAATTTCTTCAATCCATCGTGCTTTCTAATTCTCTCTAAAGCTTTGGCCTCGATTTGCCGAATACGTTCGCGGGTAACATCAAATTCTTGTCCAACCTCCTCTAGAGTATGAGCGACGCCGTCAATTAAACCAAAACGCATTTCCAGGATTTTTTCTTCTCTCGGCGATAAAGTCGCCACTACTTCTTTAACATAATCTTTCAGAAGTTGCAAGGCAGCGGCTCGGTCTGGAGAAATGTTTTTTACGTCCTCAATAAAGTCCTCGAGGGTCGAATCTTCTTCGTCTTCACCCACGGTTGTTTCTAAAGAAATGGTATCTTGCGAGATTTTTATAATATGTCTAACCTTGTCAATATCTTCTCCCATCTCGGCGGCAATTTCTTCCGGTAAAGGTTCACGGCCCAGGTCCTGAATTAAACGTCTTTCGACTTGGGTAAACTTATTTATTGTCTCAACCATGTGCACCGGAATACGAATCGTTCGGGACTGATCGGCTAAAGCCCTCGTAATCGCCTGGCGAATCCACCAAGTGGCGTAAGTCGAAAACTTATAGCCTTTGCGATATTCAAATTTTTCTACCGCTCTAAATAAACCAATATTTCCTTCCTGAATTAAATCTAGCAAACTCAAGCCTTTGGCGCCGATAAATTTTTTCGCGATGGAAACAACTAAGCGCAAGTTAGCTTCAATTATCTTTCTTTCCGCGTCTTTATCCCCCTTCTCTTTTCTCTTTGCTAATTCAATTTCGCCTTCAGTATCAAGCAAGGGCACGCGTCCGATTTCCTTCAAGTACATTTGGATGGAATCGGAATTTAGTTTCAATAAGTCGATATTTTTCGCCGCCTCCATCAAAGATTTTTTGCTCGATTTCTTTTCTGGCTTATCTTTTTCCGTCTCATCGATGTTTAAAAATTTGCCCGCATCTTCAAAAATCTGCAATCCACTTTCCTGCAAACGGCTTAAAAAGAGTTCGTATTCAAAAATATATTCTTCCACCTCAGGAAAAAGACGCAAAAGTTCGGTCTCGGTTAAGAAACCCCTGGTCTTCCCTTTTCTAATTAAATTTACCATCTCCTCTTCGGTTGGCTTTTCAATCTTTCTCTCTTCTTCAATCTTTTTCTTTATTGGCTTTTTAGCCGGAGAGAAACTTTTCTTAAATTTCTTTGGCTTTTCGGCGCGCACGGCAACGGCTTTAGATTTCTTCACCTTCTTAGCCGTATTCTTTTTAATTTTTTTATTTTTATTAGCCATACTTTCCAAAATTTATCGCCGCTTTGCGCTAAAGTTTAATTATTATATTCGAGGCTTATTTTTATTATTGTTCGCCAATTTCCCGAAGCTCATCCGAAAGCATCTTCAGTTCCCCCATTAAAGCGCCGGCCTTTCCGCCTTCGCCCTCGGTTTCGTAGTGGGCGATGGTTTTCTCAATCTCTTTCATCCGACGCATTAAATAATGTTTCTTTAAATATCTAATAATTTTAATAATTTCCGCTTTGGCTTGGCTATCGTCAAGTTCGTAAAAATCTTTATCACCCAAAAGTACCAGCTGATCTAATAACTTGAGCTGGTTATCTTCGTTCGCGGAAATTTGCCGACCGCCGTTTTCCGTTTGGTTCTCCAAAAAGGCGGCGTTAAGCCAATTTTTTAGATTATTATAGCTAACTTTGGCTCCGGACACGGCCTTCCCTTGCCCACTATTCCGATTGTCCGCGATAACATTATTATAATAGATTATTAAATTTTTGTAAAACAGCTTATTTATCATACCTCCGATTTGATCAAGCTGCAAGCGGTTAGCCGTATATTCCAAAAGAGAGGGAAATTTTACCAAAAGCGCGAGCAATAATTCAGAGAGCATTTCGTCTTGCTCGGGCCGGGGGCGGTTTGTTGGTTGGGGCGGTTCTGGGCTCTTGTGCTGGCTTAAATCACGGCTGACTTGGGCGGAAAAAGTCTCTCGCAAAACATTTTCCTCAACTTCAATTTTCTCGCTCAATTTTCTTAGCCAAAAATCCTGCTCAATTCTGTTTCCTAATTTAATGATAATCGGTAAAATTTCCTTAGCCGCTTTTCTCTTATTCTCTACTAACTCTAAATTCAAGCCGGAAAAAATTTTATCAAAATAATATTCCATAATCGGCTTGGCGGTTTTAACCGCCTCCACCCAGTCTTCTGGATTATTTTTTATGCATTCGTCCGGGTCTTTACCAGCCGGCATCAAAACGACTTTTATGTTCATTTCAGCTCGCATCGCTTCTCTAATCCCACGATCGGCGGCCATTTGGCCGGCCTTATCCATATCAAAACCTAGGGCGATATTATTAGTATAGCGTTTAATTAACTTTATCTGCTCTTCGGTTAAAGCTGTGCCGGAGGAAGCGATAATATTTTTAAAGCCGTGTTGATGAGCGGTGATAACATCCATCTGCCCCTCTACCAGTATGGCCAAATCTTCACTCTTAATCGCCATCTTCGCCCGATCTAAACCAAAGAGAATTCGGCTCTTATCGTAAATCACGGTCGCCGGACTGTTGATATACTTGCCCATTTTTTCCTCTTTTTCTTTTTCCGGCCGAACCCGGGCAGTTAAAGCCACGACCGCGCCGTTAACATCAAAAATCGGAAACATTATTCGGTCACGAAAGCGGTTATAAAATTTTGACCCACTTTGACTCTTAACACTTAAGCCGGCTAAAAATATTTCGTTTTCACTATAACCTTTACCTCTTAGCATATTGAGTAGATCGTCCCAACTATCCGGGCTATAACCGATTTCCCACCCTTCAATTGTCTCTATTTTCATGCCCCGCTTATCAAGATAGGCGCGCACGCTTTCAGCGGATTTTTCCGCCAAGAGAGATTTGTGATAATACCTAGCGGCAATCTCCATGATATCAAGGAGGCGGTTTCTTTGCGTCGTTAATTTTGGATTTTCTTTTCTTAAAGTCACTCCCGCCTTCGGGGCTAAATTACGCAAGGCTTCGGAAAAACTAACGCCTTCGATTTCCATCACGAAAGAAAAAATATCTCCGCCTTTTCCGCAACCAAAACAATGCCAAATTTGCTTTTCTGGCGAAACCACAAAAGACGGCGACTTTTCCCTATGGAAAGGACAAGTCGCGCGAAAATTTATCCCTGCCGGTTTTAAGGCGATATACTCGCGAATTACTTCCACGACATCCAGTTTTGATTTTATTTCCTCTGCCTGATCCACAGTTAAGATTTAAGAATTTAAAATTTAGAATCGTAGGAACAGGGCGGTGCCCTGTTCCTACCCGCAATGACAATAAATATTTTTGAAAATTAGCTGAACATTCTTCTCCACCAGCCTTTCTTCGGCTCTGATTTTATGTTTCTATCAAATTCGCCATGACCGATTATATCTTCTCCATCTGCAGTTTTCATGCTCAAGCCGGAATTTTCTGAAGGCGAGCTAAGAAGCGATTTTAAGCGGGCAATTTCTGCACCAACGTTTTCTCCATCATACTCAGCATTGTGCATATGACTGCCTTGGTAACTGGCTTGCTTTTGGTCTAAATGGAGATTAAAAATAACTCTTTCGGAATTTTCTTCAACGTACATATGTAGGCGCGGATAAAAATCTCCGCCCAAACGACGGACAAAACTTTCGTGCCCCATTTTCCGATCGCGAATATAGGCATAACCGGCTCGACGCAACCATTGCTCCGGCGCCATGTCCAACTGATTTTTATTAACAATTAATTTCATAATATTTCCACAAATTTAAAAATACGATACAAATCTACGAATCCATGCTAATCAACTAATATACCAATCTGCCGGCAGTATTTATCGTTACGTATTCGCAAATTCGCGGATTAGCGTTTATTAGTAGATTAGCATAACATTATTTGTAGATAGCTTTTTCCCAACTTAATCTATAAAGCTCTAAAACTTCCTCCTGACTCGGCAATTTTTCCACTGCCTTTCTCGCGCCTGCGCCCAGTCGTTTACTTAAGTCGCTATCTTCTATAATTTTTAACATTGCCTCGACTAAACCAACATCATCTTTAACACCAATAATCAGACCCGATGCTTTATCCTTTATAACTTCTTCAGCGCAGCCAACTTTAGTCATGATTATTGGCAAGCCAGCACTAGCCGCCTCAACTACGGCCAAACCCCAGCCTTCGTAGTTAGATGTTAGCACAAAAGCGTCAGCTTGGGCATAAAAATCTCGCAAGTCATTTTGCCAGCCAAAAAACTTAACGCCATTGCCTAAATTTAAAAAATCAACCATTTTCTCCAACTTTTTTCTCTCACTTCCCTCGCCCGCAATCCATAGCTTAGCCTCGCTATGTTTTTTTATCACCTCGGCCATCGCCTTAATCTGCAAAGTAATATTTTTTACCGGCACCAATCTCCCAACAGTTAAAAAAATAAACTTTTCGTTTTGACTTTCCCTGCCTGCCGAAGCCTTGGCGTAGGCAGGGACTTCTACATATATCGGCGCTACGACTATTTTATCTTCATTAACGCCAAAATTATTAATTATTTCTTTTTTTAGCCTCTGGCTAACCACTCTAATACTGCTGGCGCGCGGAATGACAAACTTAGCTAAAAGTTTTCTCAAACCAAAATATTTCTCAAAACCATGAATCTGAATTTCCAATCCAACTTTAAATTTAACCGCCAAGCGCCAAGCCAATATCGCCAAATAATATTGATCTTGGACAGTAATCACGTCAGGTTTTTCTGCTCGCAATATTTTTTTTGAGATATTATAAATCTGAAAAAACTTAACCAATCTATTCACTCCGCCCGCTCCAAAAATTTCGGTTTTGTCGGACAAGACGAGCCTTTCTTTTTTTGCGCTCGGCACGACTACGATATATCTATCCACCAAAGTTTCATAAGCTAAAACGCGCTTCGCTAGGCGAGAATCTTTATTTAATATGGAATTGTCGAGCCCTAAACTTAAAATTTTCATTCTTTTGAAAAAATCATTCTTAATTAAATTTTTAAGGCCTCCAGGTGCGCCTCAACTACTTTTTCCCAGACAAAGTCATTGGCTAATTTTTCCTTAGCGTTATTTTTTAATTTCTCAACCAAATTATTGTCTGACAAAACTCTTCTTAAGCAGGCTTTCATCTCATCTTCCTGGTTGTACTTAAAAACTAAGCCGTTATATTCGTTGGTGATAATTTCCGGAGTTCCGCCGGCATTGGTCGCGACAATCGGCGCTCCGAAATAAAGAGCCTCGACTAAGGTGTGAGCAATGCCCTCGTAATTAGAGTTTAAGACGTAAGCGTCAGCCGACAAGTACCAAGGAATAACTTCCGCTCGAGGTAATCTTCCCAAAAATCTAACATCAAGGTTAGGCTCTTTTTTTAGTTGTCCTGCCTTTTCTTTAAGATTTTCTAACTCCGGGCCTTCGCCGATAATTATTAAAGATATACCGGAAAATTCTTTATTTAACTCGGGTAAAATTTCTAAAATTTTTTCGAGGCCTTTCCAGGGAACTAAACGGCCGACCGTTACAATAACTTTCCCTTTTAGATTATTATTTTTTCGGAAAACGTCAGCGCTAAAACCGGTAGGACGAGCTAAATACTCGACCGAGTTATGAACAACCATAATCCGATCTTTCTTTACGCCGAAACTTTCAAGCAAATTTTTCAAGAAAAAACAGTCGGTAATGACGGCTTGGCAACTTTTTAAAATCCGGTTACGGCACCATTTTAAAACGGAAATTTTTAAATTAATGAATTTTTTTTGAAACGTGACGATATCATCTCGGGTTAAATTTAAATTTGAAGCCGTTTCCCAGGCCACGTCTCCAGTAAATCGAGCCACTAAGCGGCGGCCGCTAATTTTGCTGGCGATCCAAGCGGAAAAACCAGGCCAATAGGTATCAAGAGCGTAAATCTGGTCATTTCTGAAAGAGAGAAAAATCGCATTTTTAACCAAGCGAAAAATCCGAAAAAACTTTTTTTGCGCCAGGGAAATTCTTACTACCCTATACGGCAGATCATCCTGAACGTCGCCATAGGTCAAAACCGTTATTTCGTAGCCCTTCTCAAGCAAGCTAGGGACGAGATTAGCGAGGAGCGAGGCTGGGCCGCCTATTTCCGGAGGGAAAGCTCCACTTATTATCAAAACTCGTTTTTTTGTTTTAGCGCCGATTCTTTTCTTTTCGAAAATTATAAATCTATAAATTCCTAAATTACCAAGACCCAAAACAGCGCCGACGATGATTTGGGCCAATAGATATTGAGTACTAAAATATTCTACCAATGAATACATGCCAGCGGCGTTTAAAAAAAGATTAGCGACACCGACTATAAAATATAAAGACATTTGCCGATAAATTTTTTCTCTACCGCTGTCCCGAAAAGTCCAAAATTTTTGCAAAGAAAAACTAACAAAGTAAGCGGCTAAAAAAGCTAGACCGACGGAGATCATGTACCAAACTCCGACGATATCCGTCAGAACGTAAAGAAAAGCCAAATCAACCATAGCGGCAGTTCCGCCGGAAATAATATATTTTATTATTAACTTATATTTATCGATCCGACAATAAATTCCTGGACACGCGGAGCGAAAAAAAGCCTTACAGCCTCGATAGAGATTAAACATAAACTAACTTGTTAAATCCGTTAAAATCTTTTCTATATTTTTCGCGATATCTTTCCAATTAAATTTAACTTCTACCATTTTTTTGGCCGCGGCGATTACTTTCTCAACTTCTTTTTTGTTTTCCGCTTTTAAAACATACTCAATCTTATCGGCGATACTATTCGGATTTTTTACTTGAGCAAACCAACCCGTTTTTCCCTCCTCTAAAAAATCTGGTATGCCTCCAACCGGCGTCGCGACCACCGGCGCTTGGCAAGCCATGGCTTCCAAAAAAACATTGCCCAAGCCTTCCGATAAAGACGGCCGGCAAAAAACATCGGCGAGATTATAATATTTTGGCAAATCATCCGGCGCAACATGGCCTAAAAATAAAACTTTATTTTCAATTTTTAAATCGGCAACTAATTTTTTCAAGACGCTTTCTTCTTCTCCTTGGCCGCAGATTAGCAACTTAACGGATTGGCCACCATCAGAAATTTTCGCAATCGCTTGAATTAAATCCTCCAACCCATTTTTTTTAACCAATCTTGAAACCGAGAGGATTATTTTTTCTGGCTTTTTTATTCCTAATTCTTTTTTTAACGCTTCTATCTCTGGTCTAATCTCTAGTTTAAATCTTTCGAGATCAACGCCGTTCGGCACAACTTTAATCGGCACTAGGGCGCCCATTCTTTTTGCCCACAAAGCCAGATAAGAACTTATGGCTTGAATATAATCGGCTTGCGTAAAAATCTTCTTAAATTTTTCGCCCAGCCAAAAAGCTTTTCTTTCAATTTCCTTTAAGTCATCACCTTCCTGCAAAGTTAACAAGAAAGGTATGTCTTTGTGTTGCTTCTTAAATCCTAAAGCCGCTAACCCGCCGAAGCTCGCCATAATCGCCCAAGTAGCGTCAAATTTATTTTTCTTTGCTAAGCGAGAAGCAAAATTTGCCCCAAAAAAAGCCAAAAATAATTTATCGATTATGGGAATCCCTAAGCCGATTCGATAAACTTCAACGTTGCCTAGGCGTTCGTACTTAGGCAAGCTTCTCGCTAGCTTCGCCGTAATCATGACAAATTCAAAATCAGGGATTCGATCTGTAATCTCTTTTACAGCCACCTCTGCCCCGCCGACGAAAGGAAAATAGGCGGTAGAAAAAATCAAAATCTTTTTCATCCCTTTAAATTAAAGAATAGACCAAATAATTAAATACCGATTTCCTTCTTAAATTCGGCCAGCCAATCCGGCAAATCGACCGTCGGCTCCCAACCGAGGAGTTCTTTAGCTAAACGATTATCAGCTAGCGTGCCTTTTGGCTCAATGCGAGGCGGAAGGTAAACCGTTGGTCCACCAATCATTTTTGCTAACTCATTAACGCTGTAATTTTTTCCGCGTCCAATATTAATCACTTCTCCGTGGCCAACCCTATCGCTTTTTGAGGCTAAAATATTAGCCCGAGCCACATCGATAACGCTGGTAAAATCTCGCCGTTGCTCGCCGTCGCCGACAATCGTCATTGGTTTTCCCTCCAACCTTTGTTGGACAAAAATTCCGATAACTAAAGTATAGGCGCCCTCTAACGGCTGACGGTGGCCATAGACATTAAAGTAACGCAAACAAACAGTCGGCAAGCCGTAAATTCGGCTAAACAAACGGCAATACATTTCACCGACGTATTTCTGCAAAGCATACGGACTTAAAGGATTAGCCGGCATAGTTTCTTCCAAAGGCATTTTTTCTTGATCGCCGTAAGCCGAAGACGAGGCGCTATAGACTACTCTCTTTACTTTCGCATCGCGCGCGGCCATTAAAACATTTAAAGTTCCGTTAACATTAATATCGTTAAAAGTAATGGGATCTATAATTGAGGGCTGAACGCGTGGAAAGGCGGCTAGATGAAAGACATAATCCATCCCTTCAAACAAAGGTTTAATTTTTTCCAGGTCCCGAATGTCCGCTTGATGAAAATCTGCTCGAGGGTTAATGTTTTCTTTTTTTCCCGCCGACAAATTATCAATCACTAATACTTCTTCACCCTGCTTTATGAGCGCGTCCACTAAATTGGAGCCAATAAAGCCGGCCCCGCCAGTCACAATACATCTAGCCATAAATTTAAATTACAAATATTTGATAAATATCCAATATCCAAATTCCAATAATCAGACAATAACCAATAGTCAGTAGTTAATAAGAATTAAGTAACAAATAAATAATAATTGGTTATTAACTTTTGGTTATTGTTTTGGATTTGGCCATTGATTATTGGATATTAAAGTTATTTTTGAATTAGCACTTGAATTCTTGACCTTATTTTTTCCTAATAACCCCTTCACCATAAACACCTTCGAGCAAATCCAAACTTTTCCCGGTCGAGACCAATAAGTCAATATTTTTATTTTCCAGGCTTTTTAGAACTTCTAAGCCAAGAGCATCTTCACCCATATATTTTTTATACATTTCCGAGAAAGCGGCAAAATCTTTTATGAAACAATGGCCGCCGGCACCACGTCCTCCCTGATGAACCGGATTCAGGTGACTCTGCCCAATTCGAGGATCAGCGGTCATGGTCTCTTGAATAGCTTCCCAACCACAACCGCTCTTTTTCGCTAAGTCATAAAGAAGATTGATATAGATAACTTTAAAATAAAACCAGCAATTTCCGCCGTACTTTATCAGCTCGGCCTCTTTCGAAGAACAGATTATTTTATATGGGGCGTAGGGCAAAACTTCTAAAACCTCTTTAGCTTTGGTTTTATAGTCTTCGGAATCCTTTGGCAAACCAATAATATTTCTCATCGGATTGCCCGCATCAAAGGCGGCAGTAGACTCGGTTAAAAATTCCGGGGAATGCATTACATATATCCCGGGATTTTCGGCTTGAATGGATTCGGTCGTACCTAACACGATGGTTGATTTTATAATAGCAATTTTTCCTTCCCCGACCGATTTTATAGCTTTTCTCAAAATACCGTCATCAAAACCCTGGGGCGTACTGGGGGTTGGCACGGCAATAAAAACTATGTCGCACTCCTTAATTTTTTCTTTGTTTTTTACGTATGGCTCCTCAAGACTATAGCGAGTAACATCATACCCTCTTTCCTCAAAATTATCCGCATAATTTTTTCCAATCCATCCCTGGCCGATGAAGCCAATTTTTTTTGACATATCTCGTATAAACAAAAATAATAAATAAAAAACACTAAGCTTTCTTAGTTTCGAGACCCTGGTTTATATTAACCACTTTCTTTAGATATTATTGAACAAAAAAGTTAAAAAGTCAACCAAAATCACATAGCACAAAGCACGCAACACATAACAGGAAAGTGGCTTGTGATGTGTTATGCGCCTAATGTTTGTGATATAATTAAAAAATAGGAAAGCTATGATATAAAATTAAAAACATGTCAAGAAAAACTATTCTCTACCTAATTACACAAAGCGAATTTGGCGGCGCCCAGCGCTATTGCTTTGATTTGGCTATAAATTTAAAGGCGGACTATGAAGTTGTCATGGCTTTCGGCGAGCAGGGGGAAAAAGGCGCTCTAGCTAGAAAGCTAAGTGAAAATCAAATAAAATATTACCCAATAAACTTTCTGAAGAGGTCAATTTCTCCGTTTAGTGACATTATCGCCTTGATTCAAATCATCAGTCTCATAAAAAAAACAAAACCGGATATTATCCATCTCAATAGCTCGAAAATTTCCATTCTCGGCTCGCTTGCCATCTGGGTTGCTAGGCTAGGATTGAAAAAAACGTTTAGAACGGTTTACACCGCCCACGGTTGGGTCTTCAACGAACCCCTGCCCGCTTGGCAGAAAAATTTTTACATATTGGCGGAAAAAATCACGGCGCGCTTTAAAGACGTCATTATCTGCGTGTCTCACTTTGATTATGAAACAGCGATAAAAAATAAAATTGCGCTGGAAGAAAAGTTAGTTGTCGTTCACAACGGAATTGAGCCGATAAATTTTTTAGCTAAGAATGTCACCAGAAAAAAACTGAACTTAGCCCCCAACCAATTTGTAGTCGGCAGCATCGGCAACCTTTATAAGACTAAGGGCTACAAATATTTAGTGGAAACGGTAAAAATACTAAAAGATGGTGGAATAAATATAACCGCGGTCATTATCGGCGAAGGCGACGAAAGAAGAAAATTGACCGCCTTGATAAAAAAATACAATTTAGAAGATAGGGTAATTTTAATCGGTAGAATAGACGAAGCCGCCGAGTTTCTATCGGCTTTCGATATCTATGTTTGTTCTTCAGTGAAGGAAGGCTTATCCTACACTATTATCGAGGCTATGTGGGCTGGCTTGCCAATAGTCGCTACCAAGGTCGGCGGTAACGAGGAGTTAATATCAAGCGGCGAAACTGGGCTTCTAGCCGAAGCTAAAGATCCCGAAGCCATGGCGGAAAAAATAAAAGGGCTGATTAACGATTTAGAAACAAAAGAAAACCTTGGTGTTAGAGCGCGAATGAAAGCAGAGCAAGAATTTACCATCAGCAAAATGGTGACAGAAACAAAAAAAATTTATTCTATTTTCTAGAAATGCCTACTAAATTGACAAAATGACGATTATTTGATACCTTCTGATTAGGAGTAGGGATTCGCGGGCGCACTTTTGCCCACTTTTCAATATCTTCCGAGGGGGGTGAGAAATGAGTGATACCAAACTTGCCTTAGTTGTTGCGCCGGAGACAAGAAACTACGAACGTTCTCTTGTCCTTCGGGCCACCACCGAAGCCGCCGGACTCGCTTCTGGCATAGAGTCTGATTACATCATTCACTCAATCATTGCCTCGCCTGAGGTATTAGAGTCTCTTGCTAAAAGATGCGAAGTTAATGTTGTTGTCTTTGTTTCTGATGGCACCTCAGAAAACGCCCTAAGTTTTAAGAAAAAATTTCCCAACATACCAGTCTTTCAACTACTCGAAATATGCCCGGAATAAAAAGCATTCCCACACAAAAAAGGCCCCGAACATCAGGGCCTCTTTTTTATTTAAAATTTGCTATTTCGCCATAGCTTTCGCTTTTAATTCTTTCGACATCTTTTCAATAGCATAGCGCAGAGCGGTCCTAGGCATCACCTTTTTATTCTTCATCACATAAGCAAAAACTTCTCTTTCGTGCGTCTGACTAGCAACCTTTAGCATCCATCCGTAGCCTTTTCTCACTAAATCATCTTGATCAATTAACAAAATGTCCGCTATAGAAAAAATTTCTTTTAAAAATTTGCCCTGCCTCGCGGATTTGATTAAAGAAACGGCAGAAGCGCGACGCATCCAACGATTTTTTGATACTGCCCATTTCTTTAAATCCGTTAGATAGGCTGGATATCTCTCAATAAAATTTCCGATTGTATGATTGCACAGATCATCACAAGACGCCCAATTACTAATATAGTTGTTCACCCATCTCTCAAAAATTTTAAAATCTCCTGGCTCATATTTTTTACGGGCAGAATAAGACCAGTTGCAGGCGACAAAAGACTCTTCTAAATAACCTGATTTCCATAATTCCTCGCAGCAACTAAAAATTTCTTTTTTATCTCTGTCTTTAATCTCTCCCCAGAATTTTTTCCCAATCTGCGCCACCAACGCCGTGCTGGTGCCATAAACTTTTACTTTTTCTTTAAAATATCGCTCCCCGCTCTCTTTCACTTTTTCATCGGCGCGATTTTTTAATTCCTGGCGAATTTGACTGATGACATTATTCATATTAATTTTTTACAGTTGACAAAAGGCATTTTTTTTGTTAGTTTTGAATAGTTTAAAATTCGTCCTTTACCAACGAGGAGGTCGCCATGGCCAAGCTATCGGATCTTTTAGAGAAAGCGCAGGAAAAGAAAACTCTGATTGTAGTAGGATTTCTTCAGAAAGATACCTATTTTCAAGGACATGTTGTCGGGGTTCATGATGATTGTTTTGAACTAGTGACGAAGGTGGCTGATGGAAATGACCAGAAAAATCTGACATTCATTATCCCATTCACCTCGCTTATGCACATAAGACTGGTAGAAAAAAAGGCAAACGAATCATAAAATAATCACAAAAATAAAACTGATTGCACTTCCGCCAGTCATAGCAAACAACAAAAAAAAGGAGAACGAAAATGCCAGATATTGCGGTCAGACGCTTTGCGGAACGCCTGCTAAATTTAAAAAATCGTAAATCAAGCATTCACGTCCAGTTTGCTTCTGGCCTTTGGCTTAGCGGTGAGATAGTGGAGGTTCATGAAGATTTTTTTGTTTTGAGCGTTCCCGCTTCCTACGTCGGGAAAGAAAAATGCAACAAAGAAATTCCGTTTGGGGCAATTTGTTGGATATCAGCCCCTAAAACAGCAAACGACTCTAAAGAGCCTAGCTAACCCTTAACAAGACGAGGAGGAAAAATGGAAACCATTTTTATCATCCTCATAGTCATTTGCGTTCTGTGCCTCTTGGCGAATTTATTCCGGGTTAATTCTTCGATCAAAATTTTACTTAAGAACGGTCAGGCCGATGGATCAAAAATCACCGTTCACTTTAAAGGGGGCGAAGAGCGCCAGGGCCACGTTACCGAAGTACATAATAAACATTTCGTTCTTACCGACGATTCTGGGAATAGGTTAGCAATCCCTTTCTCCAGCTGCAAGTGGATTTGTACCGTCAAAAAAGAGTAAAAACTACAATCCCGTCACTAGTAATTATAGTGACGGGATTTTTTTTATTTTAGGCCGTTAATAAATTGATTGACTGAGCTTTCTAAACTTTTATCCAACTCTGCTGATTTTTTGGCGGATTCGATGGCTTTTTCTTTTTCTCCAGCCTGGGCATATAATTTTGATAAATCAATCCAGACCCGGGTGTTACTCGCTTCAACTGTCGCCAACTTCTCATATAAAATAATTATCCGCTTCAAGTCCCCTATTTCGCTATAATGGTTGATGAGCATTTTCAAAAAAGAAGCTTGAGGAAAAAGTTCAACTCCCCCCTTATCAAGACAACTATCCATAATCGGGTAGCCCTCACCTTCTCTTTCAAGGAGTATGTAGACTTTGGCTAACTGGCAAGCGCTATCATAATATTTCTCGTTAAGACTAACGGCGTATTTTAAAGTTTCGATTGCTTTTTCCACTTCGCCTCTGGTTAAATATATTTGCGCTTTGACGTAATAAACCGGAATTCTTCCCGGACTCGATTCAATCGCTTTATCAACGGCGGCCAAGGCTTGGTCGGAATAAAAATAAAATTTCTGTTCGTGATCAGTGTTTAGGCGAGAGGCCGCGTCCAGAGCCTGCGCTAATTGCAGTTCCATTAAACTATCAGCCGGGTTATATTTAACATTGGCTTGTCCCAAAGAAACCGCGTAGTCTAAAATTTCTCTGGTCTTTTCTTTATCCGGATTATTTAAAGACATTGAACTTACATAGCGAAGAAAACTGGACCGGCTATCGCGATCTAAAACCGTATTATAGCTTAGCGCTTTTTTATAAGCCTCCACCCCGCCGTTAATATCGCCTTTAGCAAAAGCCGCTTGTCCGTCAATAGTGCCGATTAACATCTTCGCCGGTTTAATATTAAACTGATAAATAATTATGAGCATAAAAAAACCAAGAGCGAAAAGAGAATAAATCTCTTTATTATCAAAAACTTTATCAACCTCTTCTTCGCCCCCGTCCTTCCCCGCCCGAGAAAGCCAATAAACGTAACCCAATATAAGCATAAGCGGAATATAGGTAGCGAGAGAATCAAAAACTACTAAATTCTGGATAAAATAAGCCGTGATTAATCCAATTATAACAATAAAATCTGGTTGGCTAATATTTTTATTTCTTAATCCACGGATTAGATAAAAAATAACGGCGATAAAAATCGACAGATAGGTTATTAAGCCCAAGAGACCGGAAGTAGAAGCGATATCGATTAAGTTATTGTGCGCTTGGTCGAAATAAGTTTCACTTCGGGTAAAATTATAAAAATCCGGCGTAAAATATTTATCAAAGATAATGGCATAATTACCGAGGCCAGTGCCAAAAATCGGATGATTTTTAAAATCTTGCCCTGCCGCGCGCCAAGAAATAAAGCGAGTCTGCATAGTAGCGTCAGCAAAGTTAATTTGGGTAATGCGCCTCAAAAAGGAATTATTTACTACGAAATTTTTGTCAGCATTCAAGAATAGGATCGCACCCGCCAAAATTATAACCGCCAGAGCTATACCACTACCGATTTTTATTTTCTTACTCTGTGCTAAAACCGCGGACAAAAAAAACATAACCACCAAACTGGCGGCAAAGCCTAAGTACGCGCCTCTAGTTCCGGAAAAAACCAAAGCCAGGAGGATTAAAAAACCAGCTATTCCTAAAGCTATCTGCCAGAAACGATTTTTAGTTTTGAAAAATAAAATAAAAACGAAAAATAAATTAAAAATCGCGTAAGCGCCGACATAGGCGGCATTACCAATGGTCGCGATAATACGATTACTCCCCAGGGGACTCGTTATTATTCCGAGCCTCTGAGCGATACCATGTACGCTGACAATCACGCCAACCGCCACAAAAGCCAAAAATAAATAGCGCCAATCAGACCACGAGCGCATAACTGTGATAACAATAAAATAAAGAATTAAAAAATGAAGCAAAGAAAAAAATCCAAGCATCCTCTCTACGTCTCCCCAAAAACTCAAATTAAAATCAACGCTAAAAAACGAGGAGAGCAACAAAGACGCGAAAAAAGCTAAAAGCCCGAAAGATACCAAATTTTTCTTCGGCCGCCAACTTGGATATTTAATAATAAGAGCCGCCCAAAAAACAAATAATATTTCTAACAAAATATTAAAATATATCTGTTTGGTGCTGATATAAGGAAAATAAAATTTTCTCCAAGTCAGCAGGATGGAAATAAAAGACAGCGCCACTCCAGATTTTAAAATCATTAAATAAATTTTTTGACTCATAATTAAATTTAATTATTCTTAATTAATTTCCGGATCTTTCTAAATACGCTTTTTTTCTCGCCTCTAACCAAGCCGGGCGTAAGACGCGCTTCATGCCTTGCTCGTAGACGGCAACGACCTCCTCTTTTGATTTTCCCAGCTCGTATTCATAAAGCTCACCCAAAAGGGCGTAATAACTTTCATCACCAGGCGAAACCGCTATCGCCTCTTTATAGTATTCTTCCGCCAAGTTATACTCCGCTAGATATTTAGCCATATTGCCGGCGTTAGCCATCAATAAAGTGTTTCGTCTTTGGCTTTTATCTATGCCTGCCTGATATACCTCCAAGGCTTTTTGGTAATAATCTTTATAGTTTTCCAGGCCTTCGCTTTGGCTCCAATCGGCTAAACTTTTCCAAGCCAAACCAAGGGTGGTGTAGTTTTCAATATTATTACTATCCTTAGCCAACTCGTCCTCAGCTTTGATAACGTCATCAATATAAACGACCAGATTTGGATAATCGGCCTTTAACTTTTCGAAACGCTGATCTTCTATTTTTTGGGCGAAAAAAAATATACTACCCGCGACCAGTAAAAGCACAAATACCGTTAAGATAATAATTATTTTTTTAGACATAAAGGTGATGAATAATTAATTTTGAATTTTGAATTTCCCTGCCTGCCGGCAGGCAGGGATTGAATGATTTAATAAACCGCTCACTAAAAATTAATGCACTTAAAATTCATTCAAAATTTAAACTCAGAAATTAGAAATTATCGGGTGATTCCCCTATCTCGCAAAAACTGCTGGGCCTGAGGCGCTAACTCCGGCTGGAGCTCCACGGCTTTATTTAAATTCTCTAAAACTTTTTCTTCGTTACCCAGCTCGGCGTAAGCGATGGCCACGCTAACATAATACTGCGGATTGTTCGGCTCTTTAATAATAAGGTCTTCGTAGAGAGGGATTATTTTATCATAATTCTTTCTCTCCGCGTAGAGATTAATTAAATAAAGCGTGTTTCCGGTACTATAAGTAATCCCAAATTTCTTTCCTAACTCTAACTCCGCTAGACCTTTTTCGGTTTGGCCGTCATGGATAATAGCTAACCC
>Ga0172380_10004223_pt1 | contig 18695 bp, 21 predicted proteins | sample Leawe162metaG_FD_119747 | JGI IMG/M metagenome (GOLD analysis project Ga0172380, IMG submission 119747) | Leachate microbial communities from a municipal landfill in Southern Ontario, Canada - Leachate well 162 metaG | ecosystem: Engineered > Solid waste > Landfill > Unclassified | place... | reverse complement strand
TGTCATGCTGCCGCTCGAGATTACGGGTTTTGATCGCAATGAGGCCGCCAAGCGCACACGCGCCGCGCTCGACAAGGTCGGGCTGCTGGAGCGCGAAAAAACCATGCCCATCGCCCTTTCCGGAGGTGAACAGCAGCGCCTGTGCATCGCCCGCGCCATTGTCCACCGCCCGTCCATCCTGCTGGCGGACGAGCCCACCGGCAACCTCGACAGCGCTTATGCCGGCGATATTCTGGAAATGTTCAAATCATTCAATCAGGTTGGCGTCACCGTGCTGATTGTCACCCACGACGAGCGCCTGATAGAACGTTTTGGCGAACGCACCCTGCACCTGCAACACGGAACCCTGGCAGCATGAACCGCCACTGGCGCACCCTGATGGGCACCTTGCGGCGGCTGGCCGGCACGCCGCTTGCCACCCTGGTGACGGTCAGCGTTATCGGTATCGCCCTCAGCCTGCCGGCCGGGCTCTATCTGCTGCTCTCCAACCTCGGCCAGGCTGGCGATACGCTGGAAACCCAGCCGCAAATCAGCCTGTTTCTCAAACTTGATGCCGGTAAAGAGGTGCAGCGCCAGATCGAACAGCAACTCAAGGGTAACGCTGCGATCAAGACATTCCGTTTTGTCGCTCGCGACCACGCGCTCAAGGAGCTCACTGCCAGCAACGGTCTGGGCGACCTCACCGCCGGTCTGCCAAACAACCCCCTGCCTGACGCTTATATCATTACCGCCCTGGAAAATGATGCGGCTCAACTGGACAAGCTGCGCAGCGAAATTTCGAAATGGCCGGGCGTGGAAAGCGCGGAACTCGACTCGGCCTGGGTCAAGCGCCTGAACGCCATGCTGGATCTGGGCCGGCAGCTAACCTTCATGCTTGCCGTGTTGCTGGCTTTCGGTCTGATTGCCGGCATGGGCAACATTATCCGCTTGCAGATCCTTACCCGGCAGGAAGAAATCGAGGTCAGCAAGCTGATCGGCGCCACCGACCGTTTCATCCGGCTGCCTTTTCTCTACCACGGCGCATTTCAGGGACTGCTGGGCGGCCTGGCCGCGTGGGCCATCATCGCCATCAGCACCCAGATATTGAATGTCAGCGTAATCAGGCTTGGCAGTCTCTATGGCTCGGCCTTCAGGCTGGAGGGGCTGGCCACGGGAGATGCGGTCGTGCTGCTGGGTTTTTCCGCCGTCCTGGGCTGGGCCGGCGCCTATATTGCAGTCAGCCACTTTCTGCGCCACTTTCACCTTCCCCGCCACTAGCAGCCGCGTGAGCGGGGCGATGAAGCCTGGGTCAACAAATCCGCGGCAATTGATCCCCGCTTAGCCAGTCCACGATGCGCTTGCCGCCGAAAGAGGTTTCCATCTGCACAAAATTGTGGCTGTCCGCAACCACCTCGCCGATGATGGCGGCATCGCGGCCCAGGGGGTGGTTTTTCATGGTTGCCAGCAGTAATGGCGCATCCTGCGCACTGCAGATAGCCACCAGCTTGCCTTCGTTGGCCACATAAAGCGGGTCCAGGCCGAGATATTCGCAGGTTGCGCTGACCGCTTCGCGCACCGGCAGGGCGCTTTCCCGGATGAGCATGCCCACGCCGGATTGCCGTGCCAGTTCGTTGAGCGTGGTGGCGACCCCGCCACGGGTCGGGTCGCGCAGGCAATGAATCGTGGGCACGGCTGCCACCATGGCCGCCACCAGATCATGCAGGGAAGCCGTATCGGAGAGGATGGCCGAGCTGAAGGCAAGATTTTCGCGCTGCGACATGACCGCCACGCCATGGTCGCCCATGAAACCGCTCAGCAGAATCTGGTCGCCCGGCTGCGCCAGTTCGCCGCTGATGCGGATGCCCTCCGGCACGACGCCGATCCCGGTGGTGTTGATGAATACGCCATCCGCTTTACCTCGCTCGACCACCTTGGTGTCGCCGGTGACGATAGGCACGCCCGCCTCCCGGGCCGCCGCCGCCATGGAGTCGACGATGCGCTTCAAGTCGGCGAGGGGGAAGCCTTCTTCCAGGATGAAGCCGGCGGAGAGATAAAGCGGTTTTGCGCCCGACATGGCGACATCGTTGAGGGTGCCATGCACGGCCAGGGAGCCGATATCGCCGCCGGGGAAAAACAGCGGCGTCACCACGTGGCTGTCCGTGGCCATCACCATGCGGCCAGCCGGAACGCTGAAGCTGGCCTGGTCGTTGAGCTGGCGCAAAAATTCGTTATCGAAAGCAGCGAGAAAGAGCTCTTCCACCATTTGCGCCATGGCGCGGCCGCCGCTGCCGTGCGTCATGTCCACCCGGCCATGTTCGAGGTCCAGCGAACGAATGTAGCGTCTGCGAATTTTGGTCATTTGATTACCTTGATAGAGAGGGCCATTAAATATCGCGATTGACCTTCAGCCGGGCGTGAATTGAGGAATCGCGCGGACCATGAATTCGTCAAACAGCGGCACGGTAAAAGCCATGTCGCCGTGCGCCGGGCTGTAAATCATTCCCTTCCTGATGAGTTTGGAGCGCACCGGACCAATGCCCTTCACGGAGGTGCCCAGCGCCGCGGCAATGTCCCCCGTGCGCTGGCTGCCGGGGCCGAGGTGCGCCATTGCGCGGAGGAAGTTTTTTTCTCCGGGCGTCAGCCGGTCAAAACGCACCCGGAAGAAATTCCTGTCCAGCCGCCGAACCACCTCCGCGGTCGCATCCCTTACGATCTGCAAGGTGATGGGGCTCGCCGCTGCCATATTCCATGCCTGGTATCCCCACTCCTGCAGAAAATAGGGGTAGCCGTGCGTCAGGCGAAACACTTCCCTTAGCGCATCATCCTGAAACTCGATACCGGCCTCGTGAGCAGGGTCGCGCAGCGCCTTGGCCGCATCCTCTTCCGACAGGGCCCCGATGTCCGGGAAATTGAATAGCCGCTCGGCATATGACTTCGACTCCCCCGCCATGCCGGGGAGAACCGGCAAACCGGCAGCGAGCAGCACCAGGGGCAATTGTTTCTGCTGCATCCTGTGCATGGCCATGATCAGGGCGCCCAGCTCCTTCTGGCTCAGGTACTGGATTTCGTCCACCAGAATGGCAACGGCGGTGTGGCGCTCTTCCGCCGCCTCGGCGATGGCCACGAACAGGTTCGGCAGGTCGATTTCCAGATCGCCGCTATCGGCCGTGCCTTTGGCCGGCTCGATGTCCAGCCCCACCGCCACATCACCCACCGTCAACTTGATGCCGCCGATAAAACTGCGCAGCACCGCCAGCCCGCGTTTCACCTTGTTGCCCGCCCCGGCCGCCCGGTCCAGTTCGAAAAGCAGGCTGCGCAGCGCCGGATAGATGAGTTCGCCCAGCGGCTTTTCCTCATGCGCTTCCAGCAGGATCGTTTGATAACCGGCGGCCTTCGCCATGCGCTCGATTTCGTTCAGCAGCACGGTCTTGCCCACGCCGCGCAACCCTGTCAGCAGCAGACTCTTTTCCGGGCGCTTCTGCTTCACGCGCCCCAGAAGGATGCGCGCCTGTTCGAGCAGCGGGTCACGCCCAACCAGCTCGGGCGGCGGCGCGCCCGCACCGGGAGAAAACGGGTTGTTGATCGGGTCCATGGGTGCCTCTAGCAAGTTCTACGTGATTCTATCTAAAAACAGATAGACATGCATAGATATTGTTAGATATGCATAGGGCCATCTCCTGGCACCAAGCCTTAAGCGCCTTCATCGCCTTATCTAAGGTCCGCAATACGCTCAATTATAGCCATCCGATTTGTTGCTTTTACGCTGTCGCCATTGATTTGCAGTAATATGACACACGTGGATACTAAAACCAATAAAATCACTTAAGAATCAACTTATTAATAAGGAATTACACGCTTCATTATTATCAATAGTACTGATCGGGGGCGTATATTATTAAATTGGGCCGAACCAAATGCCAGTGACGACAATCCGGCGAATCATCAAAGCCGTTGCAATTATCTTTGCTGCGCTCCTGTTTTTCGTTGCTGTAATGCTAGGCGCCTTCATTTGGTGGTCTTCCGTCGGCGTGTTCTCGACTGAGAAGTTTGATCAGGCCAAGTGGCATGCGCCCATTTCAGATGCACAAGACATAACTTGCTACCGTGGAGGAATGGCAATTGACATACGCGACCGCCTTCTTGGCCGAGGGGAGACCAAACAGTTCGTCGAGGGTTTTCTAGGTAAACCAGATTTTACAGCGGAAGGTGAATATCGTTACATCCTCGGCATGTGCAGTGGCTTAGGTTGGGACTACGATGATTTGCACATTTACTTTAACAATCAGGGCAGAATCACCGGTGTCGAGATCATTCAGCACTAATTGCCGACTAACTACTACGCTGAAACCCCCCAGTAATTTTTGATTAAAATGACCGGCTGTTTCGATATTGCGGCCTGTCATTCTAGGTGAATCATCTGACCGGTTATGTCACTTCAGCGGCAACCAGGCGAGGCGATTCATCAATCCTGTTATTGCCCATCCCGATACCGTCCATAACTGTAATGGGCGGCGCAGGCCCCTTCCGATGAAACCATGCACGAGCCAACCGGGTTTTCCGGTGTGCAGACGCTGCCGAACAGTTTGCAGTCCAGCGGCTTTTTCACCCCGCGGATGATGGCGCTGCATTCGCAGGCCGGATTGTCGGCCACCGGGTGGTAAGTCAGCTTGAAACGTTTTTCGGCGTCGAAAGCTGCAAAGCGTGGCCGGATGGCGAGGCCGCTGTGCGGCACCACGCCCAGGCCGCGCCATTCAAACTCATCGCGCACTTCGAACACCTCGGCCACCAGCCGCTGTGCCTTGAGATTTCCCTCGCGCGACACGGCGCGGGTGAATTCGTTTTCCACCTCGGCGCGGCCCGTGTTCAACTGCCGCACCAGCATCAGGATCGCCTGCATCACGTCGAGCGGTTCGAATCCGGCAATCACCACCGGCAGGTGATATTGCGTGGCGAAGGGTTCATAGGGCCGGCTGCCGATTACGGTGGAAACGTGTGCGGGCCCGATCACGCCGTCCACCCTGGCTTCTCCGCTCCCCATGATGGCCGAGATCGCCGCCGGGGTGAGGACGTGGCTGGAAATCACGGAAAAGTTTTGCAGCCCCTGTGCTTCGGCTTGCAGAATGGCCACGGCCGTGGCGGGGTGGTGGTCTCGAAACCGATGGCGAAAAACACCACCTCACGGGCTGGATGCTCCCGGGCGATTTTCAGCGCATCGGCACTGGAGTAGATCATGCGGATATCCGCGCCTCCCGCCTTGGCCTTGAGCAGGCTCACGCCGCCCGAGCCCGGCACGCGCAGCATGTCACCGTAGGTGCAGAGGATCACGCCGGGGGTGCGGGCCAACTGGATGGCGTAATCCAGCCGGCCAATGGGAAGCACGCACACCGGGCAGCCCGGCCCGTGAATCAGGTTCACGTTGGGCGGCAGCAGGTTTTGCACACCATAACGGTAGACCGCGTGGGTATGCCCGCCGCAGAACTCCATCAGGCCGTAACGGCGCTCCGGCTGTACCTCGCGCGTGATGTCCGCCGCCAGCTTGCGCGCCAGATCGCCGTCGCGGAATTCGTCGATGTATTTCATTCTGGTGAGGGGTGAGGAGTGAGGGGTGAGGAGTCCAGTACCGCGCTGATTTCGGCGAACAGGGCCAGGGTCTTGGCGGCCTCCTCCGGGTCGAGGCGGTTGAGGGCGTAGCCCACATGGACGATTACATAATCTCCGGCGGCCACGCCGTCCACCAGCGCCAGGGAGATGGTTTTGCGCACGCCGCCCACATCCACGACAGCCATGTCGTTTTCAAGAATTTCCGCCACCAGGGCGGGGATTGCCAGACACATTATTTGTTCCTCAAGTCCATGTCCTGATCCGTTGCGGCCAGAAAATCCCCCGGGGCCAGGATGCGCACCTGCATGAACGGGTCGAGCACCAGAAGATCCTTGTCCCCGCTGATGATATGGCTGGCCTGGCCGTTGATCGCCAGTTCCAGGAAACAGTCGTCCTTTGGATCACGGCAGGCCTGAATGCGGCTCAGGATGGGGACGATTTCGACGATTCCGGCCAGGTGGTGGATGAACTCCCGCCGGTCGGCCCGGCTCACGTAACGGTCGAATTTGGGGCGGGCCAGCACTTCTGCCAGTTCGTCCAGCGTCGCCTCGGAAACCAGTACCCGCCCCAGCGTCAGCGCCCGGTCCACCGCCAGTGCGGCTGTACTTCCGGGAAGCAGCAGGCGGCTGATCCAGGCATTGGTATCAACGACCAGGCGGAATTCAGTCATCGTTTGCGAGTAACTGGTTCAAGCCTTCTTCCGTTAACCCCCTGGCCTGTGCATCATTGCCCACGCGGTCGCAAAAGCGCTGGAATTCACGCACGTTAAGGCGCGTCAGGCGTTCGTAATCCTGCATGGACAGAACGACGGCAACATTGCGTTTTTGGCGCTGAATCACGACTGGCTCGCGCAGGGCCGCGTCCAGAACGCTGGCAAGCCCCTGTTTGGCTTCGGTGGCAGAGATGGTGCGCATGTCGTGGTTCCTTGCGGGAGATGGGATCGATAAAGTATAAAATAGACAAAATGGACAATCAATGCTTGTTCTGCATTGCTACCCACGCCTGCCCCAGGCTCAGGCCGCCATCGTTGGGCGGCACCTTGTGCGCTTCCAGAACGCGCAACCCTGCTTCTGACAGCGCGTCGCGCAAATTCCGGCTGAGGATGGCGTTGAGGAAGCAGCCGCCACCCAATGCCACGATGGTAATGCCGCTTCGCTGTGTGGCCTGCAACACCCATGCCGCCAGCCCGTTTGCCAAGGTAGCATGAAACAGCGCCGCACCGTAGGCCGCGCCGGGGTTGCCGGCCAGCGCGCCGAGCAGGGGGAGAAAATCCAGCTGGCTGTCTGCTGCGAGCGAATAGCCGTTGTGCATGGGCGCCACCGCACCATGCGTTTCCGCCAGCCCTTCCAGCAGCATGGCCGCCTTCCCCTCGAAGCTGGCCGTGTCCCTGATCCCCAGCAAACCTGCTGCCGCATCGAACAGGCGTCCGCAGCTCGACGTGGAGGGCGTATTGACGCCCTTGTCCAGCATCTGGCATAGCATAGCGGCGGCAGGCATGGCGAAGCGCCGGCTGATTTCTTCTCCCCGGCCCAATTGGTGGAGCGCGCTGGCCGCCATGCGCCAAGGCTCGCGCGCGGCGCGGTCGCCGCCCGGAAGTTGCAGCTGTGCCAGATGGCCGAGGCGCTCAAAACGTCCGCCTTCAAGCCGCAGCAACTCGCCCCCCCAGGCAGTGCCATCCGTGCCCAGGCCAACTCCATCCAGCGCCAGCCCCAATGCGGGTTCGTCGATGCCATGCTCGGCCAGAACGGCGGCGATGTGGGCATGGTGATGCTGCACCACGACAGCCGGTATGCCGCGTTCGGTGGCGAATTCCACCGCAAACCGGCTACTGTGAAAATCCGGATGCAGATCATGGGCGACGATTTCGGGCTGGATTTCCAGTACGTTCATCAGGTGCGCCACGGTTTCCTCCAGCGCCTCGCAGGTCGAGGCGTTGTCGAGGTCGCCCAGATGCTGGGAAACGAAGGCCTCGTTGCCGCGCGTCAGACATATCGTGTTCTTGAACCAGCCGCCACAGGCCAGCACCGAGGGGCCGGAGCGGGGCAGGAGGATGGCGCGCGGGGTGTAGCCGCGGGCGCGGCGGATGAATTGGAACGGGGAGTGAAGCGTGAAGGGTGAAGTGTGAAGTGTGACGGCGGTGGCGTTTCTTACCACGCTGTCGTCGCAGCGTGCCACGATATCGCGGTCATGCAGCACGAAGGCGTCAGCAATGCCCTCCAAACGCGCCAATGCTTCATCGTTATCGATTACCAAGGGTTCGCCACAGGGGTTGGCGCTGGTCACGACCAGCAGCAGCTCCTGCGGTTGTTCCAGCCAGGCTGTGCCGGATGGTTTTCCTGCCGCTTCGTGGAACAGCAGATAGTGGAGCGGCGTGTAGGGCAGCATCGCCCCCAGCCAGGCAATGCCTGGTGCGATATCCGGCAAAGCATCGTCGCAGCCCGGCTGCTTGCGCAGCAGCGCGATAGGCCGTTCGCTGGTTTGCAGCAACCCGGTTTCTGCTTCGCTCATTTGCACCAGTGATTTCAGGGAAAGGGGATTGGCCGCCATCACGGCGAAGGGTTTTTCTTCGCGCTGCTTGCGTTTGCGCAGTGTGGCTACAGACTCGGCATTGCGCGCGTCGCAGACGAGGTGGAAGCCGCCCAGCCCCTTGAGGGCAAGGATTTTCCCTGCCTTGAGCAAAGACACGCTTGCTGCGATGACGTCCTGTGTGCCGATGATCCGCCCAGCGGCGTCGCGCATGGAAAGCCGCGGGCCGCATACCGGACAGGCGTTGGGCTCCGCGTGGAAGCGGCGCGTTTCGGGGTCGCGGTATTCCTGGTTGCATGCCGGGCACAGCGGGAAACCGGCCATGCTGGTGTACGGGCGGTCGTAAGGCAGGTGGCGCGTGATGGTGTAGCGCGGGCCGCAGCCGGTGCAGTTGATGAAGGGGTAGCGGTAGCGGCGGCCGGCCGGGTCGAACAGTTCGGCCAGACAGGCAGGGCAGGTGGCGGTGTCGGGTGCAATGCCAGTACGGGCCGGGCCGGCCTGGCTCTCCTGTATGGAAAAACCCTGAAGGGGAGAAAATGCGGCGTTTTCTGTTGCTTCTACAGCCGTGACGCGGGCCAGGGGCGGAGCGTCCGATTTCAGGCGGCGGAGCAGGCCGCTGATGGCGGTTCTTTCACCCTGAACGGCGATTTCCACCCCATCACCATCATTGCGCACCCAGCCGGCCAAACCGAGTTCGCACGCGAGGCGATAGACAAAGGGGCGGAAGCCGACGCCCTGGACCTGGCCGCGCACGCGGATGCTTGTGGCGACCGGTTGTGCGGGATGGCCGCTATTCTGCACCAGCCCCGCGCTCAACCGGCTGGGCCGTTTTCTGCGGATCGGTTTTCTGCGGTTCTTTTTCTTTTTTTGCCGCTTCCTGCTCGGCCTTCTTGCGTTCGTTATAGCTCTGAATGAGGGTCCTGGATTCCGCCTGGGCTTTTTCTATGGCTTCCTGGGAGGGTTCGCCCACCGGCTTGGCAAGTTTTTTTACTGTCGTCAGGTTTGCCTTCTCGCAGGGTGTTTCCTGGTACACGGTTTTGCCGCCCGCATCCTGGCATCTGTAGACATCGGCCTGAGCCGGAACAACCACGGCTATCATGCCGATCAAGAGCAATGCTTTCATCTCTTCTTCCTCTCCTCTGAACGCTATCTATTCCTGGCATTATTACGCCCCGCGAGCTCGCAGCCAACCCAGCCACTCATCCATGCCCTCCCCGCTGGTGGCGGAGGTGAGGATCACGCGGATGCGGGGGTTGACCCGCCGCGCGTATTCGACGCATTTTTGCACATCGAAGGATAGATAGGGCAACAGATCGACCTTGTTGAGCAGCATCAGGCCGGCGGCGGCGAACATGTCGGGGTATTTGAGCGGCTTGTCCTCGCCTTCGGTGACGGACAGGATCACCACCTTGTGCGCTTCGCCCAGGTCGAAGCTGGCGGGGCATACCAGGTTGCCGACATTCTCGATGAACAGCAGGCTGTGGGCGGCCGGTTTCAGCTCTTGCAGCGCATGCTCCACCATGTGGGCGTCGAGGTGGCAGCCCTTGCCGGTGTTGATCTGGATGGCGGGCACGCCGGTGGCGCGGATGCGCTCGGCATCGAAGCTGGTCTGCTGGTCGCCTTCGATCACCGCTACCGGCACCTTGCCGTTTAAGCCCTCGATGGTGCGGGTCAGCAGGGTGGTCTTGCCGGAGCCGGGGCTGGAAACCAGATTGAGGGCAAAAATGCCGTGGCTGGCAAAATAGCCGCGATTCTGGGCAGCATAGGCGTTGTTCTTGGCCAGGATGTCCTGCTCGACCCGTACCCGGCGCAAGGATTCGCCATGGCTATGTTCGTGGCTGTGCTCATGGCCATGCTCATGATTGGGGCGGCGGAAACGCAACTCGCCCTGATCGTGGCGGTGTGGCTTGCCGCCGATTTTCAGTTCACCGCCACCGCAACCGCAGCTTGTACACATCGTGTTCTCCGTTTGTCCGGGATGGTTCATTAGAGCCAAAATGCCGCGGCATGAATGCGCGCTCCAATGCATAATCCGGGTTTATGTCATTTCCAGTTCCTTGACCCGCATTTCCGTGCCGCCGGTGACTTCCACCGGCATTTCGCACTCGGGACAAAGATCATAACGCTCGTTCAGATGGATCGATTTGCCGCAGTTCAGACAGCGTCCCATCCCCGGAGTTTCGATGATTTCCAGCTGCGCGCCCTCGGCGATGCTGCCGCGTGTCACGGCATCGAAGCAGAAGCGCATGGCTTCCACTTCAACCCCGGCGAGTTGGCCGATTTCCAGCCATACGCTGTGGATTTTCGTGCAGCCGTGTTGTGCGGCGCTGTTCTCGATGATTTCCAGCACGCTCTCGGCGAGCGACATTTCATGCATCAGGCATCAGCCGGCAAGGGCCGGGACAGGCGCAGCGCAAGCAGGAAGCTGCCCGCCACCACACCAATGACGACAAATCCCAGCACCATTTCACGCCCCTCGCTCCAGGCCTCGACCGCGGGCGAAAAATATTTCGCGGCGCCGAAAGCCGCCACCAGCAGGCTCAGGGAGGCGATCGACAGGCTCATGATGCGCGAGGCCAGGCAGGCCATCTGGCTGCTGCGCTGGATGAGGCGCGAAATCCACAGGCCGTTGATGCCGTCGGTCACCATCATGCCGGCCATGAAGGTTCCGCCCATCAACAGAGAATACTCCCATCCGCCCAGGCCGGCGGCGGTAACGGAAAACAGCGCGGCCTGGCTCATGGTGTCGAAAGACAGGGCAAACAGGGCGCCGACCAGGGCGATCAGCGCGGGGTGGCTGGCATGCTGCAGGCGCGCGAACAGGCGGCCCTTCAGCCCGATCGGGCGCACCACCTGATCCGGGGCGGTTTTGAGTACTGCCGACAGGTTCAGAAAACCCAGCAGGGTGAGGAAAATAATCGAAATCCAGGCGCCCGCATCTTCCAGCCAGAGCGGAACCTGCCAGGCCTGCGCCAGCACGCCGACGCCGATGGCCACCGCCATGACGATGACGCCATGCCCGAGCGAAAACAGGAAGCCGCACCAGCGGCTGATGCGCCGCTGCGCGGCCGCGTTGAAGCGAGTCAGGCCGTCGATGGTGGCAAGGTGGTCGGGATCGAAGCCGTGCCGCATGCCGAGCGCGAAAACCAGCGCCAGCAGGGCGGAAAAATTGGCGGGAAGCTGTTCCATAAATTTATTATCCCAGAAAAATCAGTTAACCACGGGGCTCACGGGGCAGAGCACATTATGTTGCGCAGTTCACCCAGGCGACTGAATTCCTTTGCGGTTAACTGCTGGACATAACAAATCCCTTTTATTTAATAAAGCCCAACGTCTGAATTCACCGGCCTGCGTGGCATTTCGCACTGGTCCGGTGGAATGATGGGTTAGCCCTGTTATTCCTCGACTACCTGAATCGACTTTACATCTTCGAGAGTAACGTCAGCGTCTTCAAGGTATGACGCAAAGTCAGTCTCCGGATCGTTGATCGCTTCGCCTACATCAAATTCGAAGGAGACAGAAAACACACCATTGATTTCTAACGTCACGTCCTCGTTCGCTTCGAGGTAGTGATCGCTAGAGTTTTCATTGTAATGAACGCTAATTCCTAACGATTCATTGTCGGCCATTGCCCAGTAGTCAGCGGCAAATATCGAGTAATAGACCAATGCACCAAGACGGCATGAGAACGGAACGAGCAGAGTGTCTACTCCTAAGATTTCGATTTTGCTTTCATCGAGCTCTATATCCTCTGATTCGTTCATCATCTCTACGGCGCCTGAATTGTCGTCGCTCTTGAAATGCGGGTCTTCGAACTGTTTATACGGTAGGTAGTCTAGAAGGAGCTGATTGACATGCTTTAGAAAAGCCGACGCGTAGGACCCGATGTTCACTCGGAATTGATTGAGCTTTTCGAGGTGTTCGAGGTGGTGAGCTGCGTCGATGCACGGTTCAGATTTCAGAAATTCCTCAAGCGCATCGTACGCCGTTACTCCCTTTATCTTTGAGCAGGCATTTCGAAGATTCTCGTCTGCCGAAACCACGTGAACACTACCCTTCAGCTTTGCCAAATCCTGTATTGACTCGTAGATGAATGCATCGGGAAAGTCTTTACGTTCTTTTGGCTGCGAAAATGGTGCATCACCACTAAAGTAGGCATTCAGCACCAGTTCCCCATGATGCGGTTGAGTGGCGTGAATCTCCGCGTTGATATCTTTGGCCCACTTTGATAATGAACTCGCTACCTCCGCTTCTGCGTTGGCCCGAAATGCTTCGATAAGCTTTTCAATTCCGTTAACTTCTTGAATTAGTGGTTCGGATACTCTCTTTCGAGCAGACGAAATGAATTTTCTGGCTTCCGCAAGAGTACTCTCGAGCGATGTGAGTTGCTGTGTCGAGAACTCCCTCTCAACTACATGAGGGATATGCACTCGAACAAAGCCATTCGTAGCCAGCTTAGTCAAGATCCGAAATGCGGCCTTCTCTCTCTTCGGATCTGCTCGGTAGATGCTTGTGTCAATAACTACGTCGATCATAGTGCGGCTCGAAGAAGGGCTAACGGTAAGTAGCCATCCTAATTGACGCAAAATATTGCATCAAAGTGATGGATAAAATGTTTGTGATAAATGAATAATATTTTTCATCAACAGGCTGATTCTGTCTGACCTTTATTACTGCCCATACGTCACACGATTCAAATCCTGTTTTATATTACCCTGACCTGCACCAGTTCTTCACCTGCCGGATCGACCACATGCACGGCGCAGGCGATGCACGGGTCGAAGCTGTGGATGGTGCGCAGGATCTCGATCGGCTGCTTCGCGTCGTGCAGTTTATGTCCCTTGAGCGCCGCTTCGTAGGGGCCGTCCTGGCCCGCGGCATCGCGCGGCCCGGCATTCCAGGTGGAGGGCACCACCGCCTGGTAGTTGTCGATGATCTGGTCCTTGATCACGATCCAGTGCGCCAGCGCGCCGCGCGGCGCTTCGGTGTAGCCCACGCCTTTTGCCTCTTTCGGCCAGGAGGATGGCTCCCACAGGGTTTCGTTGAAGGTGCGCACGTCCCCGGCCTTGATGTTGGCCAGCAGCTGGTCGTACCAGCCCTGCATGGCATCGGCGATGACCTTGGTTTCCAGCGTGCGCGCGGCGGTGCGGCCGAGGGTGGAGTACAGCGCACCGACCGGCAGATCGAGCTGGTTCAGCGTCATGCCGACCAGTTCTTTCGTCTGTTCATGGCCCTTGGCGTACAGCATCAGCACCCGCGCCAGCGGGCCGACCTCGACCGCCTTGCCGTTCCAGCGAGGCGATTTGAGCCAGGAGTAGGAAGCGTCGGTGTCGAGGTGCTGGTAGGGCGGTTTGGGCCCGCTGTAGTTGAGCGTGGTTTCACCCTCATAGGGATGCAGGCCCTGGTCCTTGCCGGCGCTGTAGTCGTACCAGGAGTGGGCGACGAATTCCTGGATCTGGTCGCCGGCATTGAGATCCACCGGGTGGATTTTGCTCAGGTCGCGGTCGAGAATCACGCCGGATGGGTTCAGGAAGCTGGCCGGATCGTCCATGCCTTTTTCCGGGAAATCGCCGTAGGTCATGAAATTGCCGATGCCTTCGCCCTGGCTTGCCCAGTCCTTGTAGAACCCGGCGATGGCCAGCGTGTCCGGCACATACACCTGATCGACGAAATCGCGCATCTGGACGATGAGGTTCTTGACCTTTTCCAGCCCCACCATGTTGAGCGCGGTCGCGCCGGCGCCACCGCGATAGTGCGGCCCCTTGCCGTGGCCCTGATGGCCGGGGTGGATGCTGATGGCGCAGGGCACGCCGCCCACCACGAAGTTGGGATGGGGGTTCTTGCCGCCGAAAATGGTGTGCAGTTGCGCCACGTCGCGCTGCCACAGCAGGGCTTCGAAATAGTGCGCGACCGCCATCAGGTTGGCTTCCGGCGGCAGCTTGTAGGCCGGGTGGCCCCAGTAGCCGTTGCTGAAAATACCGAGCTGGCCGGATTCGACGAAGACCTTGAGCTTCTTCTGGGTGTCGGCGAAATAGCCGGGTGAGGACTTGGCGTATTTTGAAATGCTCTGCGCCAGTTCGGAAGTGCGCTTCGGGTCGGCCTTGAGCGCGGAAACCACGTCCACCCAGTCGAGCGCGTGGAGGTGATAGAAGTGCATCACGTGGTCGTGCACGTACTGGGCCGCGATCATCAGGTTGCGGATCAGCTGGGCGTTGGGCGGAATCTTGTAATCGAGCGCGTTTTCCACCGCCCGCACCGAGGCGATGCCGTGCACCAGCGTGCACACGCCGCAGATGCGCTGCGCGAAGGCCCAGGCATCGCGCGGGTCGCGCCCCCTGAGGATGATCTCGATGCCGCGCACCATGGTGCCGGCGCTTGAGGCGCGGGTGATTTCGCCCTGATCGTTGGTTTCCGCCTCGATGCGCAGATGGCCCTCGATGCGGGTGACGGGGTCGACGACGATGCGCTGGTTCATGCCGGTTTGTCCTGTAAAAAGCTGTTAACCACGGAGCACACGGAGAGCACGGAGAAAATCAAGATATTGGAATATCATTGGCATCATCCGGCAGGTGATGCATGAAGCCTGCATCGCACTTTGATATGACTCCGTGCTCTCCGTGCTCTCCGTGTGCTCCGTGGTTCAGGTGGGGTTTCAAGGTCCATCCTTTTTCAGATATTCGGCCACCAGCTCGGTCAGGCCGAGCACTTTGGTGTCCATCTTGTAGTGTTCCAGGCCTTCCTCGATCACGTTGCGGCAATTGGCGCAGGTGGTGACCAGGGTGTTGGCGCCGGTGCCCTCGATCTGGCGTTTCTTGATTTTGAACACGGTGTAGCGCAGTTCCTCGGCGCGCGGGATCGCCGCCACGCCGCCCCCGCCGCCGCAGCACCAGTTAACCATCCCCGCATCTTCTATTTCGCGGAAATCGCTGGCCACCAGGCCGAGCAGTTTGCGCGGCTCGGCCACGATTCCGCTGCGGCGCACGATCTGGCACGGGTCGTGGAAGGTGAGCGCGGCATCGAGCTTGCCTTCCGTTTTCAGCCGGCCTTCCCGCTGCAGCTGGTCGAGCAGTTCCAGCACATGCACCACTTCAAACCTGTATGGCCGGCCGATGAGGTTGGGGCCTTCCCAGCGCAGGGCGGTGTAGGCGTGGCCGCATTCCGGGCTGATGACGTATTTCACCCCGAGCTTTTCCGCGGCGGTGACGATGCGCAGCACGATTTCGCGCGCGATGTCGGAAACGCCGATCTGGATGCCGCTGTTGGTGGCTTCGAAGGCTTCGCTGGAGACGGTCCAGCTGATGCCCGCCTGCTTGAAGATGCGCGCCAGGGAACCGAGATATTCGGGGTAGCCCAGGATTTCCATGGAGGACATGGTCACCAGGTAGTCCGCCCCGGCCTGGTCCACTGGTATCGCGATGCCGGTTTCCTCCTCCTGTCCGCGTACCTGGGCCAGGAAAGCCTTGAGCTTGATGCCCATCGGGCTACCCAGTTCGATGGATTTGCGGGTTGCATCGGTCAGGCCGTCCGGCGCGTGCCCGGCCGCGGCCATGCCTTCGCGCATCTTGCGGATCATGTAGGTGATGTCGTTGCCGACCGGGCAGATCAGGGTGCAGCGGCCGCACAGGGTGCAGCTGTCGTACACCAGCGGGCTCCATTCTTCCAGTTCCGCGTCGCTGATGCTTGCACCCAGCCCCACCAGGGAAGCCAGCCTGCCGGACAGGGTGTATTCGCTTTTCCACAGCTTGCGCAGGGGCTCCAGCTTGTGGATCGGGGTGTATTTCGGATCGCCGGTCTCGGTATAAAACAGGCAGGCGTCGGCGCACAGCCCGCAGTGCACGCAGCTGTTGAAGAAGCTGGCGATGGGGGCGTCCATCACCTCGCGAAAGGCGTTGAGGCCGCGTTCCAGAGATGCGCTCATAATGTTGCCTCCGAACGATAGGTGGCATGCCTCACATCGCAGTGTCGGCAACCGATATTATTCGCGGCCAGTCGCACCCATGCTCCGCGCGGGCCCTGCTCCTTGCTCATAATCTCGCCCCCTTATGTCCCAGCGCATCGCCGTTGTACCAGCGGGCAATGAACAGCGATACGGTATGGAAGAGTTTGGTGAAGGGCATGAACACCAGCAGCAGTTCCACGCTCAGGATGTGCAGCGCCAGCATCAGGGTGTAGGGCAGCAGCAGGTGATGGAAAGCCAGGTAGCCGCTCAAGAGCGGCGCCAGCGTGAGCGCCCAGGAAGCATAGTCGTCGAAAGTGGAAAGGAAACGCTTGACCGGGTGGAGCAGGCGGTAGGCCAGCATCAGCAGCAGCGCCACGATGGCGAGGAGGGATGCGCCGTCCACCAGCGGGTTCGGCAGCGCTGGCCAGCCCAGGCCCACGGTGTTGCGGAACAGCTGGATGTGGGGCGCAGCGAACAGCAGGGCGATGAAAAAACCGATGTGGAAGGTGTAGCCCATGAGGTAGGTCGGGAAGGTGCGCTTCAGCAGGGCCCGGTTGGGCAGGGAACGGCTGACGATGGTTTTCCAGCCTGCAGCGGCGTTGCCGGGGCGCGGCACGGACAGATCCTGTTTGCGCCCCAGGCTGAAGATTTCGAACAGCTTGAGCAGCATCCCGGCGATGAAGATCGCGAGCGCGATCTGCAGGCCCGGGCCGCGGGCCCAAAGCAGCAAATCCATGTCGTTCATTTTTCTTCTCCCGGCGGTTTCTCCAGATCCTTCACCGTCACGGTCTGGTGCCCCGATTCCGCTGCGGCCTTGGTGTGGCGGTTGTGCATGGCGATGGCGGCGCCGCCCACGATGCCTGCTGCCGCGGCAACAGCGGCGGCTCGTCCAACGGGCGTGAGCGGCGTGGAAAGTGCCTGGTAAAAACTGCCGGCATCCCAGAAATTGGGCTCCGAGCACCCCAGGCAACCATGGCCGGATTCGATGGGGAAGCTGGTGCCCTGGTTCCACTTGGTGGTGGCGCAGGCGTTGAAGGTGGTCGGCCCCTTGCAGCCCAGCTCGAACAGGCACCAGCCGTTGCGCGCGCCCTCGTCATCGAAGGTTTTGGCGAACTTGCCCTGGTCGTAGAAGGGGCGGCGATAGCAGCGGTCATGGATGGATTCGCCGTAGAACGCCTTGGGCCGCCCCAGCGCATCCAGTTCGGGGATGGCGCCGAAAGTCAGGTAATGCGCCAGCACGCCGGTAATCACCACCGGAATCGGCGGGCAGCCGGAAATGTTGATGATCGGCTTGTCCCTGATGATGTCCGACACCGCCACCGCGCCGGTGGGATTGGGATGGGCATGCGGGAGGCCGCCGAAAGCCGCGCAGGTGCCGACCGCCACGATCGCCGCCGCGCCCTTGGCGGTTTCCTGCAACATGTCGAGATTGCTGATACCGGCGATGGTGGAATACACCCCGCCGTCCCCGGTCGGAATCGAGCCATCCACCACCAGCAGGTATTTGCCGTAAAACTGCCGCATCGCCGCCAGGCGCGCCGCCTCGGCCGCCTCGCCAGAAGCCGCCTGCAGGGTGTGGTGATAGTCCAGCGAGATGGCGTTGAGGATCAGGCTTTCCAGGGTGGGAGAGTGCGAGCGGGTGAGGGATTCGGTACAGCCGGTGCATTCCTGGAACGAGAGCCAGATCACCGAGGGGCGCTGCGCTTTTTCCAGCGCGGCGGCAATGGCGGGAACCATGCTCTCGGGCAGCGCCATGAGGGTGGCCAGGCTGCCGCAGAAGGTGAGAAATTTGCGCCGCGAGATGCCGTGCGCCTGCAAGATCACGGGCAGGGAAAGTTTATCGCTCATCATCACCTCCTTTTTGCCAGGCCAGGATACGCTCGCGCGCCTGGGCGCAGGCTGCCGGCAAGGCTGCCAGCACCGCGGCGGAGGGCGTTTCCCCCCAGTCAACCACGCCGGGCTGGATGCCGACCAGTGCCCTTTGTGCCGGCAGGCTGCCGGTCAAGAGGGAGACCGCCAGCAGATCCAGCAGCCCGACTTCATGCACGCTGCGCTTGCGGTTGGCGCCGAGGAAACGATCCATCTCGCTATCGCAAAACACCCTCACTGTTCCGGGCTTTTCCCCCAGTTCGGCGGCATCGATGACAAGCAGGCACTCGGCCTCGCCAATCGGCCCCGCGAGGCTGAAACTCAGGGTGCCGCCATCAACGAATTGGACATCCGGGCAAGCAGCAAATTCATTTTGCAACTGCCGCATGGCATGCACCCCGGCGCCCTCGTCCTGCAGCAGGGTATTGCCGATGCCGAGCACCATGATGCGCAAAGGGAGGGGAAGGGAAGTCACGATTCAGCTCGCGTGAAACGGGCAGGATGGCGCCTTATGGCACAAGTGCAGCAACGGTTTGGCATGGCACCCCTCCTTCGCCAGATATACCGCTTCAAGCTAGCACCAGAGGGGAAAAAGATCAATGATCCTATAAAAAGCAGTTAACCACGGAGTTCACGGAGAACACGGAGTAAAAACCATAGATTGCATGATGTTTGGCATTCACCCCTTGGGTGAGGCCATATATGACCGCAAACCGCCTTTGCGAGTTGGGCGACAAGTCGCCCATCCCTGCCTACCCCGCTTCTCCGTGTTCTCCGTGCC
>Ga0172380_10004222_pt1 | contig 18701 bp, 18 predicted proteins | sample Leawe162metaG_FD_119747 | JGI IMG/M metagenome (GOLD analysis project Ga0172380, IMG submission 119747) | Leachate microbial communities from a municipal landfill in Southern Ontario, Canada - Leachate well 162 metaG | ecosystem: Engineered > Solid waste > Landfill > Unclassified | place... | reverse complement strand
CAACGTGCTCAAAGCCGAAACCACCGCGAAAGTCGACCTGGCCAGCAAACGCCTGCGATGCGGCCGGGATCACGATCACCTGCTGAAGATCCTGGCCGGCACAAAAGTTTAGATGCGTTCGCCATGGTGTCGTGGCCCAGTTTGACGAAAAATATTGGCCGGTCGGTCGGGCGTGGTGTATGATGGAGGTACGAGGGTTTGACATGAGACGACGCATTTTGTGGCTGTTCATTTGGACCACGCTGGCCTTTTGGATTTGAGAATGGGCTTGTTTGTGCATGTGTGTCCGTAACCAACTACAAATAAATGGATTATGTTATTAGTGCGTCTGCCGGGCGTGGTTGTTATTGCGTACTATTGGCGTCAAATCGACCGCCAGATTTCATATCTTTCAGAATGATCTTGCAAAAGATTCCATCCGATGATATATTTTGGAAGATTTGACTGTCTGTTTTAGGTCTCCAGCAACAGGGAAACACGCATGATGATCGCCGGCAACGCCACCCTCGATCGTGCCCAAGTGGAGCGGATGGTTCGGCAGGTGCTGAGTACGCAGCTCGGTGCCGTCGGCCATCTGTATCGCCCCGCCAGTCACAACGGCGGGCCCAATCCGCTGGTCGTCAATGTCTCCGCCCGTCACGTCCACGTCACGCCAGCCGATCTTGAAACGCTCTTCGGCGCCGGCGCGAAACTCACCAAACTCAAAGACCTTTATCAGGACGGCGAGTTCGCGTCCGAACAGGTCGTCAATCTCATCGGCCCGCGCAATCGCATGATTCCGGGCATTCGCATCCTCGGCCCGGTACGCGATTACTCACAGGTCGAACTCAGCTACACCGACGGTGTCTTTCTCGGCATCGACCTGCCGCTGCGCATCAGCGGCGACCATCGCGACACGCCCGGCTGCGTGCTTGTCGGTCCGCACGGCGCGCTGAACATGAAGCAGGGCGTCATTCGTGCCGAGCGTCACGTTCATATGCACCCCGATGATGCCGCACACTTCGGCGTGGCGGACAAGCAATACATGAAACTGAAAATCGACGGCCCCTGCGGCGCGACCTTCGACCGCCTCAAGGTCCGCCTCCATCCCAAAGTGAAACTCGAAGTCCATATCGACACCGACGAAGGCAACGCCTGTCACCTGCCCTCGGCGACACGAATGGAACTGTTGAAATGAAGAATCGAGTAGCGAGTAGCGAGTCGTGAACTCGCTCATCCGCTACTCGCTACTCGCTACTCACTACTCACCACACGGAGCATCGCAATGGCCCAACAAGCACTGGGAATGATCGAAACCAAAGGTCTGATCGCGCTGATCGAAGCGTCCGACGCCATGATTAAATCGGCGAACGTGCAGATGATCGGCTGGGACAAGGTCGGCAGCGGCATGGTCACCGGCTTCGTCGTCGGCGACGTCGCCGCCGTCAAAGCCGCCGTGGACGCCGGCGCCACCGCCGCCGGTAAAGTCGGCGAAGTGATCGCCGCCCACGTCATCGCACGTCCGCATGACGACCTGGCCGCCTTGATGCCCAAAACCAAGGGCAAAAAAACTTCCGGGGGCGCCGCCGCCGAATAATCGTTCACACAACATCACCACGAACCCCGTTTAGCGGGTGACGCGAAGCGTCCCCCATTGGAGCAACAAATGAGCGCATTAGGCATGATTGAAACCAAGGGTCAGACCGGCCTCGTCCAGGGCGTCGATGCGATGCTCAAGGCCGCTGACGTGCAACTGGTCAAAACCGTCGCCATCGGCGGGGCCTTCGTCACCGCCGTCGTCAAAGGCGATGTCGGTTCCGTCAAAGCCGCCGTCGATGCCGGCGCCGAAGCCGCCGCTCGCGTTGGTGAACTGGTCGCCGCCCACGTCATCGCCCGTCCCGCCGACGGCCTGATGGATAACTTCTGAGGAAGGGATGGAGGGATAAGGGACTGAGGGACTAAGTCCCCCGTCCCTCGCTTCCCTTATTCCCTTAGTCCCTTAGTCCCTTAGTCCCTACTTTCCCCCATGATCGTACTCGTCGCCAATCTCGGCTCCACCAGTTTTAAGTACAAGCTCTTCGACATGTCCGTCGGCGAGCGCGTGCTTGCCACCGGCGCTGCCGATCGCATCGGCACCCCCGGCGCCCCCGGCGCCCCCGGCGTGCCGGCTTCAGCCGGCATGTCTCACGACCGGGGGCGGGGGTTCCCCGATCATGCCGCCGCCATCGAATACCACCTCCACCAACTCGTGGCCGATGGTGTGATTGACTCGATCAGCCGCATCGACGCCATCGGCTTCAAAGCCGTACACGGCGGGCCGATCGGTTCCACTTCCGGGGGCGGGGCGGTTATCGTCGATGAACAAGTGTTGGCGACCATGCAAAAGTTCGCCGATGTCGCCCCGGCCCACAACCCGCCCTACATCGCCGCGATGCGCGCATTCGCCAAGCTGCCGGGGCCGGGGGCGGGGGTGCCGCAAGTCGCCGCCTTTGAAACCGCCTTTCATCAGACGATTCCCGCTTCGCGCTCCACTTACGCCATCCCGCACCAGTGGACCGAAGACCTCGGCATCCGTCGCTACGGCTTCCACGGCGCATCGCACCGCTACATCGCCACCCGCATGGCCGAACTCACGCCGGATGCGCGTCGCATCATCAGTTGCCACCTCGGCGGCTCCTCAAGCATCTGCGCCATCCGCGACGGTCGATCCGTCGCCACCAGCATGGGCCTCACCCCGCAGACCGGCCTGCCCCAATCCGCCCGCGTCGGCGACTTCGACATCTTCGCACTGCTCAAACTCAACGCCGCCGGCATCACCACCGACGCCGCCCTCAAAACACTCGGCAAAGAAGCCGGCTTGCTCGGCATCAGCGGCGTGTCCGGCGACCTCCGCGACATCGAGGCCGCCGCCGCTCAGGGCAACGCCCGCGCCCGACTCGCCATCGACGTGTTCGTCGAGGCGATCCGCCACTACATCGGCGCGTATCTCGCCGTCCTCAACGGCGCCGACGCCATCGTCTTCACCGGCGGCATCGGCCAGAACGCCAAAGCCATCCGCGCCGCCGTTCTCAACGACATGGACTACGCCGGCATCTCGCTTGATAAGAATAAAAACGCGATTTGCGAAGGAAGCGAAGAATCACGCATTGACGCCGCTTCCGGCAAAACGCGGATTTGGGTGCTGCCCACCAACGAAGAACTCATCGTCGCCCGTCAAACCGTGGACGTGCTGACAACTGCAAACCGCAAACCGCAAACCGCAAACTGAACTGGAGATTCCAATGGCACAGCAAGCAATCGGCATGATCGAAACCAAAGGCCTGATCGCCGGCATCGAAGGTGCCGACGCCGCGCTCAAAGCCGCCAACGTCAAATACGTCGGCTCGGCCAAGGTCGGCAGCGGCCTGATCGCCATCACCTTCACCGGCGATGTCGCCGCCGTCAAAGCCGCCCTCGACGCCGCCGCCGAAGCCGCCGGTAAAGTCGGCCAGGTCGTCAGCGTCAACGTCATCGCACGTCCCCACGACGACACGATGAAGGTGTGAATGCGGAGGGACTGAGGGACAAGGGACTGAGGGACTAAGTGAAATCCGCATTCCCCCCCCCTTATTCCCTTATTCCCTTATTCCCTTCTGGAGCAACCCCATGTTCCTCGCACGTGTCCAAGGCCACGTCGTCGCCTCCCAAAAAGATGCGGCGATCATCGGCATGAAACTCCTCCTCGTCGAACCTTTGAAGGTCAACTACGACGCCCCCGCCCCCGGAAGTGGCGCCGCCTTTGAAGTCACCGGCCGCGCCATCGTCGCCGTCGATCGCATCGGGGCCGGCGAAGGACAACTCGTGCTCATCGTGCAAGGGTCCAGCGCCCGCCTCATGGCCGGCTGCTCCAAAATGCCCATCGACGCCGTGGTCGTCGGACTCGTCGATGAAGCCGTCGTGAATGGTAAAAAACTTCTCCCCTTGTAGCCGCTCGCGGCTTAGCATCCGCCGATATGGAGCCGATCCCTTATGGATCAAGCCACGCTCATTCAAACCGTCGTCCAGCAGGTCTTGCAACAGTTGAACCAGACCCCCGCCGCGCCCTCCGTATCAACTTCCGGGGGCGGGGTCGGGGGCGGCAAGGATGGATTGTTCGACAACGTGGACGCCGCCGTCATCGCCGCCAAAGCCGCCTTCCGCAAACTCTCCGCCGGCGGGCTGGACATGCGCGACGGCATCATCAAACTCATCAAAAAACTCGTCGTCGAAAATAGCAAGCAGTGGGGCCGAATCGAACTCGAAGAGACCAAAGTCGGCCGGCTCGATCATAAGATCACCAAACTCGAAATACTGCCCGGCGTACCCGGCGTCGAATACCTTCGCACCGCCGCCCACAGCGGTGACGACGGCATCACCCTCGACGAGCTCGCCCCCTGGGGCGTCATCGGCGCCATCACGCCCGTCACCCATTCGATTCCGACCCTCACCGCCAACGCCGTCAGCATGATCGCCGCCGGCAATGCCGTCATCTTCAATCCGCATCCGTCCGGCGCCAATTGCGCCGCGCTGGCCGTGCAAACCTACAATCGCGCGATCGCCGCGCGGTTCGGCATCGAAAACCTGCTTTGCATCATTATTCCCCCGACTTTACGCACCGCCGAAGAAATCTTCCGCCATGACGACATTCCGCTGCTGGTCGCCACCGGCGGACCGGGCGTGGCGCGGGCCGCGATGAAACAAACCAAACGCGCCATCGTCGCCGGTCCCGGCAACCCGCCGGTCGTCATCGACGAAACCGCCGATCTCGACAACGCCGCCCGCTCCATCATCACCGGCGGCGGGTTCGACAATAACCTGCTCTGCATCGGTGAAAAGGAAGTGTTCGTCGTCGAATCCGTTTTCGACCAGATGATGGCCGCGATGGAGCGGGCCGGGGCGGTGCGTCTGACCGCCTCCCAAATCGCCGCTTTGACGAAGGCCGCGTTTGTCACCGAAAACGGCCACACGCACGTCAGCAAAGATTTCGTCGGCAAGGATTGCTCCGTCCTGTCGCAAGCCGCCGGCATGTCGCTGCTGAACAAAAACGTCGATCTGCTGTTCGGCGAAACCGATGAATCCAACCCGTTCGTCCCCGAAGAGCAGATGATGCCCTTCGTGCCGTTCGTCCGCGTGCCCCATGTCGATCGCGCCATCGAACTGGCGATCAAGCACGAACACGGCTTCGGGCACACCGCCATCATCCACTCCAACAACCTCAACACCATCACCCGAATGGGCAAGGTGATGAACACCACCCTGTTCGTCGTCAACGGCCCGTCCACCGCCGGACTGGGCATCGGCGGCGAAGGGTATCTCAGTTACTCAATTGCGACGCCCACCGGCGAAGGCATCACCACGCCGCTGAGTTTCACCCGCTTCCGCCGCGCCACCATCGCCGGCGCCCTCCGCGTGATCTAACCCCAGCCCCTAACCCCTAGCCCCTAGCCCCTGCCCCATGCAACTCGCCCTCATCCAAGGCAATGCGACCGCGACCGTGCGACATCCGTCGCTGCGGGGTCAGCGTCTGCTCATCGGGCAACAGTTGGATGCGCGGCTGCGACCGGTGGGCGATCCGCAGTTGATGCTCGATCAGATGGGGGCCGGCGCGGGCGACGTGGTACTCATCAGTTCCGACGGTCGGGGCCTGCGCGACCTGATCGGCCACAGCAACAGCCCCGCCCGCTGGTACACCATCGGCCTTCTGGACAGCATCGGGAACGTGCGGGCCTATCAACAGGGGGTGACGCCATGACGAAGTTCGACCCTCAACTCGCCGATCGCATCACGCAAATGGTGCTGCAAGCCCTGAAAAACACGGGGAATCCGGCACAAACGCCGGCGGACATCCATGCGCCCCTTGGTGTTTGCACCGGCGATTACAGCAAGTTCACGGATCGACCCGATTTGAACCAGACCGAAAAAAGTGAAAACAAGCAACCCGAACCGGCGGCATTGTCGGGTGTCATCACCGCCGCGATGGTCGATGCGATCAAAGGCGACACGCTGGTGCTGGACGCGAAATCGAAACTAACCCCGCTCGGCGCTGACCGCGTCAAAGAACGTCGCATGACGGTGAAACGCGTTTCCAATCCGCAATCCGCAATCCGCAACCCGCAATCGAACACATGGCTTTGGTGGATCGACGGCCGATGCCAGGCGGTCGAAAAACTGACGACGCATTTGCGTGAAACATTGACGCCGCTGGGCGCGAGACACGACGCCTCGCAGTTGCATCAGGCGGTGCGTGACGCGGCGCGGCGCGTGCGCGGCGGGCAGGCGGCGGGCGCGATTCTGTTCGTGCCGTCGGCAGCGCTGGCGGTGTGTTACGCCAATCGTTGTCCGTCGTTGCGGGCGGTCGTCGCGACGTGCGGCGAGGCGGTGGAGCAGGGCGTCGAATTGCTCGGCGCGAACGTGATGATCGTCGAGTACCCGCATCACGGATTCCGGTCGATGCTGGCGATGGCCGAGCGGTTCACCAGCGCGAAAAGGCCTGAATTGACGGGGGTTGAGCGGCAATTGAAGGAGTTGGCGTCATGCGAATAGCGCGTGTCATGGGCACGGTGACGCTGGGGCCGCGTGAGGCGGACTTTCCCGTGGGGCGTTTGTTGCTGTGCGAAGCGCTGGACGCGGGCGGCGTGAAAACACCCGCGATCCGGGTGCGACGCAAGGCGGCGATGGCGGAATCGCTGGTGGTGTTTGATGAACTGGGCGCGGGCGTGGATTGTCTGATCGCGGTGAGCGAGGGGCGTGAGGCGGCAATGCCCTGGTGGCCGGACGATCACCCCGTTGATGCGTATTGCGTGGCGATACTGGACGCGGTGACGGCGGATGCGAAACTACTTGTGTGAATGACGAGGTGACCGATGGCGATGAATATGTTTCAGGTGAAAAAAGATTTGTGCATGATCGGCGAGCGCATTTGGATGAAGGGTTTCTGCGCGGGCAACGAGGGCAACCACTCGGTGCGCGTGTCGGAGGACCGCGTGCTGATTACACCGAGCGGGATATCGAAGGGCATGTTGAAGCCGGAGCAGGTTTGCACGATCGACATGGACGGCACGCCTCTTGATAAGAACAGCCCGTGGAAGGCGTCGAGTGAGCGGAAAGTGCATGTGGCGATTTATAAGCACCGGCCTGACATCCGGGCGGTGATTCACAGCCACCCGCCCCATGCGACGGCGTTCGCGATAGCGAACATTCCGCTGCCGGAGGGCATTCACCCGGAGGCGGAGGTGTTTCTGGGGCGTGTTCCGACGGCGCGGTACGCCACGCCGAGTACGGACGATCTGCCGGCGAGCATCATTCCGCTGATCGGGCCGGAAACGAACACGGTGCTGATGGGGAATCACGGGTCGGTGAGTTTCGACAAGGATTTGATCGGGGCGTATTACAAGCTGGAGATATTGGATGCGTATTGCCGGGTTCTGCTTTTGACCAAGCAGATCGGCAAGGCGAATGTGTTGAACGCGGAGCAGATGACGGAGTTGTTGCAGGTGAAGACGAAGCTCGGGTTCACGGATCCGCGGTTGAGTTGCGCGCCGGAGGGATGCGTGGGGGGCAAGCAGAACGAGCCGTTTTTGGCGATGTTTGATGTCAGGCCGATGAGCGCGCGTTGCGAATGCAACGGCGGGGAAGTGACCCATCAGGAAGGCGGCGTGAGCGAAAGCGAGTTTGAGGCGATGGTGCAGTCGATCACGGATCAGATCATGGCGATTGGAAGGTGAGTTTCCGACGGATGGGGGGGCGCGAAGCCGCAAGCGGCTGGGAAATCGTTGATGCTGATGATCGAACGACAACAGCGTGTGTTGGAGATACTGCGTCAGCGCCAGGCGGCGCAGCTGGAGGCGTTGAGCGAGGCGTTGGGGGTGAGCGTCTCGACGGTTCGGCGGGATTTGGAGACGCTGGAGGAGCGTGGATTGGTGGAGCGGACGCATGGGGGGGCGGTGTACCGGGGTCAGCGTCAGCACAGCATTGTGTTGTCGGAACGGATGAACGAACAGGTGGAGCAGAAGCAGGCGATCGGGCGTGAGGCGGCGAAGTGGGTTGAGCCGGGCATGACGGTGTTTCTGGACGGGGGATCGACGGTGTATTACGCATCGCGGCTGATCGAGGCCAGGCCGCTTCAGGTGGTGACCAATTCGCTGACGATCGCGGGGTTGTTCGCGGATGATGAGCGGGTGGAGTTGGTGTTGATCGGGGGGACGCTGTATCCGCGGAGCGGGGTATTGGTCGGGCCGATCGCGACGAAGGCGTTGGGGGAGTTGCACGCGGATTTGCTGCTGTTTTCTCTGGCGGGGATTTATGACGACGGTTGTTACAACCAGAACCTGGCGATGGCGGAGGTGGAGCAGGTGATGTTGCGTCAGGCGGCGCGGAGCGTACTGCTGATGGATTCGGGGAAGTTCGGGCGCAAGTCGCTGGCGCGGGTGTGCGGGGTGGAGGAGTTGGAGATGGTGATTACGGATGGGGGGGTGAGCGAAAAGTGGGTGAAGATGTTCGGGGAACAGATGGTGTTGGCGGGGAAGTAGGGATCGCGAAGCCGCGAGCGGCCCACGGAAGTTGAAGGCGTTGAGGCAAGCCCGAATGGCAATGTGGCGGGGGTTTCGGCGGGATGGGGGAACATGTTCGGATACAATGGGGGGGAATGGGCGCACAGACGATGAAGATCGCGTTGTTGCAACATGCTTGTTCGATGGACAAGGATGCGAATGTCGCGTTGATGGGGGAGATGGCGAGGGAGGCGGCGGGGAAGGGGGCGAAGTTGATCGTGACGCAGGAGTTGTTCGCAACGCGGTATTTCTGCCAGGCGGAGGATGACCGGTGTTTCGGATTGGCCGAGCCGATACCGGGGCCGGCGTCGCGGAAGGTTTGCGAGTTGGCGAAGGAGCTGGGGGTGTGGATCAGCGCGTCGTTGTTTGAGCGGAGGGCGGCGGGGATTTATCACAACACGTCGATCATGGCCAGCCCGGCGGGTGAGATCGCGGGTAAGTATCGCAAGATGCACATACCGGACGATCCGCGGTTTTACGAGAAGTATTACTTTACGCCGGGCGATCTGGGGTTTCGGGCGCAGGATTTGGGGGCGGTGAAGACGGGGATGCTGATTTGCTGGGATCAGTGGTACCCGGAAGCGGCGCGGCTGACGGCGATGAGGGGGGCGGAGGTGCTGCTGTATCCGACGGCGATCGGGTGGTACACACGCACGTCGGCGGATGGCGGGGCGGGAACGCATGGTGAAACCGAGACAACGCGGCGACAGCAGTTGGCGGCTTGGCGGACGATGCAGCGGAGTCACGCGATCGCCAATGGTGTTTACGTCGCGGCGGTGAACCGGGTCGGCGTGGAGGGGGAGTTGAAGTTTTGGGGTCACAGTTTTATTGTTGAACCGTCGGGGGATGTGATCGCGGAAGCGGGAGGGGAGGAGCGGGAGATTTTGATTGCGGAGATGGACCGGCGGAAGATTGAGGAGCAGCGATTGGGCTGGCCGTTTTTCAGGGATCGGCGGATTGACGCATATGGGGATTTGACGAAGCGGTATTCGGAGGGGGATGTTTGAAGAATCGGGTCGCTATCACGGTCTGCCGCCGAAGACGGCGTCATCCCGTGCTTATGCAATACGAGAAATGTAGGCGAAAAAATGACGCAGCATGTTCGAGTGGTGGATGGGTTGCGGGAGTTGAGCGGGAGCGCGAAGGCGGGGGGGTATCGGATGCCTGGGGAGTTTGAGCGGGTGGAGGCGGTTTGGCTGACGTATCCGCATAATGAGGAGACCTGGCCTGGGTGTATGGAGGAGGCGAGGGAGCAGTATGATTTTTTCATGTCGCAGGTGGCGCGGTTCGCGCGGGTGGAACTGACGGGGAATCATAAGATCAAGACGAACGATTCGTGGATTCGTGATTACGGGCCGATTTTTGTGGTGAATGAAAAGGGCGAATTAGGGTGTCATGATTTTGTGTTTAACGGATGGGGGGGAAAGTACGGTGGGGAGTACGGAGATGATGATGTTGTGCCGCAGCGGGTGGCGAAGGAGTTGGGGGTGCCGATTTGGGTGCATGACATGGTGCTGGAGGGAGGGAGCATTGACGTGAACGGGCGGGGGACGGTGATGACGACGGAGCAATGCCTGTTCAACCCCCGCCCCCGGGCGCAACGAAACCCCGGAATGAGCCGGGAGGAAATAGAGAAGGAGTTGCATGAGGCGTTGGGGACGTGGCATGTGATCTGGTTGCCGGGCGGGATCATCGGGGATGACACGGACGGGCACGTGGATGACATTGCGAGGTTCGTTTCGGCGGAGCGGGTGGTGGCGATACGGGCGCCGAAGGGGCACGCGGATTATGAGATGCTGGAGGCGAATTGGAAGGCGTTGAGGCAAGCGAGATTGGAGACGGGTCATAAGATTGAGTTGGTGGAGTTGCCGGTTCCGGGGCCGGGGGGGGTGAATTATAAGTTTCCGGCGGATCGGTTTGGGCCGGGCGGGGTGAATCCGTGCCCGGCGAGTTATGCGAACTTTTTGATGGTGAATGAGGCGGTGCTGGTGCCGGTGTTTGGGCAGACGAGCGATGAGCGGGCGTTGCGTGTGATGGAGGAGGCGTGCGGGGATCGGGTGATCGTGCCGGTGCGGAGCGAGTTTTTGGTGGTGGGATTGGGGGCGCTGCATTGCTTGAGTCAACAACAACCGTTTTCAGGAAGATGAAGGCGTAGAGGCAAGCGTGGCGTGGTGTTTTGGGGGTTATGGGGTGCGATTACCAGTCGTCGAAGGGGGCGAACACGTCGTGGATGAGTTTGGAGGAGGCGGGGGATTTGCCGTGTTCGTCGAAGAGGATGAGTTCGTTTTCGGCGTGGGTGTTGAGCCAGGGTTCGGGGAGGTAGTAGAGGGATTGGGGGGGGACGCGCTTGCCGGCGGGGGTGGCGACGAAGTATCGGCCGATGTTATGGCCGTTGAGGTAGAGTTGGCCCTTGGTCAGGCCGCGCGGCTCGAACCAGAGGGGTGTGTCGGTGGATTTGACGGAGAAGGTGGTGCGATACCAGCAGGGCGCTGGGTGGAGTTGTTTGGAAGTTTTTTTGAACTGGGCACTTTCGGGCATTTGCCAGCGTGCGTAAAACCATGCACTAACGGGAAGTTCATCGGCTTGGAAAAGGGTGAGGCATTGGGAGATGTCGTAATGGGCGGGGGAGGAGTCGAGGACGGCGAGGGTGAGGGAGTTGGCGTCTTTTTTGAGGAGGTTGGCGGGGATGATGAAGCGTTCGGTGAGCAGTTGTCCGCCGTCGATGGCGAGGGGGTGGTTGTTGATGAGGATGACGGAGCGGGGGCGGTCGTGACGGAGGAAGAGGACGAGGGATTGTTTGCCGGTGAGTTTGAGGTTGAAGGTGATGCGGGAGCGATGGGCGCGGTCGCCTTTGCGGCAGTGGGGGATGTAATTGCGATTGGCCCCCGCCCCCGGAATCGCCCCCGCCCCCGGAATCGGAAAAGGCAGGGCGAAGGGGTCGATGCGGGGTTCGTGGGTGATGAGGGGTTTGGGGAGTGGGAGGGGGGTGACGTGGAAGGGGGGTGCGAAGATGCCTTTGGATTCGCCGAGGTTGGTGCCGTAGTTGAGTCGGCCGCGGTTGTCGGCGAGGAAGACCAGATCGGTGTCGCCTTTGGGGAGATTGAGGGGGAGGGGTTGATCGGTGGCGGCGGGTCCGAAGCCGAGGATGTCGATGAGTTTGCCGTGACGATAGAGATGGAGGCGGTCGTTGGCCCCCGGAAGCAGGAGGTTGACTTTGCGGGCGGCGGGGGATTTTACAGAGAGGCGATACCAACCGTAGCCGAGATCGGCGCCGCATTTTTCGAGGGAGAGTGGGCCGTCGATGGAGGCGAAGCGCGGGGCGGAGCCGTCGATGAAGGGTTGGAGATCGGCGTGTTGCCAGGCGGCGAGTTTGGGCGCGGCGGCGGATTTTTTGGGGGCGGGTTGGAAGCGGTGTTGTTTGGCCGAGCCGTCGGATTGGATGCGTGAGCAGGAAGCGTGCGGACCGCGGATGGGTTGATCGTGGGCGTCGAGACCGGCGCAGCCGACGATGAGGGTGTTGTCGGCGGTGATGTAGGCGGAGTCGAGTTGCGTGTCGTTGAGAATGGCGAGGTGGACGTGTTCGTGTTCGCAGAGCAGGGGGGTGGAGCCGGCGGGCACGGTTTGCTGGAGGATGGCGCCGTTGATGGAGACGAGGGCTTCGGAGCCGGCGGGTCCGAAGAGGACGAGCAGTTGATTGTCGAGCAGCGCGTAAGGGCGGAGGTTGGAGAAGTCGAGTGTGGCTTTGCCGTTGAGGTTGACGTTGAGTGCGACCCATGCGGCGGTGTCGTGGCCGAGGTGGACGGTGAAGATTTGACCGGCGGGTGTGAGGAGGTTGACGGAATCGGGCTTGGCGGGTTCTTCGCGGATGATGAAGACGACATCGCCCTGTGAGCCGGACTGGTGGATGACGGCTGGTTTGCTGTGCGAGGGGATGAGCGAAGCGGGATGCACGTCGGGTCGCAGATGCGCCATGACACAGGCGAACTGGGAGAGGAAGGTGCAGATGCGTTTGACGGCGAGATATTTTTTGCCGCGACCGCCGGCTTCGGTGAGGGGAGCGTCGTAGTCGTAGCTGGTGGTCATGTATTGATCGGGCGCGCCGACGGTGCGACCGGCGGTGAAGCCGAAGTTGGTTCCGCCGTGGAACATGTAGAGGTTGAATTGTGAGCCGGTGGATGCGACCTCGGCGAGTCGTTGGAGGACGTGCTGTGGGGATTTGGCGCGTTGATGTTCGCGGCCCCAGGCGTCGAACCAGCCGGGCCACAGTTCGGTGACCAGGCGGGGCGCGTCGGGTTGTGCGAGGTGAAGCTGGCGGAGATCGCGGAGCATATTGGCCCAGCCGTTCCAGCAGTCGATGGTGCCGGGGACGTGTTGCCAGAGGTTGTTGCAGTTGATGATGGGAACGGCGCAGCCGCCTTCGCGGAGGTAGCGGGAGAGTTCTTCGAGGTAGGCGGCCCCCTCGTCATCGTTGTGGCAGAACCATTCGTTTTCGTTTTGGATCAGGAGGATGGGGCCGCCTTCGGGCTGGGTGATTTGAAGATCGCGGACCTGTTGCATCACCGCGTCGAGATAGCGGGCGACGTGTTGAAGGAAGGTGGGATGGGACTGGCGAAGGGCGACATCTTTTTCGCGGCCGAGCCATGCGGGCAGCCCGCCGAAGTCCCACTCGGCACAGACGTAGGGGCCGGGTCGGAGGATGCAATACAGGCCTTCATCGGCGATGATTTGGATGAAGGCGCGGAGATCGAGATCACCGTCGAAGCGATAGCGTCCGGGCTGGGGTTCGTGGGCGTTCCAGAAGACGTAGGTTTCGATGCAGTTCAGCCCGGCCTGTTTGGCGGCGCGGATGCGATCGCGCCAAAGCTGATGCGGCGTGCGGGTGTAATGGATCGCGCCGCTGACCAGCCAGATTCGGCGACCGTCGATGATGAAACTTTGTCCGTCGTAGGTGATTGAAGGCATAATGGAGTTTCGGGTTTCGGGGTTCGGGGGGGGCGGGGGTTAAAACAGCGGAACAGCGGAACAGCAGAACAGCGGAACAAGCGAAAGTGGCGAACTTATGTTTTGCTGTTTTGCTGTCATGCTGTTTTGCTTTTCGGCGATTACCGTGAATCGCGGAGTTTCCAGAGTTTTTCGAGGGACTGGAGATTGGTGGCGATGAGTTTGCGGTTGTTGCCGAGATTTTTTTCGACGATCAGGCCCCGGTTGTCGCAGAGGGCTTTGAGTTCCGGCGCGTTGGGAGCGATGCGGCTGGCGAGCTGGAAACCGGCGAGCGCGGGGGTGACGCGGTCGTAACGGTAGGCCAGTTGTTGGGTGTTGGAGTTGTAGCAATAGAAGCCGAACTCCGCGGCGGCCTGGTGGGGCAGCAGTTGAGGCAGGAGCCAGAGTTCGGTTTGGGTGAGATAGCCGTTGGGTGGGCGGGGGAAACTGATGTTTTTGGATTCGACGCCGCCGGTGCCGTCGATGCGGATTTCCAGTGCGTCGGTGGCGCCGGTGCCGATTTCCCAGATGGTGCGGACGGGTTGCGTGGGATGGGTCGGACGGAGGGTGGTGCTGACTTTCCATGCTTCGCCGACGGGACCGGCGTAGGGTGTGAAGTATTCGGCCTTGGAATCGAGCCGGGCGTCGGTCAGACGGAGCGAGGTTTCCACGGTGACGCGGAAGCCCTTGAGATGATTGAATTCGCCCGGAGCGCTGACGATGTGCATCCAGCCGATGTCCTTGTCGTTTTCGGTGATGCGGAAATACCGATCGACATTCAGCACAGCGGCGATCATCTGTTCGGTGAGTTGATTTCGCCACTGCGACGAACGGGTGACGGCCTGTTCCCGCTGTTTGGCGATCGCCTCCTGATCGGCGATTTCCACGGAACGGACCACCGCTTCGTAAATCGCGCGCAGCGGTTGTATCTGTTGCGCGGCTCCTTCGACCTGCACCACGGCGAATGTGAAGGGATTGATTTCCACGATGGTTTGTCCGATCAGCGCGGGTTTGTTCCCCACCGGCTCGACCTGGTAATACAGCCGCATCGCCCGCAGATTCGCCACTTTCAGCGGCACGTGCTCCAACAGGATCGCCCGGCCCTGCGCGTTGAGTATCTGCGCCTTGGACATCTCCGCGATGTTGTCCAGCTTTTGCGCCGAGCGGCTTCGCCGAACCGCCACGGTGATCTGATACGGCATCTGGGCGTTGACCATGCGAAGCAGATAATCGTCGCCGGTCTGCTCGATCATCCTGCAATCCAGCGGCGGAAGCAGCGACACCCCGAACGCCTGATCCTGCCATCGCGTGTCGCTCAGCAGATTGTCCGCGTTCTCTTGCGACTGTGCGGCGGCAACGGCGGGCATCACGCAAATCGCCAACATCATCATCGACAGGCATCGTCTCATGGCGCGGGGTTCTCCGGCGGGTTCGACGCAGGCGGTTGGTTGCCCGGCGCATCGGTTTCAATGTCGCGCACCAGCATGACCGCCGATTGATTGGCGACGCCGATCGCCCGCACGTCGGCCAGCAGTTCCAGCATCAGCACGTGCTGCTCGTCCAGTTCCGTCGCCCACCATTCGCGCTGCCAACCGTGCCGGCGGGCGTCATCCAGCACGATCACCTGAACCTTCCGTGTGCCCAGGTTCAGCGTGCGGATCGCGCTGATCGGGGGCCGACGGTTGTTCGCCGTCAGATAACGCGCTTTCAACTGCGCTTCGATCAGCTTGGCCGTCGGGGCGGTCTTCGCCTCGGCGATGCCCTGTTCCTCCCACTGCTTTCGCAGCAGTTGCGTTTCCACCACCGACAAGTGCATGCGATAAAATTGCGTGCTCGATTCCGGCGCGATCAACACCGACACACCCCCGCCCCCGGAATCGCCCCCGCCTCCGGAACCGGAATCTTCCGCGGGTTCAGCACCCGTCGCGTCGTTCGGTCGCAACGCCAGCAGGTGTTCCGGCAGCACGATCCGCGCGTTGGCCATTGTCACCGACCGCCCCTCGACCCTCGTGTATCGTGTGTCGGTGACCGACAGCGCGATCTGCTGAATCAGATAAATATCGGTGGATCGCAATTCGCCCCATCCTGTCAGGTCGAACACCAGATACGATTGCCCGTCCACCGTCGCCGCCGCCAGCACATGCTTCCGCGTCACGATCCGACCATCGGGCATCCGGCCCTGCTGGAGCAGGCCCTGTCTCAGCACGCTCAACGGGCCGTAGCCCAGCGTCTGCTCATCCACCGATGCCATGCCCGGCATTTGCTGGTTGCGCACGTCGATGATCGCCGACAGCGGCACACGCCAGTGATGGTCGGACAACTCCACGATATTCAACTGTGACGTGTCCGGCGGATCGGCCTGGAACGAAATCGCCCGGCCCTGTTCGCCGCCTCGCCCCCAGCGACCGGACGGCGATTCGGACACCCGCCAGTTGCCAGGCAAGGCGAATTCAAACCGCCCCAATGGGTGCGTGGGCCGGCCCGGATCGTACTCCGGCCGGCGCGAAACCGTCATCCACATCGCCAGCGCAACCGAACCGCCCAGCAGCGTCAGCATGACGACCGCCAGCGCCAGTCGCCTGGCCGACTCATCGGCGATGCGGGACTCCCAAGCCATGAACGCCGATGATAGACCCCCGCATCATGTCGAGCAAATGCCCACGATGCCCTCGGCAATCATGAATGGTAACCGCGCATTCTCCGCTTCAAGCCCGGCAACCCGAACCTCCAGTCGCCCCAGACGCGCGAGCGGTTCACGCACCAACGCGATCAACTGTGGCTCGCTCAACGATTCGATCTGGTCATCCGTCATCCCCAGCTATATCGCAAGCCCGCCCTGTTGCATTGAAATCCGTGAACGGTTACCGTTTTCCTCCTATGATAACCGATCTTTTCTCCAACATCGTTGTGGCCGCCGCGCCCGATACGCTGTGGCAATTCACCGCTCCCGGTTTGGCGAACCCGGTCAAGCTGACGCCCCCGGTCTTTCACATCGACGGCCGATCCGTTCCCGCCGCGCTGACCGACGTCCATCCGGTCGCCGATGCGGCGCGTCAATTCGGCCGGGTGCATGAATTCGCTTACGAAGGAACGTTCACTGCCGACGCGGACCTGTCGCTGCGCATCGTCTTCCGCGCCGCGCCGGATGCGTCGATCGTCCGCTTCAAATACGAACTGCGAAGCAAACGGGGCCGCCAATTGACCAAGCCAGACGGACGCGACGCGCTGTGTTACCTCGGCGTGGATTGCTCCGCGATGCCCGATGCGATGGAAGTACGCTTCAGCGAATTCAACGAAAGTGTGCATAGCTTCTGTCTGTCGGAGCGGCCGGTGAAAGAGGCCGATTTCCGCAACGAAATAGCGTTGATGGGGCCGATGCTCACGACCGGCGATCGCGAACAGACCGTGCTGATCGCCTACGAGCACGGATCGCAGGTTCCCGATGCGTTCCTGAAATTCCACCTGCACGCTGATCGTTCGGTCACGCTGGCCGCGGTCAAGGGCAATTACCATCACGGCCGGTCGTTCAGCGATGACGCGCCGTTCGATACGATCTGGTTCCAGCTCGGCGCGGCGGCGGGAGATTCCGACCGCATGGCGTCGGTGTATCGGCGGTTCGTGCTCGACGAGATGTCGCCGAACCTGACCAGCCGCAAGCCCTACATTTTCTACAACACGTGGAATTTCCAGGAGCGCAACAAGTGGTGGAACAATCGCCGGTTCCTGGATTCGATGAACGAGCAGCGAATGCTCGACGAGATCGACGTGGCGCACCGCATGGGCATCGACGTGTTCGTGATGGACACCGGCTGGTACGAAAAGACCGGCGACTGGCGCGTCAGCCGCCAACGCTTCCCCGACGGCCTCAAACGCATCAAAGCCAAGCTCGACGGTTACGGCATGAAGCTGGGATTGTGGTTCGACAACGCCGCGGCGCTGAGCAGCGACATCCTGGCCCGTCATCCCGAATGTCCGGTTCGCATGGAGGGCCGGGAGCCGGAGCAGATCGGAATCTGGGAGACGGAAAAGTCCTACCGCATGTGTCTGGCCAGCCGCTACTGGGAGGCGTTCGCCGACGAACTGATCCGGCTGGTCCGCGAGGTCGGCGTGACGTACTTCAAGTGGGACGCCATCCAGCAATATGGCTGCGACAGCGGCGAGCATCAGCACGGTTCGCCGGACAACAGCGCCGCCGAGCGATTGGACTGTTACGCCTTTGAACAGGGCCGCGCCATGATCCGCGTCGTGGATCGGCTGTGCGCGGAATGTCCGCAGGCCATCGTCGATTTCGATATCACCGAAGGCCACCGTTTCGTGGGGCTGGGCTTTCTGGCGGCCGGAAAATATTTTCTGATTAACAACGGGCCTTACTATCACAACCTGAACATTCCCAAGCCGCCGCCGGGCAACAACAATGCGTTCTTTTTCCCAGGTCCGGCACGCGGGTGGATTTGTCGCACGCCGCTGACGCTGGACAAGTGGATCGCGTCGGTGCTGTTCCTGTCGCACTATTTCCCCGACGATCCGCAGCCGTTCCAGTTGATCTCCATCGGCTCGCTGATCCTCGGCCAGAACGGCATCTGGGGCGACCTGCTGAACGTCAGCGCGGAGGGCGTCACGCTGTTCGGCCGGTGGTTGGGCATTTACAAACAGGTGGCCGCCGATATCACACGCAGCGATCCGGTGTGTACCGGGCGCGTAGGCGGAAGCCCGGAGATTCACGAGAAAATCGATGCCGACTCGCATCGCGGCGCGGTGGTGATCTTCGCCTGCGAGGCGGGCGGTTACGACTATGTGACGTCGCAGCCGGTCGATCCGCGATGGATCGCCACCGACGATGTAACCGTGACGCTCGATGCGAAGGGCCATGCGCACATCCGCGCGACGTTCACCGAAAGCAGCGCCCGCTTCGTTTTCTTCGGCACCAGTGAAGCGTGAATCGCCCCTTCACCGGTTGGGCCGAGAAAAGGGGATGAGTACATATGTTTAGGAATCCTGCCATGATTGAGAACGTGAAACACCACGCCGCCGGGTTGTTGTCTCGTGCTTCCGGCCATGCCCCCACCTTACACACCCGCCCCCTCGCCGTCAACATATGTACTCATCCCCCTTTTCTGCTCGCAATCTGTTGACACAGATCACATACCCGAACGGCTCCATCGTGGACCGCACGTT
>Ga0172380_10004220_pt1 | contig 18707 bp, 15 predicted proteins | sample Leawe162metaG_FD_119747 | JGI IMG/M metagenome (GOLD analysis project Ga0172380, IMG submission 119747) | Leachate microbial communities from a municipal landfill in Southern Ontario, Canada - Leachate well 162 metaG | ecosystem: Engineered > Solid waste > Landfill > Unclassified | place... | reverse complement strand
CTCAAGCCCGGCACGATGATCCTCCACCAGCCGGAGATCCCCGTGCCTCTGCTGGTGCAGTTCCCGTTCCCGGCATGGGCCACGCGCGCCTCGGAAGCCGTCGAGGCTGGCGACCCGTTCACGGCGTTCGACTAGGAGTCCTAATGATTACCGAACCCACCTGGCTTCCAGACGACCTCGTGCGCCTCTATGACTCAGACATCGACAAGAATTGGTGCTCCGACTACGTCGGCAAGCGTCGCTTCTGCGTGAAGGCTGGACTTCCGCCCCTCCCCGGTGATTCCGGTGATGCTGTGATCCTCACCTTGGTCCGAACGCTCCCGACGGCGATCCGGTGGGTCGTCGAGCGACACACCGGTCTGTGGAGTGGTCGTTCGGAAAGCGGGGACGACGAATCTTTCGAGGGAATCGCCAAGACCTTGTCACCACTGACCACAACGGATGTGGAGAACCTGTACGAAGTGGGAATCGCACTCGTCCGAGCAGAGGCCGCCAAGGCGGGCGTAATCGGGGGCTAGGCGGCATGCGCTTCCTGCACACCGCCGACTGGCATATCGGACGCACGATGCGCGGCCGCTCGCGCGCCTCGGAGTTCCACGACGTGCTTGCGGAGCTCGTCGAGATCGCGCGCGCGGAGGCGGTCGATGCGATCCTCGTCGCGGGCGACGTGTGGGACTCCGCCGCACCACCGCCCGAGGCCGACCGCGTGGTGTACGAGGCGCTCAGCGAGATCGTGGCGCACGAGATTCAGGTGGTGCTGCTCGGCGGCAACCACGACTCCTCTAAGAAACTCGAAGGCCTCGGGCTGCTGGCGGGCCGGCTGGGCGTCCACGCGCAGTTCAAGGTGTTGCGCCCGGATCAGGGTGGGATGGTCAACATCGAGCGTGGCGATGAAGTCGCGCGCATCGCGGCGATCCCGTGGATGCGCGAGGGTGAGCTGGTGAACGCCGAGCAGATCATGGGCCTGGAGGAGCACACCTTTACCCAGTATGCGGATCATGCTGCGCGCATCTACCGCGCAATGTGTGAGGGCTTCCGACGGGACACCGTGAACGTACTCATGGGGCACGTGTTCGTGAACGGCGCGCGCTACGCACGACTCGACGGGTCGGAGCGGCAACTGCACATCGGGCAGGCGTACGGCATCGAGCCTGCGGGGCTGCCGGGCACGCCGCAGTACATCGCCCTCGGTCACATCCACCGCCCGCAGACGATCCACGAGTCGCCGGTGCGCACCGAGTACGCGGGCTCGCTGCTACAACTCGACTTCGGCGAGGCGGACGAGCAGAAGCGCGTCGTCGTCTTCGACGCCGTGCCGGGGCGCCCGGTGCGCGACGTGCGCTCGATCCCGCTGACCAAGGGCACGCCGCTCAAGGAGCTCAAGGGGCGACTGGACGAGGTGCTCGCGCGGGCAGCCGAGGTCGGCGATGCGCACGTGCGTGTCACGCTGCAGGTCGATGCCCCGGAGCCCGGCCTCGCGCAGCGCGTGAAGGATCAGGTGCCGGGCGCGGTCGACGTGCGCCTCGACTACCCGCACCTCGACGAGGATGATGCGCCCGCGCTCGCCACGCTGTCGCCGGACGAGCAGTTCACGCGCTACTACCGCTCGCAGCACGGCGCCGATCCCGACATCGACACCCTCGCGCTCTTCCGCGAGCTGCACGACCAGGTCACGAGCGGCCTCGCAGGCCCGGCAGAGGGCGAGGGCTAGCGTGCGCCCACTGCGCCTGGAGCTGCGTGGATTCACGGCGTTCCGCGAGCGCACCGAGGTCGATTTCGAGCATCGCCACCTGTTCGCGATCACGGGCCCAACGGGCGCGGGCAAGTCCTCGCTACTCGACGCGATCACGTGGGCGCTCTACGGGCAGGTGCCGCGCGTCGGCAACCAGGCACGCCAGCTGCTCTCCCACGGCGCGTCCGCGATGGCCGTCCGCTTCGACTTCCGCGCGCGGGGCGAGACGTATCGCGTCAGCCGCCAGATCGGCAAGACGATGGCGGCGCGCCTCGATCGCGAGGTCGCGCCGGGTGAGTGGCGCTCGATCGCCGACAAGGCCCGCGACGTTGCCGCCGAGGTCGAGCGCATCATCGGCCTCGACTACGAGACGTTCACGAAGACGGTACTGCTGCCACAGGGCGCCTTCGACGCGTTCCTGCGCGGCGAGCCCGGCCAGCGTCGCGCAATCCTCACGAACCTGCTCGGTCTGGGCGTCTACCAGTCGATGCGTGAACGCGCGGCAGCGCAGGCCACGGGCGCCGGCAGCGCGAGCAGGGCGCTGCTGCAGCAGGCGGAGCACCTGGGCGACACCACCCCGGAGGCGATCGCCGCAACGGAGGCGGAGCGCGACGCGCTGCTCACACGGCGCGAGACGGTGCGCCAGCAACGCGAGCGGCTGGCCGTGCTCACCACGCTGGAACGCGACACCAGCGAGCGCGCACGCGACGCCGCCGCAGCGGCCTCGACGGCCGCCGCCGCGCGGCAGACCGAGGCGCAGGCGCGCGAGGCGCTGGCGGACGCAGAGCGCGAGCTCGCCGCGGCCACGGCGCGCCTCGAAACGCTCACCACGGAGCGCACGGCGCTCGGCTACGACCGCGCGGCGCACGAGTCACTGCGCCAGCAGGCCGAGCAACTGGTGCAACGCCAGCGCGCGCGCGACGAGTTGGCGGCGGCGCAGGCGGCACTGGCGCAGGCGCATGAGGCGCTTGCCGGCGCCTCCGCGGCGGCCACGGCTACAGCGGCCGAGGCGAAGCGCCAGCGCACGCAACTCGGCAAGGCCACGAAGGCGCACCTGGCCGCGCACACCGCGCTCGCGGCAGCGGCAGGTGTCGCGGTGCGGACAGTGGCGCTGCTCATCGAGGCACGCACGCGCCTCGATGCATCGCGGGCGGATGCGGAGCGACAGGCCGCCGAGGCCGAGGAGCGCGTCCGACTGCTCGACGCGCTCGCGAAGCAGTCGACCGAGGTCGCTGCTGACCTCGCCGCCGCAGACGAGGCCGTGCAACGCGCCACCGCACAGGCTGCAATCGCAGAGGCCGAGCACGTGCGCGCGACGGCAGCCGTCACCACGGCATCGATCGCACTGGAGGAGACACGCACGGCACGCGACCGCGCGAGCCGCGAGCACGCTGCGGCCGACCTGCGTCGCGGCCTGCAGGTCGGCGACGCGTGCCCCGTCTGCGGCGAGCCGATCACGGCGCTGGCCGATCACGCCGCACCGGACCTTGATGCCGCGACGGCGGCGGTGCACGCAGCGGAGGTCGTATTGCGGGACGCGCAGGCGTCGCTGCAGCAGCGCGCCGCAGCCGCTGCGACGAAGGTGGCGCGCGTCGAGGCAGCGCGCGCCACCTTCGACGCAGTGCAGGGCCGGCGCGACGCGGTCGAGCGCGCCTGCGCCGATGCCGCTGTGACGATCGACACGCTCGAAGCCGACCGCGCGCGCGCCACCTCGGTCGTCACCACCACGCGCAGCGGCATCGCGGAGGCGACCCAGCGCGCCACGGAGACCGCCGAACGCGCGCGGACGCTCGAGCTGCTGCTCGCGACTGTCCCTGCGGAGGCCGCGCCCACGGATGCCGAGGCAGACGCCGGGCCCGCCGACGAGGCGGCGATCGAGCCGCTGCTCCGCGAGGCGCTCGATGCGTATCGCGACACATCCTCAGCGGCGCAGGCCGCGGAGGCCACGCAGCGTGCGGCGGACGAGGCAGCGCGCGCAGCGACGATTGAGCACACGCACGCGACGGAGCGCGTGACGGCGGCCACCGCCGTCGTCGACGCGGCGCAGGCGCGGCTGACCGCGTTGCCCGCGCCGCAGCACGAGGATGGTGACACGCTCCTCGGCGCGCTGGAGGCGGCGGAGGCCGCCGCGACACGCCACGCGGCGATCGAGGACGAGGCGCGCAGCGCGGGGCAGCAGCAGGCCGCCGCTGTCTCACGCCTCGATGTTCGCGGTGCCGCGGTGCTCGCGGCAGCGGCAGAGACCCAGCGCGTGGAGGTGCTCGCGGAGACCGCCTCGGCGGCCGGCGAGGTCGCGGCGGCAGCGTACGCCGAACAGTGGCGACTCCTGCACGATGTGACCTCCGCGCCGGATGCGGCGCAGATCGCTCGCTGGGCCGAGCGCATCGCCCAGGACGAGATCCGCGTGGCGACCGACCTCGCAGGCGTCGAGGCGCGCCTCCAGCAGGCGCGCGCGGATGCCGAGCGTGTCGTGCAGTTGCAGCAGGAGGTCGCCGCATATGAGCGGCGCGGCGCGCTTGCGCAGGCGCTGGAGCTCGATCTGCGGAGCGACCGCTTCATCGCGTTCGTGCAGCGCGAAGCGATGCAGGTGCTCGCCTCGGAGGCGGCCGATCGGATGGAGCACCTCTCGCGCGGGCGCTACCGCATGCGCACCGACGGCGACGAGTTCGTGGTCATCGATCGCCTGAACGGCGATGAGCAGCGCTCCGTGAAGACGCTCTCCGGCGGCGAGACGTTCCTTGCGAGCCTCGCGCTGGCGCTGGCGCTGGCGGAACGGCTGCCGCAGCTATCGGGGCACGGCGCCGCGCTCTCCCTCGAATCGCTGTTCCTGGACGAGGGCTTCGGCACGCTGGACGCGGACGCGCTGGACGTGGCGATCGAGGCGCTGGAACTGCTGGCCAGCGAGCGGCGGATGATCGGCGTCATCTCGCACGTCCCGTTGATCGCAGAGCGACTCCCCGATCGTATCGAGGTCGTGCGCACCGGCAGCGGCAGCACGGTGCGCGGCTAGCGGCGGGGCGCGATCAGCGAGGCCGCCACCGACACCAACGAGATCACCAGCGCCCCAAAGACGGCGGCCCGGAAGCCGTCGACGCGGAAGTTCATCCCCAGCACCCCCGCGAGCCACGCGGCCAGCGCCAGCATCGCCGCGTTGAGCACGAGCAGGAACAGCCCGAACGTCGCCACGATCAGGAAGCACGAGACGAACGCCGCCAGTGGCTTGAAGAGCGTGTTCACGATCGCGAACAGCGCCGTACCGACCACCAGCGATTGCCAGTCATCGACGTGCACGCCCGGCACGATCACCGAGGCGAGCCACAGCCCCAGCGCGTTCACCAGCGCGCGGAACAGCAGTGTGTGCAACGGCGCCTCCGAATCCGGTGTGAGCCGCATCGAGTAGACGGGCACGCGCTCGACCTCCCTAGACCGAGGCGAGGTCGACGCGCGCGCCGGAGCGGATCGAGCGCGCGACCGCCTCGGTGGTCTGCATGTAGCGCACGCCATCCGCGAACGATGTCAGCTCAACGGGTGTCCCGAGGCGGATCGAGTCGACGAAGTCGGCCTCCACGCGCCATGTACCGGCAGTACCGGGATCGGGCTCCAGCGCGCGCGGCTCCTCGCCGCGCAGCGACAGGCGCATCGTGTCGTCGGCGCGCCAGTGCAGCGTGCCCCGGCTTCCGTAGATCGACACGCCGTTCGCATCGGCGGCGTCGTGCAGCAGCGTGCCGATGCGGTAGACGACGCGCACCCCGTTCGCCATCCGCGCGAGGACGCCGAGGCTGTCCGGCACGGCGATCGGCATCGCCTGTCCGCTCGCGGCGTCCACGCGGCTGCGCACGAACGTCTCGCCGTCGGCGATCACCGACTCGGTCGGGCCGAGCCAGCGCTGCACCGCTTCGACGTACAGGCCCAGCGTCATCATGTTCACGCCGGAGTACTCCGTGCGCTCGCGCCAGTGCAGCGGCGTCGAGTCGTCGAGGCCCGCCCCGCTCAGCACCGTCACGTGCACCTCGCGCAGATCGCCCAGCACGCCGTCAGCGAGCAGCCGCCGAATCGTGCGCCAGCTGCGGAGGTCGAGCGGCGCCGGCACCACCTGGGCGACGAGGTCAGGGCGAACATCCGCCGCCGCAAGCATCGCCCGCGCCTCGGCGGCATCCATCGCCAGCCGCGCCTCGGTGAGCACGTGCTTGCCGGCCTCCAGCGCGCGCACCGCGTACTCGCGGTGCCGGTACGGCCAGGTGCCGATGCAGATCGCATCGATGCCGGGGTCGGCGAACAGCGCCTCCGGGTCGGTCGCCACGCGCGGGATGCCGAACGCGTCCGCGACGCGCTGGCCGCTCTCCGCGGTGCGGTTGCAGACGGCGGCGATCGTGACGCCCTCGATCGCCTGCAAGCCGGGGATGTGGCGGAGGCGAGTGTTCGCCCCCGCGCCGATCACACCGATGCGGAGCGGCTGGACGGCCATGGAACCCTCGATTTCCCTGTGCGCTCGGTCAGGCAGGGTCGAGCGCGATCGGACGCGGGGTATGCGCCCGGACTTGACCCCGCCGTTACGTATACTCGTATAATCATTTCATGAAAGTCCTCGTCGTCGACGACGAGCCCGATATTGTCGAGGTCGTCACGCTGACCTTCACCCTGCGCTGGCCGGATGCGGAGGTGCTGCACGCCGCCACCGGTGCCCAGGGTATCGAGTTCGCGCGCGCGGAATCCCCCGGCATCATCATCCTCGATATCGGCCTGCCGGACATGGACGGCTTCCAGGTCTGCGATCAGGTGCGTCGCTTCTCGGACGTCCCGATCATCATGCTCACCGCCCGACACGACGAGGTCGACAAGGTGCGCGGCCTGGAGCTGGGCGCCGACGACTACATCACGAAGCCGTTCTCACACCTCGAGCTCCTCGCGCGCGCCCGTGCCGTGCTGCGCCGGTCGGAGTCGCAGGTACCGGCCGCCGAGGGCCCGCCGTTCGTCGCCGGCCCGCTGCGTGTCGACTACGCCAGCCGCGAGGTCACGGTGGATGGCAAGCCGGTCAAGCTCACCCCCATCGAGTACGGCATCCTCTACCACCTGAGCCGCAACGAGAACCGCGTGCTCACGTTCCGCACCCTCCTGGCGAAGGTCTGGGGCCGCGAGTACGTGGACGAGGTCGACTACCTGAAGGTGCATATCCAGCACCTGCGTCGCAAGCTTGGCGACGACCCGGACAACCAGCCGATGATCGTCAACGAGCGTGGCGTGGGCTATAAGTTCGTCCGGCCCGACCGCGGCGCCGTGCGGTCACGGTGAATGACCGCGCTGCCGGTGCCAGTGGCACCGCTGCGAACACGGCCCCTGCATGACGAGGGATGCCGGGACGCCGCCCGACGGCGAACACGCGCTTGCGGAGCTGGCGAAGGCGCTGGGCGCGCTGCTGGAGGATCTGCGTGACGCACGACTCCTGCGCCTGCAGCCGCCTCGTCCACCCGCGCCGGTGGCCGTCGAGCCACCCGTGGCGGTGTTGCCCGTGATGCCGCCTCCCGAGGAGCAGGCACTGGACGACGAGGTCGGCCTGCTGCTGAGCGATGCCCGCGAGCGCGCGCAGTCGATCATCGACGAGTCGATCACTCGCGCCCAGGAGCTGCTGCGCGCGCAGCCGTCCTCCCAGGCGCTGGAGCGCATCCGGCGCACGGTCGCCGACCTGGCCGTCGACGTGCGCGCGATCCACTCGCGCCTCGACGAGATCGAGGCGCTGATCCGAGGCGGCGCCGTCGCGTACCGCGCGCCGGCCGTCGAGCCGCGCCCCGCACCACCTCAGCCGCAGCCGCAGCCGCAGCCGCAGCCGCAGCCAACGTACGCCCCACCCGCCCCGGCCTACCCGGCACCGCCGACATATGCCGCGCCGCCGCCCGTCTACGCGCCCGCGCCGGTCTACGCACCGCCCCCGCCGCCGACGTACGAGGCGCCACCGGCACCGGTCTACCCACCTGCTCCCGCTCCGGAGCCGACGCCACCACCGCCTCCGCCCCCTCCGGTGTACGAGGCGCAGCCGGCAGCGCCGGCGTATACCTCGCCGCCCGTTGCGAGCACGCCGCCGCCGGCCGAGCCTATCGCGCCGCCTCCGCCTGTCGCCGTCGAGCAGGCGCCGCCCTCTGCGGTGCCGCCGCCAATGCCGGTCGCGCCGCCTCCGCCTCCGCCTCCGCCCGTGCAGTCGGCCGAGCCGGTGGCGCCACCCCCGGTTGCGCCACCCCCGGCGGCGGCAGCGGCGCCGGCTGCGCCCCCGCAGGCGAATCGCGCCTTCGATCCCGCCGCGGGCTCCGTCGCGTTGCGCATCTCGCCGGTCGCCGGCTTCCAGGGGCTCATGCGCGTACAGGACGCACTGGCACGCTGCCGAGGCGTGCGCGAGGCAGGCGTCGAGGCGTACGCGCAGGGCGAGGCCCGGTTGCGGCTGCACTTCGCAGAGCCGATCGACGGCACGCAACTCGCGGCATCACTCGCGGAGGCGCTGGGCCGCAGCGTGCGCGTGACGGCGGAGTCCACCTCTGAGCGCACGGTGCAACTGGCGCTGGAGTAGCGGCGCGCGCATCATCCGCCTCGGGCGACGCGGGCGTCGTCCACGGACGAAGGGGCTCCCGCGATCGCCCAGTCTGCGCCGCCTCACCAGTCTCTTCGGCAGCACCTGCGCACGATCCGCGTGCGCGGCGTGCTGGTGCTCATCACCGTCTCCGCGCTCATCGTCACGCTGCTCGGCGCGCAGGCGGCGGCATTGGCCGTGGTGCTGCGGATCGAAGGCACGCGCAACCTCGCGCTGCTGGGCGCGGCGCACGCCGCGGTCGCCGCAGCGCTGCTCGTCGGCCTCGCGTGGCACCTGCACTTCCTCAACCGTGAACGCCGACGCCAGGCGATCATCGAGGCGCTGATCGACGCGCTCTCCGGTCCCGCGAGCATCGGGGCAACCGCAGAGGCGACCCTGGCAGTGCTGGTCGGTTCCGGCGTGGCGCGCGCGGGCCTCGTCGCCGTACTCAACACCGACGAGGACGATCGCCGCACGCTCACCCCGGTCGCGGCCATCGGTGCGCGACGCGGCTGGACCGGCGAGACCATCGAAGCCGACGCGCGCTCCTCGGTCGCGGGCACGCGCCGCGAGCGTGTGACCGACGACCCGTGGCTGCTGGGGTTCGAGGGGCTGATCGGGCGACACCCGTGGGTCATGCGCCTGCCGATCGAGCGCGGCGACGAGCAGCTGGGTGCGCTGGTGCTATCTGCCAAGCGCCGCGGCTGGCTGGGCGACCGCGTGCTCACGCGCACCGCCTCAACGACGCTGGCGGCGGCACTCGACCACGGACGCCAGTACCAGTTCGCCTACGAGCGGACGCGCGACCTGGAGGAGCAGAACGCCCGTCGGCGCGAGTTCCTGTATGCGATCGCGCACGAGTTGCGATCCCCGCTCACCTCGATCCAGGCGTTCGCGGAGCTGCTCACCAGCGACCGCTCGCTGATGGAAAGCGACAGCGACTTGCTGCTCTCATCGCTGTCGCGCGGCGTCGACCGGCTCGCGGCGTTCGTGAACGACCTGCTCGACCTCGGGCGGGTCGAGGACGCGACGCTCGCGATGCACGTGGGCCCAATGGATGTCACCGAGGCGCTGCGCGGAGCGGAGACGATCCTGCGCCCCGCCTTCATGGCCCGCGACCAGGCGCTCACGCTGGAAACGCCGGACACGGCGGTCCGCGCGATCGGCGATGAGCGCGCGTTGGAGCAGGTGATCCTGAACCTGCTCTCGAACGCGAATCGCTTCACCCCCACGCGCGGCGCCGTCACCGTCCGGGTCACGGATCGCGACGGCCGTGTGCGCATCGAGGTCCAGGACTCCGGTCCGGGCATCGACGTGCGCGACCGTCAGCAGGTCTTCGACCCCTTCTATCGGGTGCACCGCGCCGGTGCGCCGGAGGTGCCGGGCTCCGGCCTGGGGCTGGCCGTGGCACGACGCCTCACCGAGACGATGGGCGGGCGCATCTGGGTCGATCCAGTCGAGGGCGGTCCGGGCTCCGTGTTCTGCGTGGAGCTGCTGGGCGCCGACCTCGACGCGCCGGCGTAGCGCGACCCGGTGCACATCGCACAGCTGTCGCTGACCAACGTCCGCTCGTTCCGGCGGCTGGACGTCGACCTCACGCCCGGGCTGCACGTCGTCACCGGGCCAAACGGCAGCGGCAAGTCGAACCTCCTGGAATCGATCGCGCTGCTCGCGACCGCGCGCAGCCTGCGCACGAGCAACGACGTCGATCTGATCGCGTGGGAGGCGTTGCGCGACGACCCGCTGCCCGGCGCGCGCCTGGCCGCGCGCGTGCAGTCGCGCGCCGAGGGCAACGTGCAGCTGGAGGTCACGATCAGCGCGCGCCCCGCGACGACGCCGGACGCACCCGTCACCGCCTCGCGTCGGTTTCGCGTGAACGGGGTTGCGAGGCGTGCCTCCGACCTCATCGGGCGGCTGCGCGTCGTCCTGTTCTCCGCGGAAGACCTGGCGATCATCGAGGGTGCGCCCGCCACGCGGCGACGCTATCTGGACATCACCATCTCGCAGATCGACCCCGGCTACGTGCGCGCGCTGCAGCGCTACCAGCGCGTGCTGCAGCAGCGGAACAGCCTGCTGCGCCGCATCCAGGAGCATCGCAGCCAGCCCGCCGAGCTCGACTTCTGGGACGAGGAGTTGTCGCAGACCGGAGCGGTGCTGCTGACGGCGCGCCATCGCGTGCTCCGCGCGCTGCACGCGGGCGCGAGCCAGCGCTACGAGGCGCTGTCGACGCGCGCCGAGCAGCTGGAGGTCGTGCATCGGCCCGGCGTGCCGCCCGAGCTCGCCGCCAGCCTCGACGCCACGCCGGCGGAGGTGGCGTCACGATTGCTCGCCGCACTCGTCGAGTCACGGCGACGCGACGCGCTCACCGGCACGACGCGCTACGGGCCGCACCGCGACGACGTGGCGTTCCTCGTCGGCGGGCACACCGCGGCCTCGGCGGCGTCGCGCGGCGAGCTGCGCGGCATGGCGCTCGCGCTGCGCCTCGCCGAGGTCACATTGAGCACCGAGGCCACGGGCGACCCGCCGGTGCTGCTCCTGGACGACGTACTGTCAGAGCTCGATGCAGAGCGACGCCAGCGGGTGCTGGCCGCCGCGTTCGAGGTGGATCAGGTCGTCATCACCTCGCCGGATCCGGATCGCCCGGCGCGCAGCGAACTCTCCGCCGCGCACCGCTACCGCGTCGCCGATGGCGCGCTCGTGCCGGTCGAGCCGTAGGTCGAGAGGGCGCTACCCGCGCGTGAGCAGGACGTTTGGTTCCGGCGCGATCAGCACGTTCACCGACAGCGGGTCGAGCGAGAGCCGGATCGGTGTCTCGCACAGGTACTCGCCGTCGATCTGCACCGGCAGCGGCCACTCCGTCTCGACCTCGATCCGCGCGCCGCGCACGTAGTCGATGCCCGCGCCGTTGCGCGCATCGAGGCCACCGCGCGCCGCCCGGAACGCCATCGCGGCGCGATGGAGCAGGCCAGGGCCCGAGAACGTGCAGAGGTCGAGCAGGCCATCGTCGGCGCGCGCTCCGGCGGTGATGCGCGCGACCCCGCCGTACAGCCGCGTGTTGCCCGCGACCAGCTGCAGCATCGGCCCTTCCAGCGTCACGTCGTCGACGACGATGCGTGTGTCCATCGGCTGGAAGCGCGTCATCACGTTCACCGCGACGCCGACATAGGCGCCCATGCCGAACCAGCGCTTCGTCCATGAGCCGCCGTGCAGGCGTCGCACGGCCTCGGCGTCCATGCCAACGCCGCACATCAGCAGGAAGCGGCGGTCGAGGCGCTCTCCCGAGCGGATGCGACCAAGGTCGATGCGCACGCGCCGCGCGTGCGGCACAAGCGCCATCGCCCGCCCGATGTCGAACGGCACGCCGGCCTCGCGCGCCCACACGTTCGCGGTGCCCGCCGGCAGCACGGCGAGCGAGGTCTCCGAGCCGAGCAGGCCGTTCGCGACCTCGTTGATCGTGCCGTCCCCGCCGACGGCGATCACGACCTCGACACCCTGTCGCGCGGCACGCTGCGCCAGCTCGGTCGCGTGGCCCGCCGCCGTGGTCGTCTGGATGTCGACGCCCCAGTCGATCGAGACGAGGTGGTCGAGCGCCTCGCGCAGCACCACAGCCTCACTCGGCGCGTTGCGCGCGCGCGGGTTGCGGATGACGACGGCGGTACGCGGGATGATCGGCACGCGTGCTATCCGGACGACAGGCTGGAGCGAAGCGCGCGCGGCTGCATCGCCCCGATGATCGCGTCCAGACCCTGCTCAGCGCACAGCGCGTCGATGTCCTCCTGCGTGCCGTACAGCATCAGCCGGTCGCCGGCGACGAGCACGTATTCGAGCGGCGGCGCGCTGAGCAGCGTGCCGTCCGAGTGCCGCACCGCCAGCACGTGTACGGAAACGAGGTCGCCGAGCGCGCTCGCCAGGCTGTGCCCGACGCTCTCACTGGTCGTGACCAGCTCGACCAGGCACGCGGTCGCCTCGGCGGCAGCCGGATCGGCGGCGATGGCCGCGTGCTGCCGCGCGTGGTCGAACGCCGCGAGCGCCATGCGGTGACCCGCGATCTGGTACGGCGAGATGACGTTGTTCGCACCGGCGGCCAGCATGCGCCGAGCGCCGGAGTCGCTGGCCGCGCGCGCGATGATCGTGAGCGCGGGGTTCAGCGCACGAGCGGTGAGCGTGACGAAGGTGTTCCCGGCGTCCGAGTCGGCGGCGGCGATGAGCACGCGCGCACGCTCCACACCGGCCTCGCGCAGCACTGACTCCTCCGTGGCGTCGCCCTGCACCATGAGGTAGCCGAGGTCATGCGCCTGGATCTGACGCTCCGGATCGCGGTCGATGATCACGAACTGCATGCGGCGGCTGTGCAGCTCACGAGCGATCGACTGACCGACTCGTCCGAACCCACACAGGACGTGATGCCCGTCCAACCCTCGCACCTTTCGCGACTGGCGGCGGAGACCCAACGCCGCCGCCACTTCGCCGACGATGACAGCCTCTACCAGCGCGACGACTGTGTAAAACGCCAGCCCGACGCCGACCAGCAGAAAGACGATCGTGAACAGCAGCCCGCTGGTGTCCAGCGGCTGCACCTCCCGGTAGCCGACGGTCGTGACGGTGATCACCGTCATGTAGAGCGCATCCAGCCACGGGAAGCCCTCGACGAGGGCGTACCACGCCGTCCCCGCCACGACGACGAGGAACAGCAGCGCCAGCGCGCGCTGAAGACGAGCGGTGTTTGACCTCAAGCGGGCGTTGCGTCCTGCCTAGCGGATCGACTTTCGTCGGTGCTGCACGTAGTCGACCAGGATGTACTCGCCCAGCTTATCCGGCGTCGTGTAGAACACACGGCCACCGTTGATCTTGGCCAGCTGGTTCACGAACTCCTTCAGGTAGTAGTTCCGGTCGAGCATGAAGGTGTTGATGGTGATCCCCTCCTGGGTGCACCGTCGCACTTCCTTCAGCGTCTCGCGGATCGTCACCGGGCTCGGCGGGTACGAGAACTGCGATCGACCGCGCTCGAGGTGCGCCGTGGGCTCGCCGTCCGAGATCATGATGATCTGGCGGGTGCCGCCTCGATGCTTCGCCAGCAGACGCCGCGCGAGCATCAGCGCGTGGTGCATGTTCGTGCCCAGCACCGACTCATCCCAGCGCACGTACGGCAGATCCTGCACCTTGAGCTCGCGTGCATAGGCGGAGAAGCCGATGACGTACAGCGTGTCCCGCGCGTACTGCGCGCTGATGAGGTTGTGCAGCGCCAGCGCGACCTTCTTCGCGGCCTGGAACGAGCCGCGCAGCGCCATCGACCAGCTGAGGTCGACCATGACGACGGTCGTCGTCTGCGTGACCTGCTCCGAGCGGTAGATCTCGAAGTCCTCGGGCAACAGGCGCACGGGGGACTGCGGGCCTTCGCGCTCGACGGCGTTCATGATCGTGCGGCCCATGTGCAGGTGGAACGGGTCGCCGAACTCGTAGAGCTTCGTGTCGTCGATGCGCTCGCCGTGGCGGCCGGACTGCGGCAGCGGGTGGTTACCGATGCCCTGCTTCTTCAGCTGCTGGTAGATCTCACCGAGCGCGCGCTGGCCGATCTTGCGCATGCCATGCGGCGTGAGCTCCCAGCCGTCGCCCTTGCGACGGATGTAGCCCGCCTCCTCCAGCACTTCCATGAGCTGCTGGAGCTGCTCCAGCGCGTCGGCCGACTCGTCACCGAGCAGGTCGCGGAGCTGGTCGACGTCGATGCCCTCGAGGTCGCCGTCGTACTGGGCGCGCTCCAGCGCTCGCTCCATCTGGTCGATGTTCTGCATCTCGCCCATGAGGTTCATGGCGGCCTGCAGGTCGAGTTCCTCGTCGCCGCGGAACGGGTACGAGGGTGAGCGCTCGCGCCCCGGGTTGAGGTAGTCGAGGTTCATCGAGAGCTGCGACAGCTCCCCCTCGAGCTCCGGGTCGCCGAGCTTGTCGGCGAGCAGCGACTGCAGCGCCTGCCGCTGATCCTGCGGCAGCGACTCCATCAACGACTGCATCGCCTGCATCTGCGCCTGCATCTGCGCGATCAACTCATCGAGCGACTGCGGCGGGTTCTCGCCGAACATGTCGCCGAACTGATCCATGAACTGCTGGAAGTCGGGCTCCTGGCCTCGCATCTTCTGGACGAGCAAGTCGTTCAGCGCCTGGACCATGTCCTTCATGCGCTGCATGTCGCCGTCCGACATCTCCTGCACCATCTTGGAGACGTCCTTGAAGAACGACTCCGTCATCGCCTGCCGGAGCTGCTGGACGAGGTCCTGGAAGCGGCTCTGCGCGTCCGGGTTCAGGAACTCGTAGTTCTGAAGCTCCTTCATCTGGCCGGGAGCGTCCGGCGGGAGCTGGTCGAGGAAGTCGCGCTTCCGCTCCGCGATCCGGCGCAGCATCTCCTGGAACTGCTGCTCGTCAGTGCCGCCGCCCTGCTGCTGCCCACCCGACTGAGGCTGCCCGCCCTGCTGACCCTGCTGCCCGCGCGGCGACTGCGAGGCGCTGCGCTGGCCCTGCTCGCCCATGGAGCGCTGACCGCCCGGCTGCTGACCCTGCTCGCCACGAGGCGCGTCCGAGGCGTCGCTGCCGTCCTGCTGTGAGCCGTCGCCCTGCTGCTGGTCGCCAGCCTCGCCGGTATCGCCCTGCGGCTGACCCTGCTCGCCCGTCCGCTGGTCGAGCGTGTTGCGCTCGAGGTCGAGGATCTCGCGGAGCTGGTCGCGGATGTCGTCCATCACCCCGCCCATGTCGAAGCGGTCGAGGCGCTCTCGACGCTGCTGGCGGAGCTGGTGGAGCAGGTCGCGCAGGCCCTGCATGCGCTGGCCCTGCTGGCCCTTCATCCCACGCTGCATCAGGTTCCGCAGCGCGTGCTGGAGGTCGCCGAAGTTCATCAGGTCATCCGAGAGCGCGTCGAGCACCTCGTTCGCGTCGACCGCGGGGATGTCCTGCGTGCCGTCCCACTCGCTGTATCGCTGGACGACCATCGCGTGCCTCCCTGGACTCGTCACGCCTCGGCGAGCCGCCGAGGGCCGGGGCTACCCCCGGTAGCGAGCCTGTCCGGACACCGCGTCCTTGTTGAGACGCTTGTTGAGGTGCAACCCCTCAAGGATGAACTCAACCGCGGCGGCCTGCGTCGCGGGGCTGGTGGCGTCCGGTGCGACCTGCGCGACCGCGTCGCGCAGCCCCTCGACCTCGCCCAGCAGGCGCGTGTAGTGGTCGAGCGGCAGCGCATCCCCGACGTCGGCGGCAAGGCCGGCCTTGAAGTTGTTCGTGATCGGCTCCAGGTCGGTGATGCTGGCGCGGCGGTTGAAGACCGCGACGACGGCGCCCTGGATGAGGCGGTCGATGATCTGATCCTCGCGCCCATCCTCGACGGTCTCGAACTCGACCTTGCCCTCCAGCGCGGCGCGTATCGCCGGCAGGTCGGAGATGCGAGGCGCGACCTCGTGCTCGCCCATGCCGATCGCGCGGCGCAGCGAGTTCGCCACCATCGCCTCGTAGTCGGCGACCGAGGCGCGGACGGAGACGCCGGAGCGCTGGTTCACATCAGGCGACCGGCGCGCGAGGCGCGTGACCTCGGCCACGATCTCCTGCATGTAGTCGGGAACCTCGATCGTGAAGCCCGGCGCGGCGATCTTCGTGGACTCCTGGGCGATGATCTCGACCTCGTCCTCCACGTTGCGCGGGTAGTGCGTGCGAATCTGGGAGCCGTAGCGGTCCTTCAGCGGCGTGATGATGCGACCGCGGTTCGTGTAGTCCTCGGGGTTCGCCGTCGCGACGATGAAGACATCCAGCGGCAGCCGCACCTTGTGGCCGCGAATCTGGATGTCGCGCTCCTCCATGACGTTGAGGAGGCCGACCTGGATGCGCTCGGCAAGGTCGGGGAGCTCATTGATCGCGAAGATGCCGCGGTTGGTGCGCGGGATCAGGCCGAAGTGGATCGTGAGCTGGTCGGAAAGGTAGCGGCCCTCCGCGACCTTGATCGGGTCCACCTCGCCGATGAGGTCGGCGATCGTGATGTCGGGGGTGGCGAGCTTCTCGCCGTAGCGCTCGTCGCGGTGCATCCACTGGATGGGCGCGTCGTCGCCCAGCTCCTCCACGAGCTGGCGCCCCTGCTCGCTGATCGGCGCGAAGGGGTTCTCCGGGATCTCGACGCCCGCGAGGATCGGCGTCCACTCGTCCAGCAGCGAGACGAGGCCGCGGATGATGCGCGACTTCGCCTGACCGCGCTCGCCGAGCAGGATCACATCGTGACCGCCCAGGATCGCGTTCTCCAACTGCGGGAGCACCGTGTCCTCGTAGCCGTGGATGCCGGGGAACATCCGGTCGTGGGACACCAGGCGAGCGATGAGGTTCTTGCGAATCTCCTCGCGCACCGGGAGGACCTCGTAGCCGGAGGCGCGGAGCGCGCCCAGTGTCGTCGGCTGCTGGTTCGGCACGGCCGCCCCCTCACTCCCGTCGCCGTCGGGGCGCACCGGGACGTCATCGCTACGGGTCGGCGAGTGGCCTCGCCGAGGTGATCGCGTTCGATGACCCAGTATACGTACGCGCCAACCGCCCTGTTGGGAGCGCCACGGTGCCCCGGACAACGCACGAGGCCCCGTCGCCGGGGCCTCGTGTCGAATCGCAGTCGGTCGCGCGCGGCTAGGAAGCGGCCTCGGCCTCGATGCGGCGCGGGGTGATGCTGTCCAGCAGGTCGGGGCGGTCCATGAGCGTGCGGACAACGCGACCGAGCCGCGAGTCACGGAGCACGATCACGTCCCCGACATCGATGATGTCGCCGAGCGTGACATCGAGCGCGCTCACAATCGCGAGCGCCGTCGACATCGGCAGCTCGCGCTTGCCGGTCTCGTAGTTCGACAGCGAGGCCTGCGTGATGCCGGCCGCACGCGCGACCTCGGCCTGCGAGCACTGGCGCCGCGTGCGCCAGTAGCGGAGCCGCTCGCCGGTCTCGCGACGGCGCTGGCGCTCCACGGTCTCCTGCTGAGCCATGACTACTCCTTCTGTATCGCCGGTTACGGCAACCGGCGTCGCTGTCTTCGGGTGGCTCGCGAGGGGGAGCCTGCTCCGCGTGATGCCGAGTGTAGTACCCGCGTTCTTGTGCGCACAAGCACAAGTACTAAGACACTGTTAAATCGGCGTCACGAGCGGCTGACGAAACCGCTACATCGGATCGTAATAGCATCTTGACGTGAAGGGAAGAGGGTAGACGGGGCGTTCGAGTGCTACGGCAGGATACGAATGACTGCCTGCTCGCCGACCGACTGCTGCCAGGTCCAGCCCTCGCGGTTGCTCATGAACCAGATGTCGCGGTGCAGCCCGCGCACCGCGCTCCCCGTGTCAGCGCACACGTAGGTGCGCCCGCTCGGGTCACCCTCGATCACGAAGCGCTGGCCAAGGTATGCCACGTCGCACGCCGCCACGCCGGAGCGCACACGCGTGCCGTCACGCGCGAGCCCGCAGAAGCCGCCGCCGTCGCCACTGGAGTACGAGGCGATCTCCTCGCAGTAGTAGAAGCTCACCGTCGCCATCGGCCGGTCGCCGGCCTGCAGGGGCACCGCCCCGCGCCCAACACGCGATGCCGCGACGCGCGCCTCCGCCGTGTCAGGCGCCGAGGCTGCCGCCGTCGGCTCGGCGGTCACGCTGGGCACGGTCACGACCTCCAGCGGCACCGCGACGTCGGCGGGGCGCGGCTCGCGGGCCTCTGCGGCATGGGCGGTCGAGCCTTCGGCGAGTGGCTTCAGCCAGCGCCCCAGCACCTCCTGCGAGGTGCTCGCGGGGTCGCGCGCCGGCACGGGCAGCGTCTGGCCGTAGGCGGGCTCCGTGCGCTCCCCGAACGCCCAGCCGCTCACCCCGGTCGCGAGGGCGATGAGCACGCAGACGCCCGACACCACGAGCCCGTGGCGCAACGCGCGGCCTGCTCGCCGCGCTGCGATGTGGATGAATCCCCGCCTCACACAGTCAGTAATACTGCGCCGAGCGAGAAGAATGAAGCCCGGGCACAGGTTGACAGATGGGCTCCGTGACGCCCCGTTATCGGCCTCGCCGAGGGCGCCGAGGCCGCCGGATCAGCCGATCAGGCCCTCTGCGCGGAGGTCGGCGACCGCCGCCCCGAACGCCTCCACGGTCGCGTCGATGTCGGCGTCGGTGTGCGCGGACGAGGTCATGCCGCCGGTGCCCATCAGATCGATGCCGTGGTTGAACAACGCCCACTTCAGCGGCGAGACCAGCGCCGGCGCCACCCCTGCGGGCTCGCCGGGCACGTCCCACTCGACGTCGCTCGGCCGCGCCGGGCCGGTGCCGAGGTTCAGGTGCCACATCGACGAGGTTGCCCACGCGGAGCCCTCCACGCCACGCTCGGCGAACAGGGCGTTCAGGCCGCGCACCAGGCGCGTGGCCGCGGCGTCCGCCCGCTCGACCTCGCCGCCTGCG
>Ga0172380_10004219_pt1 | contig 18710 bp, 19 predicted proteins | sample Leawe162metaG_FD_119747 | JGI IMG/M metagenome (GOLD analysis project Ga0172380, IMG submission 119747) | Leachate microbial communities from a municipal landfill in Southern Ontario, Canada - Leachate well 162 metaG | ecosystem: Engineered > Solid waste > Landfill > Unclassified | place... | reverse complement strand
TCCTGAATGGTGATAGCTGGAATACCAGACTTTAATTGCGGTCCGTTAAATGGAGTTGGGATTAAATTTTGTTCGCTGTTCATAGAACCATTATAGCAGATTTAATATATTATATGAATACAGTGTAATTGTTTATATTAAGAGACGCCTTTCTAGCTCTGCATAGCGACTCCTTTTCTAGAAGCGACGATCTCTTCAATTGCATTTTTGGGTAATCGATCAGTATTGAACCAAACGGTATTGTCCCTTTTACACAAATTAAAATACTTAGTTTTGCTCATAAACCAGGAAACTGGCTGAGCTTCTATTCCATTTTCTTTAAGTAGCTTGATGTTATTTTTAGTATACCCCCAAATCATTGATTCCCAGATTTTAACTCCCGCTTCATTTAGATCATTCAAGTTCGGTTTAAAAACTGAAGCGCCATTCTGAACTTTTATCCAATTTGCTGGCAGTTTTTTGAACTTTTTGAGATAGTCTAATTTTATTCTAGCCAAAATTACCTCTCTGGTTTCAATTCCCTTAAAAATCTCGAGTAATTCATCTTCAGTGATATCTTCATCTTTAATGTCTAAGAAAATATTAGCTCGGTTATTTATAGTTTCAATAATCTCTCGTAAGGTAGTAACGAAAGGAAATTTCTTCTTGAATTGCTCAAAGGTGAGATGTTTAAAAAGGATTTTGTACAAAACAAACTGGCTAGAGCTTCCGTGAAAGCAAAAAATGACTCCAGCCTTACTTTTTCTGAGGTCGAGCTCGATCATGTCATAACCCTTCTCCAGCGAAACCTTAATCGCCTCCAAAGAATTATCTGGACCGAATTCCGTTCCACCGCGGTGAGCCATCAGTTGTTGGTGTTTCATAATCGTATTTATAACATAATAAAGATAAATAACGCCACTATGATTAAGAGGCCACCTAGGAAATGCTTAGTGGTAATAATCTCGTGATATTTAACTTTGCTTATAAGATACCCCGTAGGAATGGATACAATACCCAATAAGGCAAACAACGAGGCTGGTAACTTATAAATCAACCAAGAATCTAGTGTGTTGACCAAAGCCATGCCGAACATAAAGACTAAGGCAGGAGTTGAAGAAATAAATTTCAGGGACTGCTTAAACGGATTTTTACGTATAACAAAACGAAAAAATAAAAGAAAGAACAAGGTGCCATAAACAAAATCCATGACAAACCGACCAGTCAAAAATTGGTGGTAAGAACCGGTATGAGCAATAGCTAGTTTGTAGAAAATCAGTCCCAATGGACCCAAGATTACCGAAAACAGGATCAATAACAATCCCCTGTTTTGTAGGAGTGCCTTTTTGTCTATAACTCTCCACTCAAAAAACAACATGGCACCGACTAAGGCTAGCAGAATAGCGAGAATCTTCTGCAAACTTAGTACTTCCCCTAAAATCAGATAGGCGTAAACAGCTGTCATGACAAAGCCTAAATGAGAAAAAGAATTTGCGGCCATGAACTGGGCATGAGATATACCTTTAACAAACAAAATATACCCACTCATAGCGATCAAGGTTAAGAAAAACCAGTAAACATAGAACAGTGGTTCAGTCGGCAACTGAAACCTACCCATAACGGAAAGCCCCGCTAGAAGAATCAGGCTGACCCAAGATATGGAGGCGACCAAAAGGGTGGGATCGAAACCAGCGAGACTCAGATCTTTTTTCAAAGACTGGAAATAAGTTTTAAGGGTGGAAGCAAAAAGGGTAAGTATCGAAAGCATTCTTACAGTTTAACACAAAACCACCGACATTTCTTGGCTTTTTTGGAGAAAGTTCGAGTCCATGACGGGTGCTCGATTTTGACCTCAAAAAAATGTTGATTTATAGACCTCGGTCGGTCTCACATGACTGCTGCCAGACCTGGATTCGAACCAAGATAACATCCTCCAGAGGGATGTGTCCTACCATTAGACGATCTGGCAATATGGACAGAATACGTTAAAAAATAGAAAAACTCAAGCTATATCTTTAAATACCTATGCACTGCGAGATAACTCGAGATCGCACCGAGGGCGATGCCGGAGCCAAAGACGATGAGGAAAATCTGGCCAAAGTTTTTGAGGTAGAAATCAAAGAGGTCGAGACCGATAAAGAAATTTTTGGATAGATTGCCGACCCAGAAAGTCAGGCCAAAGAAAACCACGATCACAAGAATCGCCGAGACGATACCATAAAGAATACCGGAGACGACGAAGGGGCCCTTGACATAGCGACCCGAAGCTCCAACTAAACGCATCACAGAAATTTCATCTTTGGAAATGAAGATGGCGAGGCGAATAGTATTGAAAGTGATGACAATAGAGATAATAAGGAACAAAATCGCGACCCAGAAGCCGACGGTATTGGCCGCAGTGGTAATCTTGGTCAGTTTATCAATCACTACTTTGTTTTGATAATAGTTTACTTTTTCAATATTGGGATTACTATAACCAGTAGCAGAATCAGTAGCACTTAAAAACTTGGCGATACTTTCGTATTGAGAGGGTTCTTTGGCTTTAATGCTCAAAGAGGCAGTTAAAGGATTCTCCCCAAGCTCTTCAAGGGCCTCGAGTGTCAAAGCATCATCTTTGTGACGTTCTTTAAAATTAGCGAGGGCTTCGTCTTTAGACACATAAATAACACTAGCTACTTCGGAAATTGTTTCGATTGATTTTTTTAGACTAAAAATATCAGCTTCGGTAGCCCTGCTGGTAAAATAAACATTAATATCAACTTTGTCTTTTATTTCCTTCAAAGAAAACTGCAAGATAGCGCTCATAAATATCAGTGAAGAAATCATAAACAAAGTAATAAACATTACCACCAATGAAGATAAAGAGACAAAACCGTTACGCCAAAAGTTTGTCAGGCCGGTACGCAAAACTCTTTTTATTTTTGTTAAAAACATTTTTTTATTTATAAATAATTATAAAACATAGCCCCCACTTTTATCATCTCGAATAATTTTACCGTTTTGCATACTAATTACGCGCTTACCCAATAAATCCACCACCCCCCGATTATGGGTTGTTAAAATTACGGTTGTACCCAGATCGTTTATTTTTTTTAAAATCTGAATGATTTCGTGTGCATTAGCTGGGTCAAGGTTTCCAGTTGGTTCATCAGCAATAATTACTTCCGGTTGGTTCACAATCGCCCTGGCAATCGCCACTCGTTGTTTTTCACCACCAGATAATTCACTGGGAAAACTATAAATTTTAGAGCTAATGTCTACTAATTCTAAGACGTGTGGAACATCCGCCTCAATCTCTTCATCTGTTCGGCCAGCGGCTTCCATCGCAAAAGCAATATTTTCGTAAACGGTTTTATTGGGCAAAAGTCTAAAATCCTGAAACACCGTTCCAATCTTTCGACGAAGTTCGGTCATATCCTTTCCTTTCAGTTTGTGTACGTCCACAGACTCGAAAAAAACCTGGCCATCAGTTGGTTTTTCCTCGGCCAAAATCATCTTGATTAGGGTGGTTTTACCAGCACCCGAATGACCGACAATCGAAACGAATTCATTCGGCTTGATCGTCAAACTAACATCGGACAAAGCCACCGAATCATCGGAATAGATCTTAGAAACTTTATCAAAATAAATCATTACCCTACTATTATACTACAGATTGCGTTCAGCTTCCAATAGATCGTCAATCTCTCCGTCCAATACCTTATCAATTTTAGCTGTTTCAAAATTAGTCCGATGGTCTTTAACCATTTTATATGGATGAAGAACATATGAACGAATCTGATTCCCCCACTCAATCTCCATCGTTTTAGCCACATAAAGCCCTTGCTCTTTTTTCTTTCGGTCTTCCTCCGATTTTGTGTAGAGTCTGGCGCGTAAAATTTGTAAAGCTTTTTCTTTATTCTGCGCTTGTGATCTTTCGCCGTTGGCGTGAACTGCCATATTAGTTGGAATATGCACAACTCGTACCGCGGTTTCTCTTTTGTTCACATTTTGTCCTCCTGGCCCACTAGAGCGAGAAAATTCATAGCGCAGTTCGTCCTCGGAAATAATAAAATCCGAGGCGCTGGCTTTTTCAAATTTGGGAATAAATTCTACGAGAGCAAAAGATGTATGGCGCAAACCTTTCGCATTAAAAGGTGAAGTACGAACCAAGCGATGAACACCGGATTCTTTTTTCAACAAGCCATAAGCGCCCTTACCAGAAATTTCTACTGTCACGTTTCGAAAACCGCCATGATCATTTTCATTTTGGTGAATCGTTCGATAGCTCCAACCTTTTTTATCAAAATATTTTAAATACATTTGCAAAAGCATTCGTGCAAAATCCTCAGCATCCACCCCGCCGGCGCCAGCTAGAATAGTTAAAATGGCATCACCAGCATCATACTTTCCCGCTCCCGCCATTTCCACCTTAAGCTCGGCAATTTCTTTTAACACCGCTTGTGCCCGATTTTTATCACTCCAAAAATCTGTGGAATTCATCTCCAGCTCTAATTCTTCCAACTTTTTCTTTTTGTCATTATTATCTTGCATCTCTTGAGCCAAAGGTGAGAATCGGACTCACGTCTCTACTTTACGAAAGTAGTGTTCTGCCACTGAACTAATTTGGCGGTGATGTTATATTATTTCATTTACCCGACTTTTGCAAAGAAATCCCCTCACAAATATTTTTGATCAAACCTGGACCTTCGTAAATCATACCGGTTATTAAATGTATCAAATCTGCTCCGAGATCAAATTTCTTTTTGGCGTCCTCATAAGAAAATACTCCGCCACAACCGATGATCGTCAGGCGGTCCTGGTATTCCTGCTTTGTTAATGCTATCAATTCATTCGACCGTTCAAAACAAGGCCGACCAGATAAACCGCCCTCGTATTTTGATGGGACATAATCGCCTTCCTTGATAGTGCTATAATCTTTTTGCAGATTTCCAATGATCACCCCTTGCGCGTTGTGTCTACTTACAATACCGAGCAGCTGCACAAACACATTATTAGTCACATTAAGTGGCATTTTTATATACAAAGGTCTCGTGCGTGGTATTTTATCAATCTCAATAAAAAGTTTTTCTAAAAGCTCGGGTGTGGTAAAAGGTTCGCCATTAAAAGTATTCGGACAGGAAATGTTAATCGTGTAATAGTCACCAAAATTACTTTCTACAATCTTTTTTAAACTATAAAGATAATCAGCAATCCCCGTCTCAACGGTAGATGCTTCTTTTTGATTTGTTCGGGCAACACTCAGACCAATAACAAAATCTTTTATTTTTTTCTTTTTTTGTAAACGTGCCAAGACAATATCCACCCCATCATTTTTTAAGCCTTTATTTACCAAAATACTTTTACTAAGTGGTAGTCGCGTTAATCGAGGTTTGGGATTACCGGCGCAAGGTTTGGCCGTCACTGAACCCACTTCAACTCCACCAAAAGAAAGTGAGGGTAAAATTTTAGTTAAACGACCATTATAATCAAAACCGGCTGATAACAGAATTGGAGTTTTATAAACAATTCCATCAACAGTCTTAGAAATATCTGGACCGCGATAGCTGTAAATTAGGCCAAGTAAAAAACGTCCCAAACCAAATGAGCCAAGAAATTCACCAAAAGCTACCATAAAATTATGCACTCCTTCCGGTCCAAACTTGAAGAAAAGAGGTTTGATAATATATTTATACATTTGGAGCCATTGATCGGGATTGAACCGATGACCTCGTCATTACCAATGACGTGCTCTACCAACTGAGCTACAATGGCCTAAAAAGGCACCAGCTAACAATAACTTATTTTCTATAATTTTTCAATCACAGAAAAAATCAGACAACAAAAACCGCGCGCTTGGGATGGCGGGCGGTTTTGTGAGGTGATCCTAGTGCGGTAGCAGTTGGATCACACTGGCGGTGTTTGGTCCAGACTGTCCTCGAACGAGAAGAGTCTGGAGGGTATCAAAGAACAGAAGAAGAGTGTCCTCGAACGCCCGAAAGATATCAGGCAAGAGGTAACGAATCATGATAATCGCTAAAACCAGTCCTAAGACTTTAAATATTCCCATGATAAAAAGTTTAGGGCGAGAATTGGTGGTTCGACGACCACTCTGCGCGATAAATCACGCACTCCCCCTCGCTAAAATCCCAAGGCTTTAGAATCTCAGCGGGGGGCTGTTCTTTATTCACTTTTCAAACAACTGTTTCTCTTACACAAGCAGTATAGCATATGTGCTATATTTTTACAAGTAGACAAAACCGGCATCTAATTGGCCAATTTTTATCTAATGTAACACCTTCACGTTTTTTCCTCTCCTACTATTTTCAGATGTTAGACCAAAGATAATCTCCTTTCTATAATCATCAGCGTCCCAAATATCATCAAATGTTTTTTTATCGACAAAATATACTTGAACACCGTTATCAACCATAACATCAAGCGTTGATGAATGGCTTGTTTCATTTATCGGCTTAACTGGTTCACGACTAGTCCATTCTTTTTCCCCCATTCCCAAATTCGGATTATAATCAAAAGTATCACTTGGTACTTCATAGATAAACCCGCCCTTATCTATTTTCAAAAAGTCTTCTCGATTCATACAAATAACGACAACTAAGATATCCCCATAATAACCAATCTTCGTCCAGCTATCATTACAACCCTCTATTGTAAAGATAGAGGCTAAAGCTTTATCAGGAGTTGAAAAAATAACTGGACCCTCATTTTCATCACGGTAGTTTCCCCTTCTCGGAGTGAATTCTTTTATACCCTTCGTTTTAGTACCAATATATAGAGTTTCTGGTTTCTCTTTTCTTTCGCTTGGGTTTCTTGCTGTAGGATTTTCCATGTTATTGATCTTTTAATGAAATCACCTGAACGCCTTTATCTTCAATATCTTTTCTGGGCCAAAAGTGGGTTAAATCATCAATTTTCCATCGACTTTCATACCCTCAATATATCACTTTTCCACTCAGCAAAAAAGCCCTTTTTCGGATCCTCAACCCCTATATTTCAAATCCGTGAGAAATTCGTACATTGGTCCAATGGCCATGCCAAATGTAAAAGCAAAGACTATTTCCTCAAGTGGGACGCCGAGAATAAATACGCCACTTAGGTTTTCCAGAAACCACCAAGCTTGAATAATACCAGGGAAGAGAATTTGATATATCACAAACCCAACTAAAGAAATGGCCGCGAAAGCGAAGCCACTAAATAGTGAGTTCCAGATCAAATCTTTTCGATAAAAAAGAATAATGACAGCCACGATAAACAGCGAAGCGATTAGAGAATAAATTGGATTTATTTTTAAAATTAGTATAGGAAACAAGAAAGATCCTCCCGCCACAAAAATGGTAGCGAATAAAAGTCGAAGACTATGATGATGCTTTTTTCTAACAGATACCCGCTTTCTAAAAACCTCCTCATATATCACGCTCGCGATACCGCTGAAGAAAAAGCCATAAAAGAAATTGCCTAATCCGGCTCGATAATAATTAAGCTCTTCTGGTCGCCAATATTCCTGCCAAAATAGAGGGTCAGCAATTAAGGCACCGACACCTAAGACAATTCCGGCAAATATCATTTCTTTACATAAATCTCTACGAAGATAGAGCAACAACAGCCAGATCGGAAAACCAATCACGAGATCCCCTATTAGATAAGCGTAAGTGTAAGACTCAAACATTTCGTAAGATTATATCACTTAATAAAATAAAAAAACTTGTGACACCTTACTCAACGATATAGTTAACTATATTTTAATCAGTGCGATAGCCATAGAATCATTATTAAACACCTTTTCAATAATAAAATCCCTCTCAAGAGCTGACTTAAACTCATTCAGTGTAGGTTTCCAAGATGAAGTCATTTTGAAGACAGTTCCCTTTTTGAAAGTCCTGCCACTTAGGGTTACTGACTCAGCGAGAACACACGAAGAAATAAGTCTCTTTTCTTCTATTGTAATTTGGGTGTGCAATTCTGGCTTATTTCTGTTAATCTCAAAATCTTCCTTACTGAAGCCTAATTGAAGTAACGGTCCAAAGAATATGTCCTCTATTTTAGGGCTAGCATATGAATCAATAATATCAGCCTCTGATTTTGACTCAGCAACAATCGGCATTGTTACAATGAATATAACAGAGGGGTTATTTAACACTGGTTTTAGATATGAATTTATAACTTCAACCTTAAAATTTCCATAGGTTCCACCAAAAAAACCAAATATTTGCTTTTCTTCTGGTAAAAGTTTAAGTGGAAAACGAGTAGAAAGGTTTTCAATATCAAGAGAAACTGGGTGCTTAGCATAAGTCCCTTCTTTATGAACTTGTAAAACCTTTGCTAATTCTATCGGTTGCACATCTACAGGATAATAAGCTTTTATTGATTGTTCTCCCATCTTTTCAATAAAAATTCGTCCTTTGAGACCATCACCACTACCAATATCAACAAAAGAAAATGTGTTATTAGGGTTATCCTTTTTGATATAATTAACTATCTCATCAAATAAGTCTAATTCACTTTTTTCCATAACCTCAAAGTATTTCTTATTCTCATAGATATTCAGATAGGCATCAGTTCCTTTATAATTCAAATACCAAAGTTTAGAATTACGAAAATCAATTACTGGTCCTGTCTGGCTTGAAAGAGCATCCTTAATCTGTTTAAGATTAGCGATTTTACCTAGTGGATAAAGATTTGTATAAAGATTTTCTGTAAGTATAGCTGTTTGATAATCTGTAAAATCATTTAGATATTCTTTAATTTCAGACTCATTTCCAACGATAATCTCAAATTCAACATCGTATTTACCATTAGCTCTTTCTACATATATACAACGTGTATCCTTCCAAAGTTTAGCTAGTAAATCTTCTACTGTTTTTCCTTCTTTTATACTTAAGGAATCAATAAATACTTTATAATAAATACCCCCGTAATTAACTCTGTTTTGATAGCCAACAATAATTCCTTGTTCTGTTAGCTTCCTATTCATCTCTTGGACATCACCCATTTTTACATTTAAGAGTTCAGACATTTCTTTTGAAGGGATTGAACTATCTAAAGTAAGCACCTTTAAGTAATCCATTTCAATGGGAGTAAGTTCAATGGAGCCTAACACAGAATCTACAATCGTCATCGCTTTATTACCCTTATCAATTGGACGATTACCAAACCCGTGAAGGCTGGTGAGTTCAGATTGATAGACTAATACGTCCTTCGGACCAAGTTCTTTCCTTATACCAGAACTGATTTCATTTATCTCACTATTTGACCGAGCCCAAATACCTATTCCGATGTTAAACCAACCCTCTGCAGAAAAAACCCAACCAACGTTAGGATGGTTAGTAAAATACTGAATAAGCCTGTCCCTAGAATCTTCTGACGCCAAAAGACAGATACGAAAATATCGTAGACCTATTTTAGAGACATTTAGGACCACATAAGGGGAACCAAATTCTTTATTCTCCTGATTCATTAGATAAATATACCACTTTTTCATCCAGCAAAAAAGCCCTTTTGGGGGCTTTGTTTTGCGCGGGCGATGGACTCTCCCTCGCATAAAATTTTGTCGTCACAAAATTTTTGCTGGGCACGCCTCGCTCCCAAGTCTGCTGACTTGGGTCCCGCTCCGGCGTCAGCACCCATACGGAAGTGATAACATCACTTCCTCGCCCACGCAAAAAGTCGCTCGAAAGCGACTTTTTCTTGCGCGGGCGATGGGTGCTGACCCCACGGCCTCTCCCGTGACAGGGGAGTGCTCTACCGTTGAGCTACGCCCGCATACAGAACAAGATAGCAGAAATTTTACTTTCACACAATCCTATCCCTGTGCCGATGAATGGAATTGAACCATTTTTTGAGGCTTATGAGTCCCCCGTTCTACCATTGAACTACATCGGCATTAAAACCAAATTAATATAACATTTTTCAGCGAAAACACAACAGAAAAGCGCCACATTGGCGCCCTTCTTACTTGTTGCGGGGGGTCGATTTGCACGACCGTCTCAAGGTTATGAGCCTCGCGAATTACTGTTACTCTACCCCGCTCCCTATATTATTTCACATTTTAGACTAAAAAACAAGGTCTAGATATAATTGAATTCGCGAAAGACAAGCTCGTAAAGTCCAATCACCCTTTTGGCTTCTCTTTCGTTAATTAGAAACTCCGAACCCTCGTGAGCAATTGAATTTCTAATTTTATGAGCCTCCCAGGCTGCTTCAATATGAGTAAAATCACTCGGCTCAATTGATTTTAATTTATCACCAATATTTGGCTGAATGTAACCCATTTTCTCCAGAATTTCGCCAAGCATAATATCACATTCCAAAATCGCTAATTTCCAATCGGCTGGATTTGGTGAATTAATATGTTCCACAACCTTCGCCCATTTTTCATTAACCACCATTTGGGGAATATTACCTTTGAGACTAATCGCCCCAGGCAAGACTAAAGCATCCAGCATTTTTTTCTTGTGTCTAATAATTTGATTTGAAGTCCAAATTACTATAAAAATCAAAATTAGTGATAGGACGAGAGAAAAGGAAAATAGTCGCATCATCAATAATACTGCGTAATCTGGTAAAAGCAGATAAAAATTCTTGATCATTTTGCCCCAGTCTTGCTTAAATAAACTAGTTGGGAGGAATTTAATTCCGATAGTTATCAGCACAGCAAAAACTAGCACAAAAGTACCGAAGGTCATACCTAGTACTTGACCAGGAGTTGGAGCGCTTACCTTTGAAGATTTAGGTCCTGCCATTTTTATATTTTAACAGATAATTATTGATTCTCAAAATCAGTTCCAGCTTGAAAAAGTACAGCCTCGTTAGAATGTGCAGACATTAGCTGAACACCTAATGGCAATTTTTTACCTGCAATTTCAGTAAAGCCAGAAGGAATTGAGACAGCTGGAATACCAGCCAGGTTAGCAGGAACGGTAAAAATATCTTCGAGATAAAGAGTAAGAGGATCGCTGATTTTTTCGCCGATTTTAAAAGCTGGGCTGGGTGCGGTCGGGGTCAAAATTAAATCGACATCCTGAAAAACTTTTTTAAAATCATCACGAATTAAATCACGAACAATATTGGCCTTATTATAGTACGCATCATAATAGCCAGATGATAAGATATAAGTTCCTAAAATAATTCGACGAGTGACCTCTTTACCAAAACCAGCCTGGCGGGATTTAAAGTAATCGTCCACCATATTTTCTCCATCCTGCTGGAGCCCATATTTTACACCATCAAACCGCGCCAAATTCGAAGAAATTTCCGCTGGAATCAGAGTGTAATAGACTGCTAGAGAGTAATTAATATTTGGTAAGCTGATTTCTTTGACTTCGTAACCTAATTTTTTGAATTTTTCGACTGATTCGGTAAAATTTTTCAGAACGACTTTATCTAAGCCATCAACTTTCATCGATTCTTTAGGTATTCCAATCTTTAATTTTGTTTTTTCTTTGTTTAAGATTGGTTTCTCAATACTAGTACTATCCATTACGTCCCGACCAGAAATGAAATCAAAAACAATTTTTACATCTTCTAAGGTTTTACCACAAGGACTAATCTGATCGAAAGATGAACCCATCGGCATCAAACCATAGCGGGAAACAGCTCCGTAGGTTGGTTTCAAACCAACGACACCGCAAAAACTGGATGGTTGTCTAATAGAACCACCAGTATCAGAACCAATTGCTACTAAGGCCATGTCTCCTGCAACAGAAGCCGCCGCTCCACCGGAAGTTCCGCCTGGGACGCGAGATAAATCGTGAGGATTGTGCGTTGGACCAAAAGCTGAATTTTCCGTTGAGCCACCCATAGCAAATTCGTCCATATTTGTTCGCCCTAAAAATACTGCTCCGGCTTCTTTTAATTTTTTAATTACCGTGGAGTCATAGGTCGCGTGATAATTTTCCAACATTTTTGAAGCCGAACTAACAATCCTTCCTTTAATTAAAATATTATCCTTAACTGAAATTGGAATACCTGTTAGTAAGGTAACATTATCTTTATTTTTAATTCTTTCATCGGCCATTTTTGCCTGTTCTAAAACATCTGAATATACTTCTAAATAAGCATGAATATTGGCATCAAATTTTTTAATATTTTCTAAATAAGCCGTCGCCAAATCAACACAAGTATACTCACCTTTCACCAAGGCATCATGAGCTTTTCTAATAGTTAAACTTTTAGTATCAATCATCTTAATTTTCTAATATTTTTTTAACCTTCAAATAGTTACCTTCTTTACGTGGAAATTCAGCCACCAAAGCATCGGTATTTTCTCCAGTAATATTTGAAGCCTGATCCGCCCGCACCGCATTACGCAAATCAGGTACTCGACGTTGATCACCAGCTTTGGCGACCACATCCTTAATCTGATCCACATAGCCCAAAATCTCCCCTATCTCTTTTAAATAGGCCTGCTTTTGTTCTTCAGTCAAATCAATTCTGGCTAATTTAGCCAGTTTTTCAATATCCTTAATCTCCATAATGAAAGAATAGCATAAAATCTTTCTCACTCAAAACCTTAACTCCCAGCTTTCTTGCCTTTTCCAATTTTGACCCAGCATTATCCCCAGCGACAAGATAAGAGGTTTTTGCTGAAATTGATTCAGAAACATCACCACCCAGGGTGCGGATTTTATCTTTGGCTTCATCACGAGACATTGAAGATAGTGTGCCAGTAATCACAAAACTTTTTCCTTTAAGTTTACTATTTAAATTATTCGAAATATTATTCGTAATTTTTTCAATCTGTACTTCTTTAAGTAAATTATTTAAAACCTTCTGATTATTTTTATCGGCAAACCAATCAGTTAGAGCCTTGGCCACTATCGGTCCTACCCCATCCAGGTTTTGCAACTCATCAAAACTAGAATTATTAATTTTTTCAATCGTCCCAAAATGTTTGGCTAAATCAATCGCTGTTTCCTCACCTACTTGAGAAATAGATAAACCGACTAAAAATTTGGCTAGGGTGACTTCTCTAGCTTTTTCAATTGAGGCCAATAAATTATCCACTGATTTTTCAGCAAATCTTGGTAAGTTTAGTAGGTCTCCTTTTTTCAAAGTAAAAAGATCTTCAAATGAAGAAATTAAATTGTTATCTAAAAGAACATCAATAATTTTCGGTCCACAGCCATCCATATTAAATGCTTTTTTAGAAACGAAGTGATAAAACTTTTGACGTTTCTGCGCAAAAGAATTTTTACTAACGCAACGCCAGGCCACTTGACCAGGTATTTTTTCAATCGAACCATCGCCACCGCAATCAGTCACAAACTTCGGAAAGATGTAGGGTTTTTCTTTACCTGTTCGCAAATCGGTCAAAACCGAAACAATGTCCGGAATCACGTCTCCTGCTTTTTGCAGAATAACAGTATCGCCCACCCGTACATCTAATCGCTGTATTTCGTCTTCATTGTGTAAGGTCGCCCGCGACACCAATGAGCCAGCCACCCTAACCGGTGTTAAATGAGCCACTGGCGTTAAAACACCAGTCCTCCCCACCTGAAGCACGATGTCTTCAACCACCGTCGTCACCTGCTCGGCTTTAAATTTATAGGCTACTCCCCAACGAGGAGTCTTGCCGGTATAACCCAGAACCTCCTGAATTTTTCGAGAATTAATTTTAATTACAATTCCATCGAGCATATAGTCCAAACCATCCTTTTTCTTGCTCCAATTTTCATAAAATTTTTCAATTTCCTCAATATTTTTACAGATTCTAAAATATTCGTTGGTTTTAAAGCCAAGCTTCTTCAATAATTCAATTTCTCCAGCCTGAGTTTCCGGACGAACACCAGATATTTTATCAATATCATAAATAAACGTACTAAGTTTTCTTTTAGCGGTAATCTTTGGGTCAAGCTGACGAACCGAACCAGCGCCAGCATTTCGAGTGTTAGCAAAAATAGCCTCGCCAGCTTTTACTTTTTCTTGATTTATCCGCTCCAGTTCCTTTTTACTCATCCAGGCCTCACCTACCGCGATCAAATCGGTTTTCTCATTTAAAACAAAAGGAATGGTTTGAATGGTCTTCAAATTTTGTGTCACATTTTCACCTATCTGACCGTCGCCCCGCGTCGCGCCCTGGTTAAACTCTCCATTTTTATAAGTTAAAATAATCTTTAAACCATCGATTTTGAGTTCGCAGCAATAATCTAACTTTTCATTCTTAAGTGTTGGCTCTTTTTCAATCATTCGTTTAATTTTCTCTTCCCACTTTTTCAATTCATCAAAATCAAATACATCAGCAAAAGACCATTGCCTAACTTCGTGTTTAACTTTTTTAAACTCCTTCAACGGCTCGCCACCAACGCGCTGACTCGGGCTGATAGAGGAAATAAGCTTGGAATTTTCTTTCTCGATCTGCTCTAACTCACGCATCAAGGAATCATAAACCTCGTCACTAATCTCTGGTTGGTCCAGGGTGTGATAAAGGTATCGATGATGCTCGATCAGTTTTATAAGTTTTTCGTAACGATCCTTATTCATATTAGTAAGTCAGTTCAATCGCTCTTTCCACTCGGTCGTCATTTGCGGAATCGTAACCGTAAACATTGATGGTGGTTTTGATTTTGCTATTATCAGAAGTCCAATTTTTTACTATATTCACATAAAAATTCGCAAAGTCTGGACCATCATCAGAAACAACATAAAAATTCGGGCTGCCGGTTGTTGGTATTCTACTTGTTCCAGTAAGCGATCCCGCTTGCACAAGATTTGTCCGGTCAGAACCACATTTTATTTCTCCACCATACACACCAGTAGACTCTAGGCTCGGGACCATCCCTCCTTTTTGATCCCAATACAAAACACATTCGCGACCGCTGTCTGCAGCGTAAAAGGCGTGGATGGATTGTCTGGTAGCAGTAGAAATCGCTAATTCTTTCAAGGCAATGCTAAAAATTGACAGACCGATCGTTAAAAGTAAACTCGAAATAAGCACTGAAAAGAGCAGAGCAAAGCCTTTATTATTTTTTATATTCTTGCCTTTCATTTTAACGGTTATAAATTAAGGTGTGAATAGTTACATGATTATTACCGTCTCCCCCCGGCCAGGTTACTTCTGCCGTAATTAGAGCCTCGTTTTTTAAACCCTCCACATTGTTAATTTCATGAAAATCCATATTTATTTTTCTCAGAAATTTTGTGTCTTCTGTTCCGTTGTATCCATAAAATTCAAATTCTCCATCTGAATCAAATGATTTTTTTATAAACTCACCCTCTCCAACCCGAGCCCTTATGTGTAAAAAGCTGTCGAAAGGATCAACTGTATCAATCTCACAACCAGCTTCATCCGTACAAATATCAAAATCAATTTTAAACTCTCCCCAATCAAACGCTGGGTTATTTATTGAAGCTTGATCGCGTTGATTGATGACGTACTCAATCGCATCTTGAGCTAAATAGGAAGCGATCATTTGGTCCTTGGAATAGACAGCGGACGAAAGCCCCTTTTGCGCAATCGTGATCGGCGCGGCCACAGCGACCATTAAAATGGAGACGGCGACTAGTGCTTCAATTAATGTAAAACCTTTTTTTGAATTAAATCTTTTCATAATTTTATTTTCTAGTCCTCTGTGACACTGAAGTCTGCAAATCAAATTCGGTTTTAATTTTATCTTTCGTCCCTGCCTCGCCACTTAAAGTTATGACAACTCGCGGTTGTGTTTTTGAAGCGGGTTCAATTTTTGCCCCAATTACATAAAAAGTCATGTTGGTAATATCAACCTCATTTGAAGTAATAGCGGTAAAATTGCTACTATTACTACATTCAGTTAAATTGATTTTTTGGATACAGGATTTTATGTTCTTTTGACCTTCATTATTGTCATAATAATAATAGGCATAACCACCAGAGACAGCTTTTGGTGATTTATACTTAATAGCCTTACCACCGTTCGTACAATCATTTGGTGCAGATATACTTACAATACTATCTGGCGTGCCACACGCATAATCCGACCCCATTCTCATATCCTTTGAAATTCCCTCCAAAGCAAAGTTCACATTGTTGATCGCAGTTTTCAGAGCTTGAGCTTTCAAATTAGCATCAATCACATTAATCAGGGCGCTCATCGCCACTACCATCACCAGTGAAAACACCGCCACCGCCACCATCATTTCCACAAGGGTGAAACCATTATTTTTTATTTTTTTGTAAAAACTTTTACGCATTTAATTATTTAGCAATGGAAATTAAACCGTTCTGCCCAACTTTGATTTTTCTAAAAGTATCCCCCTCAACTCCACTTAAAATGATGGTAACTGTGCTCGTAATTGTGTTATTGCCACTTGTAATTATAGCATCAGGATTTGGGCGTTTAAAAACAATATCAAGTTTATTTAATTTTGTGGCAAGTGAACTACATTCAGTCTCTCCGTCTAACACATCTTCGGCACATAAAGCATAAATCTTATTTCCCCTCTTAATATTATAACGATTGACGCAACCATCTACTAATCCTTCAGGGTCATCATCATAATCAGACAGACAAGTATCAGCCCTTCCATCAAATTTCCCATCACCTAATTTTCTGTAAGTTTGTGTCGCTTCATCAAAAACATTGTCTCTATCCGCAAACAAAATAAAAGATTTATCATTACCCGCTGTTGTCTCAAAATGCACACCATAAGGTACGAAATCCGTATCGCCGTTTGCAGTAAAGCTTTTAATATTAATACCATAAGTCTGCGCTTGGCGAATAGTTAAGGCGGTGTCATAGGCTAAATTGGTAAGTAAAATCGTGCTGTTAAATTTTGCTTGATTCCATAAAACCACCGCCGTGAGCATCACAAAAATCGTGATAGTTACCAACAGTTCCACCAACGTAAAACCTTTATTTCCTTTTTTAAGATTTCGCCGAGGGATAAACATGCGCTAATTATAGCATATTTTCATTTCTACGATATCAAAAAAGCCAAACCTAAAATATCTATTTTCCAAAAGAAGACTAGAATAAATCCGAGAACCAAAAATGGTGCAAAAGGAACTTCACTTTTTCGATCGATTTTAAGCCCGTGCCAACTAAATTTAGATAAAAGCATTAAAATTAAACCGTAAAGTGCCCCCGTCCAAAAAGCCAAAATCACGGCCGATAGACCCAGGACTGGCCCCAAAAACCAACCGATACACAGGACTAGTTTCGGATCACCCAACCCCATCCACTGCCCTTTGGAAAACAGCCAGATTAAAAATAAAGGCAAGGCCAAAACTGGGCCGGCGATTAAGTACCAAAATAAATGACTCAATAATTCTTCGTTGGTGCCAGCTAGTAAAAAGAAATCAGTTGCGATTTTTACTAAAGATAGAATACCGAAAGTGATAACCAAACCATCGGGAATTATTTTATGTTTGATGTCATAAACAGTAATAGAAACCAGCACTCCCATTAAAATTAAAGGAATAATTAAGACCCAGGGCTCGGTGAAAAGAGTGATGAAGCCACCGAGTTTTACAAAAGTTCCGAGAAATAATAGGCCGGTTAAAAATTCCACCACTGGGTATTGCCAAGAGATTTTGCTTTTACAACCAGCACATTTTCCACCTTGAAAAATAAAACTTAATAAAGGAATTAATTCCAATGGCCCAAGTTTTTTTCCACAAGAAAAACAAAACGACCTCCCCTTCACCGCCGACACACCAGTATTATATCTCAAGATCAAAACATTCAAAAAACTGCCGACAATTGTGCCTAGAATAAAAAGGAAAATGTAGAAAAAGATTTCAATTGGCATAATAGTTAAGGGTGGACGTCATAAATATCGATAGCTGTGCCGTCAATACCAGTACCAGTACCACATTGGCTATAGCCCTCATTAGATAAAAATCTAGCATCTGTAGCATTTGCAACCTGACTTGAATTCAACAGAGATACGGTCTTATCCTTCGGATCAATCTGAGCGCTTTGTAATTCAAGTTTCACTCCTAAATGATAATAAGTACATTTTGTTGCGTTGGTACCTCTTTTCAATGGAACATACATATATAGGTCACTTTCAACCGGACTCACCAAAGAATCTGCCGGAAGATAAACTGTCGTGAGTAGTTGATCATTGAGGCTGGCTGGATACCCACCCGTCTTATTATAATAAAGTGAAAGCGCGAGTTGAATCGCGGCGATGTCGGCGACTTTTTCGGCATCTCTATTTTTTGCACGAATTTGGGCGATGGATGGGAAAATTAAGACAGTTAAAATTGCAATGATACCGATTACCACCAATACCTCAACGATTGTAAAAGCTCTTGTGCTTTTCATCAGACTATTATATCACCTTAAAACCCCAAAAACAAAAAACCCACGCTTTCGGCATGGGTCTTTTTTAAGATGTTATCTCTAAAGTAAATTAACTACTGACATTTGCCTCCGGACTGAGCAGTGGTTGTTGTAGCATTACCTTGTGAGTCAACACACCAGCTTCCACCAGCTTTCAGTGTTATTGACACAGCTGTAGAGGTAGCTACGGTTGTTGATGCAACAGTATAAGACTTTGAGTTCAAAGATTGAATAATTTTTGTAGCATTAGAAGATGGCCAATTCGAAGTAAATGGTGTCGAACTAGTATCTTCTTGTAGGGCCATTTCAGCTCTTAAAGAACCGAGTTCTGCTTTTGCCGCAGCGTCAGCGCCTTTCGATCTAGCACTATTCAACGAAGCTAAGACGACCGAAGATAAGATACCGATAATTGCGATAACGACGAGGAGTTCGATAAGAGTGAAACCTCGTGCTTTTGACATTTTCATA
>Ga0172380_10004218_pt1 | contig 18711 bp, 21 predicted proteins | sample Leawe162metaG_FD_119747 | JGI IMG/M metagenome (GOLD analysis project Ga0172380, IMG submission 119747) | Leachate microbial communities from a municipal landfill in Southern Ontario, Canada - Leachate well 162 metaG | ecosystem: Engineered > Solid waste > Landfill > Unclassified | place... | reverse complement strand
TGCCGCATCTGCCGAGATCCGCGTCGTGATCACACAGTGCTGTGTGTCGTTGAGGAGCCCAAGGATGTCGTCGCGATCGAGAAGACACGCGAGTTCAAGGGTCGCTACCACGTGCTTGGCGGGGCGATCAGCCCGATCGAGGGCATTGGTCCCGATGACCTGCGCATTCGCGAGCTGATGGTGCGCCTGGCCGACGACAGCATCGTCGAGGTCATCCTTGCCACCGATCCGAATCTCGAGGGAGAGGCAACAGCCACCTATCTGGCACGACTCATCTCACCGATCGGCATCGCTGTGTCCCGACTGGCAAGCGGCCTGCCGGTGGGCGGCGACCTGGAGTACGCCGACGAGGTCACCCTCGGGCGCGCCTTCGAAGGCCGTCGCAGGGTCTAGTCCGTTCCTATACTGCTGAGGTGGCCAGCGACCCAGTGAGGCTTCGCAGGTTCAGTGCGATCGTCCTTGCGGCACTGACCCTTCCCGTACTGATGTTCGGCCTCATCGACCCGTTGGAGGGCGGAATCGCGCTCTTGGTCGCAGCGGGGCTCGTCGCTGCGACGTGGTGGCTGTCGAAGATCGGGATTCCCCGATTGGAATGGGCCTCGTGGACAGCGGCAATCGTCTTCGGCGTGGTCGCGATCGCATGGGCAGTGACGCTGTGGTCGCCAGCTGAACGTGCGACGGGCCAGGGCATCTCGATGCCCTGGCCGCTTCTCGCGCTGCTGATCGCCTATGAGCTCGCGGTGGTGTCCACCCTGGTCGGAGGGGTCGTCTACCTGGTGAGGTTGATCCGTTCTGCCTGATTCGGCCCGGCAAATCGCTCTGCTGCCAACGGGTACGATTGTGCGTCGTGTCCCTGATTGTTCAGAAATTCGGAGGTTCGAGCGTCGCTGACGCCGCGAGCGTCAAGCGCGTGGCCCGACGGATCGTCGATACCAAGCAGGCCGGGCACGATGTCGTGGTCGTCGTCTCGGCCATGGGCGACACCACCGATGAGCTCCTCGAGCTGGCCGAGCAGGTCTCACCCAATCCTCCTGCGCGCGAACTGGACATGCTGCTGACCTCGGGGGAGCGGATCTCCATGGCTGTCCTGGCCATGGCAATAGCCGACCTCGGTGCCGATGCCCGCTCGTACACGGGATCGCAGGCAGGCCTGATCACCGATGCTGCCCACGGGGCCGCGAAGATCATCGACGTCACCCCTGGTCGTATCCAGGAGGCCCTCAAGGCCGGTGCGATCCCCATCGTCGCCGGATTCCAGGGTGTTGCCCATGACACCAAGGACATCACCACCCTCGGACGTGGCGGCTCTGACACCACCGCTGTTGCACTCGCGGCGGCGTTGAACGCCTCTGTCTGCGAGATCTACACCGATGTCGATGGTGTCTTCAGTGCCGACCCTCGGGTTGTTCCGGCTGCGCGCAAGGTGCCGTTCATCACCTATGAGGAGATGCTCGAACTGGCGGCAGTCGGAGCAAAGGTGCTGCACCTGCGATGTGTCGAATACGCACGCCGATTCGATGTGCCGATCCACGTCCGCTCGTCGTTCTCACAACTTGATGGCACCTTCGTGATGTCACCAGAAGCCATTGCTACCGCTATCGCAGAAGGAAAAGCCATGGAGCAACCGATCATCTCCGGAGTCGCAGCCGATGTGAACGATGCCAAGATCACGGTGATCGGCGTTCCGGACAAGCCAGGCGAGGCAGCGGCGATCTTTCGCGCGCTGGCCGATGCGTCGATCAATATCGACATGATCGTGCAGAACATCTCCGCTGCTGCCACAGGGCGCACCGATGTCTCGTTCACCTGCCCGGTTGGCACTTCGAAGAAGGCATTGGCAGCACTCGAGGCCAAGCGTGCAACCATCGGCTTCGAGAGCCTGGCCATCGACGATCAGGTCGCCAAGGTGTCTCTCGTCGGTGCAGGCATGCGCTCGCATCCAGGAGTCTCGGCTGACTTCTTCACGGCGTTGGCCGATGCCTTGATCAACGTCGAGATGATCTCGACCTCTGAGATTCGCATCTCTGTCGTGACCCGGGTCGACGATGCCAAGCGTGCAGTGCAGGCGCTGCACACCGCCTTCGGCCTCGATGTCGATGGGCAGGCCGTCGTGTACGGAGGGACAGGGCGATGAGCAGGGGAATGCATGTTGCCGTCGTAGGTGCAACTGGTCAGGTTGGCGCGGTCATGCGGCGCCTGCTCGAGGAGCGGGACTTCCCGATCGAGCGCATCCGGTTCATGGCATCGGCACGCTCTGCGGGTACCACCCTTGCCTTCAAGGGCCTCGATGTCGTCGTCGAGGACGCTGAGACCGCAGATCTCACCGGCATCGATATCGCGCTGTTCTCCGCTGGTGGCGCCACCTCGAAGGTGCTCGCGCCGAGGTTCGCTGCCGCAGGCGCAGTGGTCATCGACAACTCTTCGGCATGGCGCATGGACCCTGATGTCCCTCTGGTCGTCAGTGAGGTCAACCCGCAGGCGATCGCCGACATGCGCAAGGGCATCGTCGCCAATCCGAACTGCACCACCATGGCAGCGATGCCGGTGCTGCAGCCGCTGCACAAGGCTGCCGGTCTGCGACGTCTCGTGATCAGCACCTTCCAGGCGGTATCCGGCAGCGGCCTTGCTGGCGTCGAGGAGCTCGCCTCGCAGGTGCGTGCGGTGGTCGATCAGGACTTCGAGGGCCTGACTCACGATGGCTCTGCAGTCACCTTCCCGGCACCGAGCAAGTACGTCGCGCCGATCGCCTTCGATGTCATCCCCTTCGCCGGCAGCCTGGCTTCCGATGGCTCGCTCGAGACTGACGAGGAGCAGAAACTGCGCAATGAGAGTCGCAAGATCCTTGGTATTCCTGATCTTCTCGTCTCTGGCACCTGCGTGCGGGTTCCCGTCTTCAGCGGGCACTCGCTCTCGATCAACGCGGAATTCGACAGGCCGATCACGGTCAGCGAGGCGACAGCCCTGCTTGCAGCAGCCCCTGGTGTCGAGCTTGCCGAGGTTCCGACTCCGCTGCAGGCGGCAGGTGCCGATCCGTCATTCGTCGGTCGCATTCGCCAGGACCAGTCGGTTGCCGATGATCACGGCCTGGTGCTGTTCGTCAGCAATGACAACCTGCGCAAGGGCGCTGCCCTGAATGCTGTTCAGATTGCCGAGTTGGTCGCTGCGGGCAGGTAGGCGAGGGCGCCCGCGAATCATTCAGGGGACTTGCACGACGTTCAAATCATCGATGCCCGCGAAATCGTCGAGTTCACGAAGTGAGATGACGACACTGGTATCAAGCAGGCTGACTCGTGGGTCTGTCATAGCGTGGGATCGACAACCGCATCGATGTCGCGCCGCAATGCGTCTAGGTCGATGCTCGGTACGCGCTTCCATCGTCCGATCAAGAGCGCCGCAGGCGTTCCAGTGCTCACGATGGGCCGGAGTTCAGCGACCGGTTTACCGGACTTGGTTACGACAACGGTCATTCCCCGCTCCACGTCTGCGAGGATGGACCCTCCGTGGTTGCGCAGGTCACGCATGGTCACCTCAGTCATGCGACGAGTTTCTCACGAGTGATACATCAGGTCGAGCGTCCATGTGGGTGACGGGACCCACCGCGAGTGCTGCTCAGTTCGGGTGAGCATCCCGCGTCTGCAACCGCTTCCCTGCGCGTATCGCCCGGCGTAGCCTTGATGAGAGTTGGGACTTGGAGGAACTGTGCATGCATTGGTGATCTATGAGTCCCTTTGGGGCAATACCGAGCAAGTCGCTCGCGCGATCGCGGCGCAACTGGCGACCGTGATGACAGTGGAAGTCGTGGATTCCGAGGCAGCGCCCACGCAGTTCGATGGGATCGACTTGTTGGTGGTCGGTGGCCCGACTCACGCATTCTCGATGACCCGTTCGAGTACTCGGGCGAGCGCGGTCTCGCAGCACGCCGCCCCCAAGGCACCGACACGTGGCATTCGAGAGTGGCTCGCCGAACTCCAGCGACCGCCTCGCGGGACCCGCGCCATAACCTTTGACACCCGCGTGGACCGCCCCCGACTGCCAGGGTCCGCGGCACGCGCCGCGAAGCAGGAACTGCAAAGCCTCGGGTTCGACATCGTCGGCAAGCAGAAGTCCTTCCGGGTGCACGGTTATGAGGGCCCATTGCTCGACGGAGAGCTCGATCGTGCAGCTGACTGGGCCAAGGAGATCTGCAATGCCATGCAAGCCAGTCAGTGACGCGCGCCTGGGCCATGGCAAGGACGTCTATTGCACTTGGGCCAGTCAGTTCCGAAGCGCCCTGTCGACACCGCGCTGACCCTCGCGCCGGGCGACACTGCTGATGCCCGGATATCGGTCGATGAACTCCTGCACCTCGTTCGGCCAGTAGGCGCTGGCATCCCGCAGGGCCCAGCCGATGGCCTTGGCGATGAAGAACTCCTTGTTGGCAATATGCGGCTCGCACATGGCAAGGAGCAGTGCCAGGTCGGTCTCATCGCGGTTGCCGCGTTGATGCTGGATCGAGGCGCGCACCAGCCAGATGTTCTCGTCGCGATTCCAATCCCACATCGTGTCGATGAGCTCGGGGTAGGTGTTCACGAGCGGCGTGATGATCACGGTGCCAAGCGAGTCGACGGAATCCCACCAGGACTTCGTGGTGACGAGCTCGCGCACCGGATCGTCGAGGAAGTCAGCCGAGATCGCACCCCGGTACCAATCCAGCGCATCGCAGGCCGCGTAGTGGTATTCGCGTTCCGGAAGGCGCCAGAGCTTCTGCACGAGTTGGGCGAGATCGGGCTGATCAAGTTGCGCGAGCGGCTTCCAGGCTGCCTTGAGGGCTGCACGCCGCGCTTGGGTCTGGATCCCGAGATAGGGGGCGATGCGCTTCATATACGCAGCCATGTTCACGGCATATTCGGGATTGGCGAGCGGCGCATAGGCCTGTCTCGCGGCATCAATCCAGGCGCGGTACGGCATAGCCGAAGGCCTCGTAGTCGCGGGCATAGGCCTTTGCGACCTTCTCGAGCAGTTCCGGCGTGTAGTGCTCGTTCATATGCGATCCGGCATGGGTCGCCTTGCGGCAGAAGAAGTCCTCCTTCAAACCAGGCGCGCCGGTGAGCTGGCCGAGCAGGTCCCAGGACTGCTCGAGATCCTCGAGATGGATCAGTGCATTGAACTTGATGAAGTCGAAGCCGATCTGGTCGGTCTGGCGCCGCCAGTGCGGGTCCTGCTGGCGAGACGGCAGCGCGCACACCACGTCGATGAAGTCGGCGAAGCTGATGTCCTTCGAACTCTGGGGCGCGCGGCCCTGCTCCTGGAGGATGGCGAAGATCGGCTCGCTCTGCTGCAAGCCCTGGGTGATCTTCTCCAGCCAGCCCGAGAGCAGCCGCGCCGCTGGCTCACGGACGACGGCAAAGCGCTGGATCCTCTTGCTCGTCAGGATGTCCTCGAGCTGATCATTGGGAAGCTGATAGGGCTTGATGAAGGGCGTTGCATTCTTGCGCTGATGCGGGTTGTCCTGCACGAGTTCAACCAGGGATTCGTTGAATCGCGCCGCTTCCAGGCCGCCGAGGGTGGACTTCATGGTGCCGCAGCCGGCCTTGGGCACCTCGAAGTAGACGTACTTGTTGACCAGCGAGATATGCATGTGATTGTTGACCGAGCGCCAGCCCATGGCCTGCACGTACCGACCGGTGACCTTGCCGAGTTCACGAGGTGCAGGACGGCGATCCATGCGTTTCCTCTCTTGGTTCTTGGTGGTCGGAGGCCGAGCTCGTCGGCCTCCGACCTTCCGTCGGGGTGGCGGGATTCGAACCCACGACCTCTTCGTCCCGAACGAAGCGCGCTACCAAGCTGCGCTACACCCCGAAGAACCGCTGAAGTCTAACGGAGTGATGCCGACAGTGGAGCCGTGAGGGTGAGCAGGGTGGCCTCGGGACGGCAGGCGAATCTGAATGGCACGTATGGCGAGGTGCCGCACCCGGCCGAAACATGCAGAGGCGCTGATTGAGCGATCCCCGCGGAATCGGTCATCGAGTAATCCGACAGACCGCGCGCCTTGCGGCGGTCAAGATCGCAATTGGTCACGACTGCGCCGTAGCCGGGAAGGCGCAGCTGGCCACCATGGGTGTGCCCGGCGAGGACGAGATCGGCGCCATCGCCGACGAAGCCATCGAGCACGCGCAGATAGGGAGCGTGCACGACACCGATGGCCAGATCGGCATTGGGATCGAAGGGCCCGGCCACCTTCTCGTATCGATCGCGACTGATGTGCGGATCATCGACGCCACGAAGATCCAGGAGGCGGCCGTCGGCCTTCACCGTGGCCGAGGTGTTCGTCAGGTCGAGCCATCCCATATCGGTCAGCCCGTCGACCAGGTCCTGCCAGGGCAGCATGGGTCGCTGCGGCTGTACCTGCGAGGGCCCACGCAGGTACTTCGCGGGATTGATCGGCGTGGGAGCGAAGTAGTCATTGCTGCCCAGCACGAAGACGCCCGGAACGTCGAACAGTGGATCGAGGCTGTCGAGCACATGCGGAATAGCGTCCTGGTGGGCAAGGAAGTCGCCGGTCACCACAACCAGGTCAGGGTCCAACTCGCTCAGCGAGCCCAACCAGGCCTGCTTCCTGTCCTGTCCTGGGATGAGGTGCAGATCGGAGAGATGCAGGATGCGCAGGTCTGACTGGCCAAGGGGCAGCACGGTCACCTCTGTGCGCCGCAGGGTGAACTGCTGGGCCTCCCAGTAGGCATAGGCCAGTCCGGCAGCGCCCACGGCGGCCGTTCCTGCCAGTGCCTTGCCCAATCCCATGCAGTGATGGTGACATCCCCAAGGCGTTCCCACCAAGTTCGGGTTAGGCCACAATGCAGGGATGACACAGCTCAAGGCTCAAATGCGGGCAGACCTGACCACGGCCATGAAGGCCCGCGATGCGCTGTCGGCCTCCACGCTGCGTATGGCCTTGACCGCCATCACCAATGAGGAGGTCTCGGGCAAGCAGGCGCGTGAGCTGTCAGACGACGAGGTGCTGACGGTGCTGGGACGTGAGGCCAAGAAGCGACGCGAGGCTGCGCAGGCCTATGAGGAGGCGGGCCGTCCAGAGCTTGCGGCAAAGGAACTCGAGGAGCTCGGGGTCCTCGAGGCCTATCTGCCCGAAGCCCTGAGTGAGGATGCGGTTCGCGCGATGATCGAGTCGGCTGTGCTGCAGGTGAAGGCTGATGGCCTCGAAGGCGGTTCTGCCATGGGGGCAGTGATGAAACTGGTTCAGCCGCAGGTGAAAGGCCGCGCCGACGGCGGATTCGTGGCTGCGATGGTGAAATCGGCCCTCGGCATCGGGTGAACCCTTGTTCACAGTGTAGTTCTAAAGAACTATTCATAAATAGTTCTTCTGAACCTATTGTGACTCGCGTCATGTGCGTAGGTTCGCAAGCCGTAGATGTGGGCGAGATCACCGCAAATGGGTTGATCACTGAGCAAAAGGGGATCGCAAGCATGACCTTCGATACCGACTGGGCAGCACAAGCAGCATGCCGGACAGCAGATCCAGACACATTGTTCGTGCAGGGTGCCGCACAGAATCGGGCGAAGGCAATTTGCTCCGGCTGCATCGTTCGCACTGAATGCCTCGCAGACGCCCTCGACAACCGAGTTGAATTCGGTGTGTGGGGCGGAATGACCGAGCGTGAGCGTCGTGCGCTCCTGCGCCGCCGTCCGAATGTGTCGTCCTGGAGCATGCTGCTGCAGAACGCCAGTGAGGATTTCGCACGTCAGTCGCCGTTGGCCGCTCGCGTCTCCTAGTCCTGGCCGCCGGCGAGCAGCGCACCGATCTGTCGCAGCCCTGCGAGGTCGTGCACATCCTCGGCCAGGGCCGCAACCGTGGTCACCGGAACAGCCGGATGCGCCGAGGTGAATCGTGCAGCAACAAGTTGCTGACGTTCCAGCAGCGCCTGGCGCTCGGCATGCAGGCCAAGAAGCGCGGCTGTCAGCCGACTGGTGGCGTCACCATCCTCGAGCATCTCTGCAGCGGCCATAGCCTGCTCGCGCGAGACCTCCGGCAGGGTCACCTCCTGCACCCGATTCAGCACCAGGCCAGCCAGGGGCATCCCATCTGCGTGCAGTCGCTCGACGAAGTACGAGGCCTCACGCAGCGCATCGGATTCGGGTGCCGCAACCACCACGAATGACGTGCTGGGGTCCTTCAGCAACTCATAGGTAGCGTCGGCGCGCTCGCGAAACCCGCCGAAGGTGGTGTCGATAGCGGCAACGAAGGCGCCGACATCGGTGAGCACCTGCGATCCGAGGATCTTCGACAGTGCGCTGGTGAAGAAACCGAAACCGACTGCGGCGATCTTGCCGAGCCCTCGGCCTGCGCCACGTGCGGGTGCGGCGAGGATACGGATGAACTTGCCATCAAGGAATGAACCAAGTCGCGCGGGGGCGTCAAGGAAGTCGAGCGCACTGCGAGAAGGAGGCGTGTCGATGACGATGAGATCCCAGGTGTCGTCGACCCGCGCCTGAGCGTGGAGCTGACCGAGCTTCTCCATCGCCATGTACTCCTGCGTGCCGGCAAATGAGGAGGAAAGGGTTTGGTAGAAAGGGTTTTCGAGGATTGCCTGTGCGCGCTCCGGATCGGAGTGACTCTCGACCACCTCGTCGAAGGTGCGCTTCATGTCGAGCATCATCGCGTCCAGGGAGCCATGTCCGATGGCGTGCTCGATGCCCGCGACGCTGCGCGGCGTGTTGTCGAGGTGCTCGATGCCCATAGCCTGCGCCAGGCGCCGAGCCGGGTCGATGGTCAGCACGCAGACCCGGCGGCCGTGCTCGGCAGCACGCAATGCCATTGCTGCGGCAGTAGTGGTCTTGCCGACTCCTCCAGCACCAGTGCACACGATGATGTGAATGCTGGGGTCGAGGACAAGCGCGTCGATATCGAGTGCCGGTGCCGTCATCGCGAAGGCCATCACTGGATTCCTTCTGCGTGAAGTGCATCGGCAAGTGCATAGAGGCCGCCGAGATCAATGCCGCGCATGAGATACGGCAATGTGAATGTCGGCAGCTCAAGGGCAGCGATGCGTTCGAGTTCACGTGCCTCAAGATCGGTGCGCTGCACATGATCCTGCGCCTCTTGGATGAGGCTGGATGCGATGACTCCAGCGGGCTGGCGGATCCCTGCGGCGTGGGCTGTCTCCCCGATCTTGTGCTTCGGCAGCGTGCCCTTGCGAATCCGCGCCCGCTGCTTGTCGTCGAAGATCGGCGCTCGCGTCATATTGACGAATACGGCCCCCACCGGCAGGTCGGCTTTCTTGAGCTCGGCTATGCCATCCAGGGTCTCCTGCACCGGCATCTCCTCGAGCAGTGTCACGAGGTGCACTGCAGTCTGCGGTGAGCCGATGACCCCCATGACCATCTCGGCATGACGGTGGATGGGACCGGTCCTGGCAAGCGCCGACACCTGCGCGGTCACATTGAGGAACTGCGCGATGCGCCCAGTGGGTGGAGCATCGATGACGACTGCGTCGTAGGCGTTCTCGGTGCGCTTGATCTTGCGCCGCACGACCTCGCAGGCCTTTCCGGTGAGCAGGACATCGCGCAGCCCAGGCGCAAGCGTGGTGGCGAAGTCGATGGCCCCCATCCTGCGCATGGCGGATCCGGCGCGGCCGAGGTTGTAGAACGTGGCCAGGTAGTCGACCAGCGCCTCGTCAGCGTCGACGGCGAGGGCCCAGACCTCGCCATCGCCGGGTGCGATCGCGATGCGGCGCTCCTCATAGGGCAGGGGAGGGGTGTCGAACAACTGGGCTATGCCCTGGCGACCTTCGACCTCCATGAGCAGGGTGCGCCTGCCGTTGCGGGCCAGGTTGATTGCGAGCGCCGCCGCAACTGTGGTCTTGCCTGCCCCGCCCTTGCCGGAGACGACATGCAGGTGGGTTCCCGCCCAATTGACCACCTCACCAGCGTAATCCGACAGGCCGCACACGCCCTGGCCGCTATCGCTAGGGTCTGAAGCATGACCAAATGGGAGTACGTCACGGTTCCGTTGCTCGTCCACGCCACCAAGCAGATCCTCGACAACTGGGGCCTTGACGGCTGGGAGCTCGTACAGGTTGTCCCCGGTCCAAATTCAGAGCAGCTCGTTGCGTATCTCAAGCGTCCCCTCGCCAGCTAGGAGCAGATCATGAGCGTTGAAAGTCGACTTGCGGAGATCGGCCTGACCATTCCCGAGATCGCAGCCCCGGTTGCGGCCTATGTCCCCGCAGTGCGTACGGGCAATGTCATCCACACCTCGGGCCAGTTGCCGATGGTCAATGGCGAATTGGCGATGACCGGCAAGGTCGGCGCGGAGGTCACTCCTGAGGAAGGCGCCGAACTCGCGAAGATCTGCGCCCTGAATGCCATTGCTGCAGTCAAGGGAGTCATCGGCGATCTCGAGAAGGTCGTGCGCATCGTGAAGGTCACCGGCTACGTCGCCAGTGACCCCTCCTTCAGTTCTCAGCCGATTGTCGTGAATGGCGCAAGCGGAGTGCTGGGACAGGCTTTCGGCGACAAGGGAGTGCATGCCAGGTCATCCCTCGGCGTTGCAGTGCTGCCGCTTGATGCACCCGTTGAGGTCGAGCTCATCGTCGAGGTCGCGGACTAGTGAGCGAGCTTCCCGAATACGCCCTCGGGCGTGCTCGTGAGCTCGCCTCAGGCCAAGCTGATTGGAAACCAGTTGTTCCACGGTCGGCAGCGACCGTCATGCTGCTGCGGCAGGCGGATGCGGGCCTTGAGACCTACATGATGTGCCGTGCAAGCACGATGGCATTCGCCGCGAGCGCCTACGTGTTTCCCGGCGGGCGCCTGGATCCTGCGGACATCGAGCATGGGGCCGAGCTCGATGGCGCTGCGCATGGCATATCCGCGCTCTCGCTTCGCATGAGCACTGATGAGGTGGAGGCCCGTGGCCTGCTCATCTGCGCAGTGCGTGAGCTCGAGGAGGAGGCGGGGGTGATCATCGGCCCCCAGTCACTGGTGCTCATTGACCACTGGGTCACGCCTGAATGGGAGAACCTGCGCTACGACGTGCGCTTCTTCCTGGCGCATATGCCCGCCGATCAGATAGCCGAACCCCGTGGCACCGAGGCTGTCGAAGCCCGCTGGATCGCACCGGAGGATGCCATCGCCGAGGCCGATCAAGGTCGGATGCTGCTGATGGCACCGACCCGGGCCGCCCTCGAGCATCTCCTGGAGCACTCGGATATCGCTGCATTGATTGCGGCAGCAGATGCCCGGGAGATCGTGCCGCGCATGGACCGCCTGCATGTCGATGAGCAGGGTGTCGAGAGTTGGGCGATCGTGCATGACCGCACTGGCGAGATCCTCACGCCAGGACGCCCAGTACCACCACAGGAGTCGAGCCCCACGCCATGAGCGGGCGTCCGTTGCCGTTCATCGGATCCCGCGAGGACTGGGAGGGCGGCTCGGTCACTGACAGCACGGTCTGCGTCCTGGCGCACAACCCTGGGGCATTGACCCTTGACGGCACCAACACCTGGCTCCTGCAGGTCCCGGAAACCGACAAGTGCATCGTGATCGACCCCGGCCCCGATGAGAACAGCCACTTCCTGGACATCCTCGCGGCCGCCCGACTGCGCGACTGCGCAGTGGGTGCTGTGCTGCTGACCCATGGGCATTCCGATCACTCCGCAGGAGCCAAGGCCTTTGCCGAGATGACCAGGACGACGGTGCGGGCTGTTGACCCGAAGCTCCGACTGGGCGACGAGGGCCTCACCGATGGTGATGTGATCACCGTGGGACAGACCGAGTTGCGCGTGATCCTGGCTCCCGGGCATTCCTTCGACAGCGTCGGCTTCCTGCTGCCGTACGACGGCACGCTGCTCACTGGCGACAGCGTCCTGGGCAGGGGCACGTCATTGATCAGCATTCCTGACGGCGACCTGGGCGCCTATCTCGACAGCCTCGATCGACTGCGAGAACTCGTTGCGGAACAAGGGGTTTCATGGCTGCTGCCCGGACACGGGCCAGCGCTCACAGGAGCCGGAGACATCCTCGATGCCTACGTGGAGCACCGCATCGCCCGGTTGGCAGAAGTGCGCGAGGCAGTGAAGTCCGGTTGCACGACTTCGACAGAGGTACTCGACGTGGTCTACGCCGACACGCCCGAGAACCTGCGCACCGCCGCTTCGTTCTCAGTGAAGGCGCAACTGGCCTATCTGCAGAAGCTCGGCGAGTTCACGACCGATGAGGATCTGATGAAGGTGCCAGACAAGCCCGAGCAGGACTAGCGAGCCCGCTTGCCGAGCCGCTCGACGTCGAGGATGAGCACCTGACGTGATTCGAGGCGAATCCAGCCGCGCTGCGCGAAATCGGCAAGCGCCTTGTTGACCGTCTCACGCGATGCGCCGACCAGCTGGGCCAGTTCTTCCTGAGTCATGTCATGGGTGACCATCAGGCCCTCTGGGGTGATGGCTCCGAACTTCTCGCCGAGGTCCATGAGCGCCTTTGCCACGCGTCCGGGAACATCGGAGAAGACCAGGTCGGCCATGGCCTCGTTGGTACGGCGCAGGCGCCGGGCCAGGGCCTGCAGCAGTGCTGCTGCGACCTCTGGGCGACCGGCAAGCCAGGGGCGCAACTGGTCATTGCCCAGGCCCAGGACGATGGCGTCGGTCAAGGCGGTGGCAGTCGATGTGCGCATGCCCGGATCGAAGAGACTGAGTTCACCGAACATCTCGCCGGGTCCGAGCACTGCCAGCAGCGACTCGCGACCATCGACGGAGGTCTGGCCGAGCTTGACCTTGCCGTCGACGATGACGTACATGCGGTCACCGGGTTCGCCCTCGGCAAAGAGGACCTCGCCCTTGACCACCGTTCGCTCGACCAGGGATGCGCGCAGCGCCGTGGCACCTTCAACATCAAGGGCTGCAAACAGCGGGGCATTCATCACGGTGTTGTCTTCCACGTGCTCATTCTGGCCCATAACCCTCGGACCCGGCACACGGCTTGCCACGTATCGGACGCTTACGCTGTGCCAATGGCGAACGTAGCAGCGGAAAAGCGACGATTTCGCTCGATTTTCAAGGCCCTTGAAGTCCAGTACCCCGATGTGAAGTGCGAACTGGATTTCACCAGCCCCTTGGAACTGCTGGTGGCAACGGTGCTCAGTGCGCAGAGCACGGATGTCCGCGTCAACAAGATCACCCCCGAGCTGTTCGAGAGATACCAGTCGGCGGCGGACTATGCGGCAGCCGAGCGGGAGGACCTGGAGCGGATCATCCATCCCGCGGGCTTCTTCCGGGCCAAGGCGGCAACGATCCAGGGGATCGGCCAGCAGCTGTGCGAGCGCTTCGGTGGCGAGGTGCCGCTGACGATCGAGGAGTTGGTGACCCTGCCGGGAGTGGGACGCAAGACCGCCAATGTGGTGCTGGGCGAGGCCTTCGGGCTGCCGGGCATCACCGTCGACACGCACCTGGGCCGATTGGCGCGACGCCTGGGCTGGACAGCTGAGACGGATCCGGTGAAGGTGGAGCGTGACCTCGCCGCCCTGTGGCCCAGGAAGGACTGGACCAAGGCCTCGCAGCTGATCATCTGGCACGGTCGTCGTCGCTGTCATGCGCAAAAGCCCGCGTGCGGTGCCTGCACGATCGCCCGCTGGTGCCCGTCGTTCGGCGAGGGTCCGACCGATCCTGTGGTGGCAGAGAAGCTCGTACGCACCTCGGGACGCGCGTGATCGACTCATGACCATCGTTGACTGGGTCCTCGTCGGTGCGGTGATCGCATTCGCCTGGGCAGGATGGCGACAGGGATTTGTCGTCGGCCTGCTGTCGTTCGCGGGATTCCTGGGCGGTGGTCTTGCAGCGGCCTATTTCCTTCCCGAGGTGATCGCGTCATTCATGGGCGAAGGCCTTGGTCGGGCATTGCTGCTCGTTGGTGCGGTGCTGTGCGCGGCATTGCTGGGGCAGGTGCTTGCCTCGATCCTGGGACGCACCTTGCGGGCTGCGATCACGTGGTCGCCAGCCAAGTACGTGGACAAGACCGCAGGCGCTGGTCTCAATGTGCTCGCGCTCGCGGTCATCATCTGGATCCTGGCCAGTGCAATTGCCATGCTGCCGACAACACAGGCCACATTGCTCATCCAGCAGTCCAAGGTCGTGTCGACCCTGGATCTCCTGGTTCCCAACCAGGTGCGCGATGTCTTCATCCACCTTCGTGATGCGGTCGGCCAGAGTTCACTGCCTCGCGTCTTCTCCACTATCTCTGAAGTCGTCGGGCCTGAAGTCGATGCGCCCGACAGCGGGATTGTCGAGAGTGCGCCGATCCAGCGAGCGGCTGACTCTGTTGCCCGCATCTTCGGCACGGCAAGTGCCTGCAAGGTGACCTTGACGGGGACAGGCTTCTTCGTGGGCAGCGGCATCGTGCTGACCAACGCGCATGTGGTCGCCGGAGTTGACTCGCCGGATGTCGAGATCGGCGGCATTCACCTTCCTGCCTCTGTCGTCTACTTCGACCCCCGTGTCGATATCGCGGCCCTGCGCGTTGATTCAGCACCCATCGCGCCATTGAGCCTGCAGACCGCGGCACCGCTGTCGGGCTCCGATGCAGCCATTGCCGGCTACCCGGGTGGTCGCGCCCTCGAGGTGACAGCCGTCCGGATTCGCGCGCTGATCGATGCGCGCGGTGACGACATCTATGGCCGTAGCGGCGTGGCCAGGCGGGTCGTCTCCTTCCGCGGCAATGTGGAGCGTGGCGACTCCGGTGGACCGTTGCTGTCAATGTCGGGGGAGGTGACCGGCATGGTGTTCGGTGCTGGCATCACCAGCAATTCCACTGGATATGCGATTGCCTCGAGCGAACTGCAGTCGGCGATCGATGCTGCAAAGAGCAGCGCAGCATCCGTGAGCACTGGATCATGCGTCGTTCGCGAATAGCGCGCTACGGAGTTTCGGCCTGCCGCAGGGTGTTCAGCCAGTCGATGAGCACGCGATTGAATTCAGCTGGCGACTCCTCATGCGGAAAGTGGCCGGTCGGCAGGTCATGCCGCTGATAGCCGTCGGTGCAGTGCTGCTGGCTGCCCTCAAGGCTCGACGCCAGGCACATGGGGTCGCTGCTTCCTTGGATGTGCAGGACCGGACACGTGGTCGGCTGGTCCATCAGCGTGAAGAAGCGCCGACCGTCGGCCCGCGGAATCGATCGCAGGGCCCAGCGATGTGACTCGATCGAGGTATGCGGGGTGGGCCAGCGGCTGAATGCCGCCCGGTAGATCTCACCCTGCCCGTCGACCCATGAGTCATCCGCAGACCAGCTGCGCAGGAGGTGCTCGACTCGTGTGCCGTCGCGCCGGCTCAGGCTCCGCTCGGGAAAGAACGGAAGTTGGAAGCCCACTGCGTACATCCAGCGCCGCCACTGTCCGTGCTTTCGAGCATTGGCATGCAAGGCCTTCGGATGCGGCATGGAGACCGGAACGATCGCCTCAACGACCTCGGGATGCTGCACGGACATCGTCCAGGCAATCAGCCCGCCCCAGCCCAGGCCCACGATGACGGCGCTTTCGGCACCCATGCTGCGGATGACCCCTGCGATATCGGCTGCCAGGGTGATGGGGTCATAGCCGTGTGGGGTGTGATCGGATCCGCCGTAGCCGCGCAGGTCGATGGCTACGGCTCGAAAGCCAGCATCAGCGAGTGCTGTCAGTTGCTGACGCCAGGTCCACCAGAAGGTCGGAAATCCGTGGAGCAGGACGACCGTTGGGCCCTGCCCGATCTCTACGACATGAAAGCGTGAGCCATTGGCTGAGACATCTCGATGCTTCCAGGGCCCAGGCGCATGGATGACACGCTCAGCGAGCGACACCGTTACGAAGCAGCGTCGGTTTGGCCGAACGCCTCTGGGGCAAAGGCCTCTTGGGTCTTGGTCAATTCGCGCAATGCCAGTTCGGGGCCCTTGATCTTCGAGGCCTGCGACTTTGCGATGAGCGCAGCCGCAGCGGTGAGCACGAGGAGCAGCAGGGCAACGATGCCGAAGGCTGCCCAGGTCTGCAGTCCGAGCTGCGCGAGTCCGTAGGCCAGCGTGAACAGGATGAACAGCAGTGCCAGCGGTGTCAGGATCAGGGCCAGCATGCCGAAGGCTGCGGCAGTGGTGATGGCGTCGCGCGATGCCTTCATCTCAGCCTGGGCAAGGGCGAGTTGAGCCTTGGCAAGTCGCTTGCCGTCGCTCACCGTCTTAGCGATGAGCTCCTTGATACTGGGCTGCTGGCTCTCGGGCATACGGAGAGGTTAGCGCTCTGCTGGCCATTCGGGCATCCCCGGGAGCGACGAACGCTACAAGTCGTCGGGATCCTCAGCGGCCAGGGCGGTATAGGCACGTGCGCGGACGCGAAGGAAGATCCCGGCAAGGGCAGCCGACAGCACTGACGCAATGAGCACCGCGAGCTTGGCCGAGTCGAGGGGGTAGGCGTCGTAGCTCAGTTCGGCGATCAGGAGAGCAACGGTGAAGCCGATTCCACCCAGGACCCCGATCGCTGCGATATCGAGCCACCTTATGGTCGACACCAGCGACGCCTTGGTGAATCGAGCAACGCACCAGGAGGTCACGAAGATGCCCAGTGGCTTTCCGAGCACCAACCCGGCGATCACGCCCAGCGCGATGGGCGACGTGAGAGCGGTCGAGATGCCGATTGAGCGTAGGTCGACCCCCGCTGCCACGAGAGCGAAGAGCGGAACGCACACCCCTGCGCTCAGCGGATGGAGTCGATGCGCGAGGAGATCGGCGGGCGAACGGTCTTCACCGGGATCGACCTTGACGCGAGTCAGCAGTCCGAGCACGACTCCGGCCACGGTGGCATGGATGCCGCTGTCAAGCATGAACAGCCAGGCGAGAAGTCCGAGCGGCACGTACAGCCAGGCTGTGCGCACGCGTCGACGCTGAGCCCAGGAGTAGGCGATGCAGCAGGCGGCAGACAACGCGAGCCAGCCATAGGCAATGTGATCGGTGTAGAAGATCGCAATCACCAGGATCGCGCCGAGGTCATCGACAACGGCAAGCGTGAGCAGGAAGGCGCGCAGGGCGATGGGCAGCTTCTTCCCGACGACAGCCAGCACCGCAAGTGCGAAGGCAATGTCGGTGGCCATGGGGATGCCCCAGCCTGACGGCATGCCTTCGGGAGCCGCGATATTGATGCCGGCGAAGATCAATGCGGGTACTGCCATGCCGCCGATGGCTGCTGCAATCGGTACGGCGGCTTTACGAGCATTCGACAGTGAGCCGATGACGAGTTCGTGCTTGAGTTCGAGCCCGATGACGAAGAAGAAGATGGCAAGGAGGCCGTCAGTAGCCCAAGCACTGACGGACAGATGCAGGTGCAGGGCTTCAGGCCCGAACTCGAAATCGATGAACGAGGTGTAGGAGTCACCCAAGGGCGAGTTCACCCAGATGAGGGCGATGGCCGCCGCTGCGAGCAGGAGGATGCCGCCGAAGGTCTCATCGCGCAGCCGCTCGCGGATGTAGCCGCGTTCAGGCAGCGACAGCCGACTCAGGAACTCGACTGGGGCGAGCCTCAATCCTCGCTCTTTCCTGCAGCCAGGCCGGTGGCGATGAGGTTCATGACCATCGGATCGGCAAGGGTCGTGGCATCGCCGATAGCGCGGTTGTCGGCGACATCGCGCAGCAGTCGGCGCATGATCTTGCCCGACCGCGTCTTCGGCAGCTCGGCGACGACGAGGATCTGTCGAGGCTTGGCGATCGGGCCGATCTCATGCGCGACGTGATCGCGCAGCTCCTGCACGAGCCCGGGACCGTCCTCGGATCCCGAGCGCAGGATCACGAAGGCGACGATGCCCTGGCCGGTGCGCTCGTCGCTGGCACCGACGACTGCCGCCTCGGCAACCTTCGGGTGGGACACGAGTGCCGATTCGACCTCAGTAGTGGAGATGCGGTGGCCGGAGATGTTCATGACATCGTCGACTCGACCGAGCACCCAGATGGCATTGTCCGTGTCGAGCTTGGATCCATCCCCTGCGAAGTACAGATGTGGCCAGCGCGACCAGTAGGTCTCGACATAGCGCTGGTTGTCACCCCAGATGCCGCGCAGCATCGCGGGCCAGGGTTCGGTGATCACGAGGTAGCCGCCGGATCCAGGCGCGACGGGATTGCCCTCATCATCGACCACTGCTGCGCTGATGCCAGGGATGGGACGCATGGCCGATCCGGGCTTGCAGGCGGTGATGCCCGGCAACGGAGAGATCATGATGCCGCCCGTCTCGGTCTGCCACCAGGTGTCGACGATCGGGCAGTTGTTCTTGCCGATCACCTCGCGGTACCACATCCACGCCTCGGGATTGATGGGTTCGCCTACCGATCCCAGCACTCGAAGTGAGGACAGGTCCTTGCCATTGGGCAGGTCGTCACCCCACTTCATGCAAGTGCGAATTGCCGTTGGGGCGGTGTAGAGAATCGAGACGCGATGGCGCTCGATGATGTCCCACCAGCGCGACCTGTCCGGAGAGTCCGGGGTGCCTTCGTAGAGCACCTGGGTCACCCGATTGGCCAGGGGGCCGTAGGTGACATAGGAGTGGCCGGTGACCCAGCCGATATCCGCGGTGCACCAGTAGACATCGGTGTCGGGCTTGAGATCGAAGATCACGCGATGGGTGTACGAGGTCTGCACGAGATATCCACCGGTGGTGTGCAGGATGCCCTTCGGCTTGCCGGTGGTTCCCGAGGTGTACAGGATGAACAGCGGATGCTCGCTGTCGAATG
>Ga0172380_10004217_pt1 | contig 18715 bp, 20 predicted proteins | sample Leawe162metaG_FD_119747 | JGI IMG/M metagenome (GOLD analysis project Ga0172380, IMG submission 119747) | Leachate microbial communities from a municipal landfill in Southern Ontario, Canada - Leachate well 162 metaG | ecosystem: Engineered > Solid waste > Landfill > Unclassified | place... | reverse complement strand
CGTCGAGCAGCGGCAGCAGGCCGTGGTGCAGTCCTTCCTCGCGCAGGCGCAGCACGCACTCGCGGGCGTGCCCGGAGAAGAGCAGTTTCAGCATCTCGTCGAATACCCGCGCCGCCGGAACGTTTTCCATCAGCCCGGCCATGTCGCGGATGGGCAGGCGCGCTTCCGGGTCGATGTTCAACCCGAGCTTGGCGGCCAGGCGGATGGCGCGCAGCATGCGCACCGGATCTTCGCGATAGCGCGTGCGCGGGTCTCCTATGATGCGCAGCGTCTTCTGCTTGAGGTCGGCGACGCCGTGATGGTAGTCGAGCACCGTCTCCGCCACCGGGTCGTAGAACAGGGCGTTGATGGTGAAATCGCGCCGTGCCGCGTCGTCGGCCTGGCTGCCCCAGACGTTGTCGCGCAGCACGCGGCCGTGCTCGTCCTTCTGCGTGTCGGCATCGTGGGCCGCACGGAAGGTGGAGACTTCCAGCGTTTCGCCACCCTGCATGACGTGCACGATCTGGAAGCGGCGGCCGATCAGGCGCGAGCGGCGGAACACCGCCCGCACCTGTTCGGGGGTGGCATCGGTGGCAATGTCGAAGTCCTTGGGCGTGATGCCGGCGATCAGGTCGCGCACGGCGCCACCGACCACGTAGGCGCGAAAGCCGGCCTGTTGCAGTGCCTCGCAGGTGCGGCGCGCGCCGCTGGAAATCTGCTCGCGGCCGATGCCGTGCCGCGCGGGCGGAAGAACGGCCGGCCCGGCGGCCGGAGATGGGCCGGCACGGAAGACGCGGCGCAGGAGCTTGCGGATCATTCAGTGAAAAATTGTCGGAGGTGTGCTGGAAAGGCGGCAATGATAGCGGAAATCAAGGAACTAGCGCAGGCTGATCACCGGCCAGCCGCGGTCCTCGGCGTGCCGGCGCAGCGTTTCGTCCGGATCGACGGCGACCGGATCGCTGACCCGCTCCAGCAGGGGCAGATCGTTGAGGGAGTCGCTGTAGAACCAGCTGCGCCCGAAGCTGCCCCACCACAGGCCCAGCGATTCCAGCCAGGCTTCGACGCGGGCGATCTTGCCTTCGCGGAAGGCCGGCAGGCCGCGCGGCTTGCCGCTGAAGCGACCGTCCTCCTGGGCCGCGACGGTGGCGATCAGGTGACTGATACCGAACTCGCGGGCGATGGGGCCGGTGACGAAACTGTTGGTGGCGGTGACCAGGGCGACCAGCGCGCCTTGCTCCAGATGGCGTCTGACGAGTGCGCCGGCGGCGGGTGCGATGATGGGCCGGATGGCGTTGGCCATGAACTCCGCGTGCCAGGCGTCGAGCTGTGTCCGCGCGTGCCGCGACAGCGGCTTCAGCTGAAAGTCGAGAAAGGCGTGGATGTCCAGCGTGCCCGCCTTGTACTGCTCGTAGAACTCCTGGTTCTTGGCTTCCAGGACCTCCCGATCGAGGACCCCCTTGGCGATGAGGAATTGCGCCCACTCGAAGTCGCTGTCGCCGGCGAGCAATGTGTTGTCGAGGTCGAAGAGTGTGAGATCTGTCATCGCTCAACGCCGTTTAGTTCCAGGGATTTTTGCATCAGTTCGCGCAGCAGGGGCAGACTGGGCAGCCGTTTTTGCTCCAGGGATACGCGGTCGAGCAGGTCGATGGCGCCGAGCAGCGAAGGCAGATCGCGGCGACCGTGGCGCAACAGGTAATCGATCAATGTCTCTTCGAGCGGCATGCCGCGTCCCAGCGCGTGGCTCTTCAGCGCTGCTGCCTTCTCGCTGTCGGTCAGGGGTTTGACTTGATAGACCAGGGTGGCGCCGATGCGGGTACGCAGGTCCTCGCGCAGCTTCAGCAGCAGCGGCGGCTCGGGACCGGAGAGCAGCAGGGCCAGGCCGACCAGGCGGGCGGCGTTGAATATGCGGAAGAGGGTGATCTGTGCCGCATCGCTTAAGGCTTCGACGTCGTCGACGATGAGCAGTCCGCCTGGTGGTGGCGCCAGTTCGGGCCCGAGACGGGCGCCCTCGACGAAGAGCACCGGCCGTCTCGTGGCCTGGGCTTGCGCCTGCGCCGCGCGCAGGAGATGGCTGCGGCCGCTGCCCGGGGGACCCCAGACATAGATCTGGTCGAAGACACCCGGATCTGCCACCGCGGCGAGGCGCGCCAGAAGTTCGGCGTTGGCGCCGACGACGTAGTTGGCGAAGCTGGAAGTCTCTTCCGGCCCGATGTCGAGCAGCAATTGCCGCGGTGTCGTCACTCGCCGCCCCCCGTCTCCGGGCCGCGATAAAAATGGCTGGAGAGATAGGATTGGCGCAACTGGCGCAGACCCACCAGCAGGGCGGCGGATGCCGGCAGCGCGAGGAGGACACCAAAGAAGCCGAACATCTGGGCGAAGGCGAGGAGGGCAAAGATTACGGCTAACGGATGCAGGCCGATGCGCTTGCCGACCAGGAAGGGCGTCAGGACGAAGCTCTCGAGCGCCTGGCCGATGGCGTAGACCGCGAGCACGCCCAGCAGCGGACCGATGCCGGAAAATTGCGTCAGGGCCAGGAGCAGCGCCAGGGCCAAGCCCGTGGCGTAACCGAGATAGGGAACGATGACGAGGAGGCCAGTGATCAGGCCCACGGGCAAGGCGAAGGCCAGGCCGGCCAACCATAGGCCAAGGCTATAGTAGGCGGCGAGCAGCAGCATCACCACGATCTCGCCGCGCAGGAACTCGGCGAGCACTTCGTCGATCTCCCCCAGCATGTGCTTGGTGTGCGCGTGCCAGGGACGGGGGATGGCTGCGTCGATACGGGCGAGCAGGGGGTGCCAATCGCGCAACAGGTAGAACAGCACCACCGGTGCCAGCAGCAGATTGGCGACGATGCCAAATAGCGCCATGCCGCCAATGCGCAAGGAGTCGAGCAGCTTGCCGGCGAGCACCTGCGCGGTGTCGCGATGGTCGGCGAGCAGTTGCGACAGCGAGGCTAGGTCCAGCCGCACGCGGATGCCGAAGCGCTCCCGCAACCAGGGGAGGAGATGCTCATTCAGCGTGCGCAAGGCATCGGGCAGACGCGCAACCAGTTGTTGCGCCTCTTCCTGCAGCAGCGGCAGGAGGATCAGCACCAGGGCGGCGATGACGCCGGCGAGGAGCAGCAGGGTGAGGAGCACCCCGACCAGGCGGGGGATGCCAAAGCGCTCCAGGCGATCGACCAGCGGTGCGCAGATGTAGGCGATGATGGCGGCGAGCAGAAAGGGCGAGAGTATCGGCGCCAGAACGAAGAGCAGCGCCAATAGCGCCACGCCCACGGCTATCCAGAGCAAGGTTTGCAGGCGGTCGGCGCTTTCTGGGGTCATTTCCGGTAGAATTTATGGCTGCTGCGGCAAGGGCGCGCAAAGTAGATAGTAGCGCCGCCGTACAAAGATGACACTTTAGCCGCCAGCCCGCAGGAACTCAAATGGCTTACTCTTCTGCCCGGGGCGGTACGCCCCTCACCTATCGCGACGCCGGTGTGGATATCGACGCTGGCGATGCCCTGGTGGAGCGCATCAAACCCTTCGCCAAGCGGACCATGCGCCCGGAGGTGCTGGCCGGCATCGGTGGTTTCGGCGCGCTCTTCGAAATCTCGCGCAAGTACCGCGAGCCGGTGCTGGTCTCCGGCACCGATGGCGTCGGTACCAAGCTAAGGCTTGCTTTTCAGTTGAACCGGCACGACACGGTGGGCCAGGACCTGGTGGCGATGAGCGTCAACGACATCCTGGTGCAGGGTGCCGAACCCCTGTTCTTTCTCGACTACTTCGCCTGCGGCCGGCTGGATCTGGGTACCGCTGCATTGGTAATCGAGGGCATCGCGCGCGGCTGCGAACTGGCCGGCTGCGCCTTGATCGGTGGCGAGACGGCGGAGATGCCGAGCATGTATCCGGACGGCGAATACGACCTCGCGGGCTTCGCCGTCGGCGCCGTGGAAAAGTCGCAGATCATCGACGGCAAGCGCATCGCTGCCGGCGACGTGGTTCTCGGACTGGCCTCCAGCGGCGCCCATTCCAATGGTTATTCACTGATCCGCAAGATCCTCGAGCGCGCCGAAGTCGGCGCCGCCGAGTTTGGCGCCGACTTCCACGGCCTCTCCTTCGCCGACGCCCTCATGGCGCCGACGCGCATCTACGTGCAACCTCTGCTGGCGCTGATGCGCGAACTGCCGGTGAAGGGGCTGGCGCACATCACCGGTGGCGGTCTCACCGGCAACGTGCCGCGCATCCTCCCCGAGCAGTTCACGGCGCGCCTGACCCGAGCGAACTGGCCGTTGCCGCCGCTGTTCCAGTGGCTGCAGCGGGCCGGTCAGGTGACGGATGCCGAGATGCACCGCGTCTTCAATTGCGGTATCGGCATGGTGGTGGTGGTGGCGCCGGAACACCAAGGAACCGCGATGGAACTGTTGCGGGCGGCTGGTGAACAGGTCTACGCCATTGGCAGCATTGAGCCGCGCGGGGCTGGCGAGGAACAGACGACGGTGGCCTGATCAGCATTCTGGCACGCTATTCGCTCTAGAAGGCATGCACGTCTTTTCGTTTGGAGCTGATCATGCCCGTACTTCCAAGTGGCCGCCGGATAGAGTTTTCCCTGGATCGCTTTCACGCGCTGCTGGGGCGGATGGACGGCGATCAGGCGCGACGGATTGCCGAAACGCTGCACCATCCCGACGACCTGCTGCCCGTTCTCGACGCTGTGCATTTCGCACTGGAAGACGGCAGGCCCTACTTCGCCGACTACGTTGCCGCCGATTGGATGCCCTGCGCGGCAGACTGGAGCCACGCAGATCGTCAAGCACTGCAGGCGTGGCTGGCCTCGGACGCGGCGCGCTTCCACCGTGCCGAGGCTATCGGCTATGTCAAGACGCTGCTGCTCGAGCGCCTGGACGGTCCCATGTCCTATCCCTACCTGATCGTCAATGACATCGTCCATCCGGGGGCGCACGAAGGCTTCAGGCTGCGGCAATAATTGCCGGAATCAGCCGGCGAGAAAGCGCTGGACCCGTTCCAGCGAGCGCTGGGCTGCATCTGCGGCGAGCGGGTCGATAATCTCCACGTGTTCCATTCTCCGCATCCAGGTCAACTGGCGCTTGGCCAACTGCCGCGTGGCGAAGATGCCGCGCTCCAGCAGTTTCGCTGAGGGAAGCCGGCCTGCTAGCGTTTCCCAGACCTGTCGATAGCCGACGCAACGCATCGCCGGCAGCGTCGGCTCGAGACGGTAGCGACGGCGCAAGCTCATGACCTCCTCGACCAGGCCCTGTTGCAGCATGGCCGCAAAGCGTTGCGCGATGCGCTCATGGAGCGCGCCGCGATCGGCAGGGGCGAGCGTCAACGACAGCAGGCGATAGGGTGGCGGCTGTTGCGTCTGCGCTGCAAAGAGTTGTCCCAGGGGCTGGCCGGTGAGACGCAGCAGTTCGAGCGCACGCTGGATGCGCTGTGCGTCGTTGGGGGATAGGCGCGCTGCGGTGTGATGATCGAGCTCGGCCAGGTCGGCGTGCAAGGCTGGCCAGCCGCGCGCGGCCGCATCAACGTCGATGGCGGCGCGCAGCGCCGGATCGGCCTCGGGCAGGTCGGCAAGACCTTCGAGCAAGGCTTTGAAGTAGAGCATAGTGCCGCCGACCAGGAAAGGCACCCGGCCATTTGCCGTTATCCTCGCCATCTCGAGCAGGGCGTCGTGGCGAAAGCGCGCCGCCGAGTAGCGTTCCTCGGGCGTGATCAGGTCGATCAGGGCGTGTGGAAACCGTGCCTGGGTCGCTGCGTCGGGCTTGGCTGTGCCGACGTCCATGCCGCAGAAGACCTGGGCCGAATCGACACTGATGATCTCCAGTGGCAGCTTCTCGGCGAGTTCCAGCGCCAGCTGCGTCTTGCCACTTGCGGTCGGACCGAGCAGGAGTATCGCTGGGGGAAGTGCTGAGTCGGCCGCGCCGTTCATCTGCCCCGCAGAAACAGCCTGTCGACATCGGCCAGCGGCAGTTGAATCCAGGTGGGCCGGCCGTGGTTGCACTGGTCGGCGCGCTCGGTCGCCTCCATCTCGCGCAGCAGGGCGTTCATCTCCGCGACGCTCAACTGGCGCCGCGCCCGGACCGCGCCGTGGCAGGCCATGGTGGCGAGCAGTTCGTTGCCGCGCGCGGCGATGACTTCGCTGGCCGGGTAGTCCCGAAGTTCGGCCAGAAGCGCCCGCACCAGGTCGGCGACGGCGGCGTTGGCGAGCAGGGCCGGCACGGTGCGCACCGCCAGTTCGCGCGGTCCCGCCGCGGCGACGTCGAAGCCGAGGGCGGCCAGCGCGGCGGCCTGCTCGGCGGCGGTCGCCATCTCCGCTTCGCTGGCGGACAGTAACGCGGGTACCAACAGAGCCTGGATCGCCGGCCTCTGGGCCAGGTCAGTCTTCAATTTCTCATACAGGATGCGCTCGTGCGCCGCGTGCATGTCGACCAGCACCAGACCGGTTTCGTTTTGCGCCAGGATGTAGATGCCGTGCAGCTGCGCCAGGGCGTGTCCCAGCGGTGGCGAGGTGGCGAATTCCCCGCCGGTGGGCGCACTCGGCCCGCGCGCGGCGGCGACGAAGTCGTAGTAGGCGGACACTTCGGGCTCGGAGGCCGTGCGCGGAGTCCCGCCCCCTGCTGCCAGGCGTAGCTGGTGCGGCGCCTGCCAGCGGGCGAATTGTGGTGAGGGCGTTGAGAGCGGCGTGGGTGTCGAGGGTGCGCCCGCGGACCGCTCCAGGGGGGCGGCCAGCGCTCGCTGCAAAGCGGTGAAGACGAAGTGGTGTATGCCTCGTGACTCGCGAAAGCGCACCTCTGTTTTCGCCGGGTGTACATTGACGTCTACCCCTGCCGGGTCGAGTTCGAGGAACAGGGCGTAGGCCGGGTGGCGGCTGCCGTGGAGAATGTCCGCATAGGCCTGGTGCACCGCGTGGGCGAGCAGGCGGTCGCGCACGAAGCGACCGTTCACAAACAAATACTGGGCGTCGCGGGAGGCGCGCGAGTAGGCGGGCAGGGCGGCGTAGCCGCTGAGACGCAGGTCGCCGGCGTTGAACTCCAGCGCTCTCGCGTGGCCGAAGAATTCTGCGCCGAGCACGGCCTGCGCGCGGCTTTCCGTGTCGCAGGCCGCCAACTGCTGCTTGGGCTTGCCGTTGTGGCTCCAGCGGAATCCGACATCGGGGCGCGCCAGGGCCATGCGCCGCAAGACCTCGTCGCAGTGCGCATACTCCGTTGCTTCCTGGCGCAGGAACTTGCGCCGGGCCGGGGTGTTGAAGTAGAGGTCGGCGACCTCGATCTGCGTGCCGTGGCCGAGCGCTGCCGGGGCGACGGACAGGTTGGTGGCGCTGATGCGCCAGGCGTGGCTGGCGCTGGCATGGCGGCTGGCCAGCGCGAGCCTTGCCACAGACGCGATGGACGCCAGCGCTTCGCCGCGAAACCCATAGGACGCAACCCGCTCGAGATCGGAGAGGCTGGCGATCTTGCTCGTTGCATGGCGCGCCAGGGCGAGAGCGAGATCCTCGCGGGCGATGCCGCCGCCGTCGTCAGTGACGCGGATCAGTCTGACGCCGCCTTCCTGCAGATCGACCGAGATGTCTCGGGCGCCGGCGTCGAGGCTGTTCTCCAGCAATTCCTTGAGCACCGAGGCGGGACGCTCCACCACTTCGCCGGCGGCGATCTGGCTGATGAGAAGTTCCGGCAGAGGCTTGATCGCGTTCATCGCCGACGATTATAGACCGACGGTTCCGGTAGAATTCCCGCCTCCCGCGCCTGCTCTCCGCCTTGCATGGAATTCTTCGCCCAGCTTCTCGATATCGCGCTGCACCTCGACCGGCATCTGGTGCTGTTGTTGCCCGCGCTCGGCGTCTGGGTATACGCCGTCCTCTTCCTCGTCATCTTCGCCGAGACCGGTCTGGTCATAACGCCCTTCCTGCCCGGCGACTCCCTGCTCTTTGTCGCAGGGGCGCTGGCGGCAGCCGGCGGCATGGATATCACCCTGCTCTGTGCCACGCTCTGGGTCGCGGCTGTCGCTGGCGACAACACCAACTACTGGATAGGACGGATCGTCGGGCCGCGCGCCTTCCGCTGGGAACGCTCGCGCCTGTTCAACCCCGCGGCCCTGGCGAAGACCCAGGCGTTCTACGAACGGCATGGCGGCAAGACCATCGTCATCGCCCGCTTTCTGCCCATCGTGCGCACCTTCGCGCCCTTCGTCGCCGGCATCGGGCGCATGGACTATCTGCGCTTCCTGCCCATCGATTGTGCCGGTGGCGCCCTGTGGATAGGCGCTATGACCCTGGCCGGCTATTGGCTGGGCAACTTGCCCTTCTTCAAGCAGAACCTGTCGCTGGTCATCGTCGCCATCATCGCTATTTCCCTGCTGCCGGCGCTTATCGCTTGGGCGCGTCGAGCCAGGCGCCCAGCCCCTGGGCGTTGAGTTCTAGGTCCCACTTGAGCTGGGACATCAAGGCCTCGCCCGTGAGCATCCAGCCCTGACTCTCCGCCTCGCGCCGCGCCACTTCGGCGACCCCGGCCACCAGGCGCTGGTGGCGATCGGCGGCGCCGCGCGCGGCGAGCGCCACTGCTGCGTGAGCGTCTATCAGCCGGTGCAGATCGGCGCTCAAGCGCGGGATCTCGGTCACCTGGCTGAAATGGGTGACGTAGATCGCCTCGGGTTGGTAGCTGGCCAGCAGGTCGACCGAACGGTGCAGGGCCGGCGGATCGAACTGCACCGGCGTCGTCGAGGGAAAAACGAAGCAGCGGCCGTCGCGATCCCAGCAGCGGTAGGACAGTCCAAAGGTATCACCGGCAAAGATGTGGCCACTGCGGCCATCGACGATGCAGTGATGGTGGCGGGCGTGGCCCGGGGTATCGAGAAAAGTCAGTTTGCGTCCGGAAAGCGCCAACGCCATGCCGTGCTGGGTTTCGATCAGGCGTTGCGGGTCCACGGGCAATATCTCGCCGTACATCTTCGCTGCGGTTTGCGCGCCATAGACCTCTATGGTGCTGGCGATCAGGCGCGAAGGGTCGATCATGTGGCGGGCTCCGCGCGGGTGTACGACGAGCTTGGCCTGGGGCAGGCGACTCAGCAAAGCCCCGACGCCGCCGGCGTGGTCAAGATGGACGTGGGTGGCGATCACGTAATCGACCTGCTCGGGAGCTATGCCCAGGTGTTCGAGCACGGCCATCACCCGGGGAACGCTGTCATTGTTGGCGCTATCGATGAGCGCCGCGCGTCCCTCCTCGACCACGAGGTGCACGGCGTTCATCTGGGACATGACCAGGCCGGAATCTATGGCGTAGATGCCGTGATCGTAGCGGGTCAGGATGTCCATGTGTTTGTCGCGGCGGCTGAGGGGCGTAGGATAGCAACAGCCGGTCGGCACGGGTTGCGCTATGATGCGCGCTGGCGGCGGCGAGGCGGTTGTCTTCCCTCCGACCCTGTTCATTCTGTTCTTGCGTTCACTCAAAATGAAGTCCGTCGTTATCCTCATCTCCGGCCGCGGCAGCAATCTTCTGGCCCTGCTTGAAGCCCAACTGCCCGGGCGCATCACCGCCGTCATCAGCAACCGCCCCGAGGCAACGGGACTGGAATTGGCGCGAAGCCACGGCGTTGCAGCGGTCTCGCTGGACCACCGGCGCTATCCTAGCCGCGAGGAGTTCGATCTGGCGCTGGCTGCGGAGGTCGATCGCCAGGGCGCCGACCTGGTCGTGCTCGCCGGTTTCATGCGCATACTCGGCGATGCCTTCGTGCGCCGCTACAGCGGGCGCCTGCTCAACATCCACCCCTCCCTGCTGCCCGTGTTCCCGGGCCTGGATACGCACGCCCGGGCGCTGGCTGCCGGCGTCAAGATTCACGGCGCGAGCGTGCATTTCGTCACCCCGGCACTCGATTCCGGCCCCATCGTGATCCAGGCCGCGGTGCCGGTATTCGGCCACGATGATGAGCAGACGCTGGCGGCGCGCGTGCTGGCGCAGGAGCACAGGATTTACCCGCAGGCGGTGCGCTGGTTCCTCGAAGGCCGCCTCGAGCTGACGGCGACCGGGCGGGTTGTATTGCGCGACGAGGGAGAGGCCAGTGCATCCCTGATCGCCCCGGCGCTCGGCTGAACGCCGAGGCTGGCAGTCATGCAGCGGTCGCGCCTAGTCTTGGGTCTGACCCTGTCGCTGCTCATGCACCTGGCGCTGTTGCTTGCCCCGGCGGCACTGTTTTCCAGGCTGTTGCCGCCCTGGGAGTCGACACCGCCACCGGCTGAAATCGAGGCTCGGCTGCGTCCGATGCCGCGGCCGCAACTGGCGCCAGCCCATACGCCGCGGAAGCGCGCGCCCAGGCAGACGCCGTTGCCGTCTCCATCCCCATCTCCATCTCCATCGCCATCTCTGTCTCCGCCATTGCCAGACGCGCTGCCGGCGCCTCCCGAGGCGCCAGCGCCAGTCCCCTCGACGCCCCAGCCTCCGCCGCCAACCGCCGCGCCCGAAGCGCAAGGGCTTGCGCCAGCCCCCGCCGAACCCGAGGCGCCGCCGGGCATTGAACTGCCGCGGGCCGGGCGCATTCAATTCGCCGTGACTCGCGGCGACCATGGCTTCGTGGTTGGCCGCGCCGTGCATCGCTGGCGTCACGATGGCACTCGCTACGAAATCAGCAACCTCACCGAGACCACAGGACTGGCAGGGCTCTTCCGACCAGTGCGCATGGTCCAGGCGAGCGAAGGCGAAGTCAGCGGCACCACATTGCAGCCGCGCGAATACCGTAGCGAGCGTGACGGCAAGCTGGTCGACGCGGCGCGCTTCGACTGGCCTGGTGGCAGGGTCAGCTATGCTGGTGACCGGACTGCACCGCTGGTGGCAGGCGCGCAGGACATGCTCTCCGCCTTCTATCAGCTCGGCCGGCAGGCGGTCGAGGGCGGAGTCGAGATGGCCCTGACGACCGGCAAAAAATTCGAAACCTATCGCTTCGTCGTCCTAGGCGAGGAAAAGCTGACCCTGCGCTTCGGCGAAGTGCGTACCATCCACCTGAAGAGCGGCGGCGAGCCGGGCCGCGATGCCACCGAGGTGTGGCTGGCGCCAACGCTGCGTGGTTTGCCGCTGAAGATCCGTTACACCGACCGCAACGGCGACGCCTTCGAGCAGATCGCCGAGGAAATCGAGTTCGATGACAACCCCGCGGCATTGGCCGAGAAACCCTAGAAACATGACCCTACGCATCACCAGCAGCATGATAGACGCCGCCGTGCTGGCGTTGGACCAGTTGCTCCGCTTCGAGCAGCCGGCCGATGCGGCGCTCTCGGCCTTCTTCCGCGAAAGGCGCCAACTGAACGGGCGCGAGCGCAGCTTCATCGCCGAGACGGTCTACACCGTCCTGCGCCGGCGCCGTCTGCTGGTGAAACTGGCGCCGAATGCCACAGCCAGACAGCTGGTGCTGGCGGCTCTGACGCGTATCGACGGTCGGTCGCAACGTCAATTGGGCGCGGCCATCAGCGCCGCCGACGGCGAATGGCTGGAGGCGCTACGCCAGCAGCCGGAGCCGAGCTTGAGCTTCGCCGAGCAGACCGATTTCCCCGACTGGTTGGTTGAGCGCCTGCTCCTCCACGCCTCCCAGGACGAGGTCCTGGCGTTGGCGCGCGCCCTCAATCACAGCGCACCCTTGGACCTGCGCGTGAACACGCTCAAGGCCAAGCGCGAGGAGGTGCTCGCGAAGTTTGCCGCCGAAGGTATTGCGGCATTTCCCTGCCGCTATTCCCCGATCGGGATCCGCCTCAAGGAGAAGCCGGCGCTGCAACGTCATCCGCTCTATCTCTGCGGGGATGTCGAGGTGCAGGACGAGGGTAGCCAGCTCTTGGGCTTTCTGTTGGCGCCCAAACGCGGGGAGTTGGTGGTGGACTTCTGCGCCGGCGCGGGCGGAAAGACCCTGCTTCTGGGCGCGATGATGCGTTCCAGTGGTCGCCTCTACGCCTTCGACGTTGCGGACAAGCGCCTGGCCAAGATGAAGCCCCGACTCGCCCGCGCCGGCTTATCGAACGTTCACACCGTGCGTCTCAGCGGCGAGAACGACACCCACGTGAAGAGGCTGGCAGGCAAGATCGATCGCGTTCTGGTCGATGCCCCCTGCAGCGGTTTGGGCACCCTGCGCCGCAACCCGGACCTGAAGTGGCGACAGAGTCCGGCTGCCATAGATGAACTGCAGCGCAAGCAGGCCGCCATCCTCGCTTCGGCAGCGCGCTTGGTGAAGCCTGGCGGGCGACTCGTCTATGCCACCTGCAGCATCCTGCGCGAGGAGAACGAGGACGTCGTCGACGCCTTCCTCGGCAAGCACGGCGAATTCTCCCGCCTCAACGCCGGCGCATTGCTCGCGGAGCAGGGCATCAGCATAGCTTGCGGTGAGGACCTGCACCTGTCGCCCCAGGAGCACGCGACCGACGGCTTCTTTGCCGTGGCGCTGCAGCGCGCGCTCCGAGACTGAGCTATGCCGTTCCCGACAGAACAGTTGGAAGCAGGTCCTTTCAGATGATCATCGACCTCTGGCGCGATCTCACTCAGCCTGATGTCTTCTGGCAGATAGGGGTGCTGCTGCTGTGCCTCGCTGCCGCGTGGCTGGTCGATCGCCACCTGGCGCAACGCGGGGTCAGTACGGTACGCGCGCTGCGCATTGGCCAGGGTGGGCTGCAACGCTTGAGCTTCCCTCTGGTGGCGCTGTTGCTTCTGGCACTGGCGCAACTGCTCCTGAAACCCTGGATCCATACGCGCCTGCTGGCCCTGGCGTTGCCTCTGGCGGCCTCGCTGGCGGTAATCCGCATCGTCTTCTACGTGCTGCGCCAGGCGCTCGGCAAGTCGAGCGCGCTGGCCGCCTTCGAGCGGCTGTTCGCGTTCGTCGTCTGGGCGGTGGTGGCCTTGCACATTGTCGGTTTGCTGCCTGACCTGATCGCCATGGTGGAAGAGGTCAGCTTCTCTGTCGGCAAACAGAAACTCAATCTCTGGCTGGTGCTGCAAGGTCTGGTGACGCTGCTCGTCACCCTGGTCGTGGCGCTCTGGCTGGCTGGCCTGGTCGAGGCGCGACTGGCCCGCGCCCGAGAACTCGATGCCAACCTGCGCACCGTGTTCAGCCGCCTCGCCAAGGTCGCTCTGCTGACGCTGTCGGTGCTGGTCGGACTGCCGCTGGTGGGCATCGACCTGACCACCCTCTCGGTATTCGGCGGTGCCCTCGGCGTTGGCCTTGGCTTTGGCCTGCAAAAGATCGCCAGCAACTACGTCTCGGGTTTCATCATCCTGCTCGACCGCTCGATCCGCATCGGCAACATCATCAGCGTTGGCGCCGAGCGCGGCCAGGTGACCCAGATCACCACGCGCTACACGGTGCTGAAGAGCCTGTCCGGCGTCGAAGCCCTTGTCCCCAACGAGATTCTGGTCGGCTCGGTGGTGCAGAACGAATCCTTCAGCGATCCGCGCATCAGCGTTATGCTCCGTGTTCAGGTGGCCTACGATGGCGATGTCGAACTGGCCCTGCGTCTGATGTGTGAGGCTGCGGCGCAGCAGGCCCGGGTCTTGTCCGAGCCGCCGCCCAAGGCCTTTCTCCTCGCCTTCAAGGATTCGGGCATGGATCTCGAATTGTGTTTCTGGATCGGCGACCCGGAAAAGGGTTCGCAGCAGATCCGCTCCGACATCAATCTGGCAATACTCCGCGCGTTCGTCGCCGCGGGCATCCAGATCCCCTATCCGCAGCGGGAAGTGCGCCTGATCGGGGCCTAGGCCTAGCGCGGCTATTTCTCGCAAGGTGGCGAACTGTTGAGACTTTGGCCACTCTAATGGACTCGCTAGCTTCCCCTCCTTGAAAGGAATCCCGTCGCATGTTTTCTGGTCTGATCGAACTACCCTGGTGGGGTTACGTCGTCGTCACGCTGGGGCTCACCCACCTGACCATAGCCGCGGTGACGATCTTCCTTCACCGCCACCAGGCGCACCGGGCGCTCGAACTTGGACCTTTGCCGAGCCATGTGTTCCGCCTCTGGCTGTGGTTGACCACCGGCATGGTGACCAAGGAGTGGGCCGCCATTCATCGCAAGCATCACGCCAAGTGCGAGACGGCGGAAGATCCCCACAGCCCTCAGGTGCTAGGTCTGAACCCCGTTCTCTGGGGCGGCGTGTTCCTCTACGTCAAGGAGGCGAACGTCGCTGCCACCGTAGCGCGCTACGGCCATGGCACACCCGACGACTGGCTCGAGCGCAAGATCTACACGCCACTGCACAAGTTCGGGATCGTCATCATGTTGGGCGTTGATTTGCTGCTCTTCGGCCTGCTGCCGGGCAGCCTGATCTGGGGCGTACAGATGGTCTGGATTCCCTTCTGGGCGGCGGGTGTCATCAACGGCATAGGCCATTATTGGGGATACCGCAATTTCGTCAGCGCCGACGCCAGCACCAACATCCTGCCCTGGGGCATACTCATCGGCGGCGAGGAATTGCACAACAATCATCATGCGTACGCCACCTCAGCCAAGCTGTCGAACAAGTGGTACGAGTTCGACATAGGCTGGGCCTACATACGCCTCATGGAAGTCACCGGTCTAGCGCGTGTCAAGAGGCTGGCGCCCGTCCCCAGGCTGGGCGAGGTTCGCCCGACGGTCGACGGCCAGACACTCGAAGCTATCATTACCCATCGCTACGACGTGCTGGCAAAGTATGTCCGGACGCTGAGGCGGGTGGCGACGAAGGAGATGGCTATGCTCAAGCTCGACGGCGGCGACAGCCGGGTGCTGCGTCGTTGGCTGGCATTGAAGGCGCTGGGCGGCGCAGAATTGGATAGGCTGACAGCAGCGGCGGGAAAGAGCGAACTGCTGGACAAGTTGTTCGCCATGCGCGCGGACTTGGAGGCGTTGTGGGCGCGCTCCACGGCGACCCAGGAGCAACTGCTCGCAGAATTACGCCTATGGATACACCGCGCAGAGCAGAGCGGCATTGCGCAGTTGCAGGAGTTCTCGCTGCGCCTGCGCAGCTACGCGGTGCAGCAATAAAAAGCCCGCGCTGCTGCCAGCGCGGGCTTCGTTTCCGGCGAACGCGTCGCCCAGCGGCCCTTTACTTCAGCTTGGTTTCCTTGTAGGCGACGTGCTTGCGCGCCTTCGGATCGTACTTGAGCATCTCCAGCTTTTCTGGCGTGGTTCGCTTGTTCTTGGTAGTGGTGTAGAAATGGCCGGTACCGGCCGTGGACTCTAGCTTGATTTTTTCGCGTCCGCCTTTAGCCATGATTTTCTCCGTTCAGGTTGCGGCAGCGCTCAGACGGCTTCGCCGCGGCTCTTCAGCTCGGCGAGGACGACAGCGATGCCTTTCTTGTCGATGGTGCGCAGGCCGGCGTTGGAGACGCGCAGCCTGACCCAGCGGTTCTCATCCTCCAGCCAGAAGCGGCGATTTTGCAGATTGGGCAAAAAGCGGCGCTTGGTTCTATTGTTGGCGTGGGAAACGTGGTTTCCTACCATCGGGGCCTTACCCGTGACTTGGCAAACGCGGGACATGGGGATCGCTCCAAAAATCGCTGTAGCAAAGCCGCGCATTATAGCTGGCAAGACGGGAAAAGTTCAAGTGGCACGTTTCGCGGGGATTCCGGGCGCCTGCGCGGGCGCTAAGGTTTTCCCTAGGGGCCAAGCAGGGGAAACAACTGCTTGAGCCCCAAGGCTATCATATCGATGGCGATTCCGGCGAGCAGGAAGCCGGTGAGCCGTTCGATCACGTTGAGCTTCGCCGGGGTCAGCCAGTACTGGGTCCTGCCGGCGAAGTGGAAGGTCGCCCAGGTAATAGCCCCGACCAGGGCGCAGGGTATCATCGCCAGAGCGAGGTCCGAGCCCCGCAGTGGAGCGCCGTGGCTCATCATGTACGACAGCGCCGCCGGACCGGCGAGCAGCGGTATTCCCAGGGGGACGATGCCGAAGCCGTGGCGGTCCGCGGCGGCGCGGGCCTCCGCCTCAGTCTGCTTTACCACCTTTTCCTGACCGAGCACCATGGCGATGGCCAGGATCAGCACGATGATGCCGCCGCCAACCCGCATGCCACCCAGGGTCAGGCCGAGAAGGCCGAGTATCTCGGTGCCGAACAGGCCGGCGATGATCAGTGCGACTGTCACGGTTAGGCCGAGAAGTCGGGCGTAGCGGTACTGCGCTGCTGGCGCTAGACCCTCCGTCGCCTGAAGGAAGAGCGGAATGAGGCCGAAGGGTTCGACAAGCGCCAACAGGGTCACCGTTTGCTTGAGCAGCGTCGCGATCAACAGACTTCCCTCAATGTCGCCGTGGTGCGTAGGTCCGCTCAGGAGTGGCCGGTGCTGCCAAAGCCGCCGGCACCCCGATCGCTGGCCGCGAATTCCTCGACGATGTTGAAACCCACCTGCAGCACTGGCACGACGATCAATTGCGCCAGGCGGTCGAGCGGATTCAAGGTAAAGGTCTCTTTGCCGCGGTTCCAGGTCGAAATGAAGATCTCGCCCTGGTAGTCGGAGTCGATCAGTCCGACCAGATTGCCGAGGACGATGCCGTGCCTGTGGCCGAGACCCGAGCGCGGCAAGATCATCGCCGCAAGCCCGGGATCGGCGATGTGGATGGCGATCCCGCTGGGTACGAGTTGGGTCTCGCCTGGATGTATCTTCACCGGCGCATCGATGCAGGCGCGTAGGTCGAGACCAGCGGCGCCCGCCGTGGCGTATTGCGGCAGGTAGGATCCGCCCGGGTCCTTGAGGCGCGGATCGAGGATCTTGAGATCGACGCGATGCATCAGCGGCCTCTAAGCAGTTCGGCGATGTGGGCGACGATGCGTCGCGCCACCTCCAGCTTGGGAGCGGTCGGCAGCGTATGACTGCCTGAGGCATCGAAGAGGATGACGCTGTTGTCGTCGCCGCCCAGCCCATCCTGCACCAGGTTGCCCACCACCAGCGACAGGTTCTTGGCGATCCGCTTGGCTTCGGCGTATTGCGCCAGATTTCGGCTCTCGGCGGCAAAGCCGACGCAAAACGGCGGCTGGGGCAACGCCGCCACCTCGGCGAGGATGTCGGGATTGGGAACCAGTGACAACTCCAGTCCAGCGCTGCCCTTCTTGATCTTGTCAGCGGCCTCTGTTGCGGGCCGGTAGTCGGCGACCGCCGCCACGGCGATGAAAATGTCCTGCCCGGGCAGAGCCGCGAGTACCTGGGCACGCATCTCAAGTGCGCTCTTCACATCGGTGCGCTCGACGCTCCGCGGCGTGGGCAGCGCTACGGGTCCGGACACCAGCTTGACCACCGCGCCCGCTTCCTGGCAGGCGCGCGCCAGCGCGTATCCCATCTTGCCAGAGCTGGCATTGGTGATTGAGCGCACCGGATCGATCGCTTCCATGGTGGGTCCTGCGGTGAGCAGTACGCGTCGACCGGCCAGCAATTTCGGTTGAAAGAAGCCGGCCAATTCTTCGAACAGTTCCTCGGCCTCGAGCATGCGCCCCGGCCCGACTTCGCCGCAGGCCTGATCGCCGCTGGCCGGACCGAGCACGGTGACACCGTCCTCGTCAATTTGACGCAGATTGCGCCGCGTCGGTGCCTGCTCCCACATCTGCCGGTTCATCGCCGGCGCCACCAGGAGGGGGCATTCGCGCGCCAGGCACAGGGTCGCGAGCAGATCGTCGGCCAGACCCTGAGCCAGCTTGGCCAGGAAATCGGCGGTGGCCGGCGCCACCAGGATGGCGTCGGCGCCACGGCTGAGTTCGATGTGCGCCATGCCGCCGCTTGCTCTCTCATCCCAGAGCTCGCGCCATACCACCCGCCCGCTGAGCGCCTGGAAAGTCGCCGGGCCGACGAAGTGGGCGGCGGCGGCGGTGAGAACGACGTCCACTGTCGCACCCGCCTTGACCATCAGGCGCGTCAATTCGGCGGTCTTGTACGCGGCGACACCGCCGGTGACGCCGAGCACGATGCGTCTGCCTGAAAGCTCGTCCATGACGTTAGAATATAGCGCAATATCACGCGAGGCGTCATTCTACCCCATGCCTATCAGCGATTGGCCCGAACAGGAACGCCCGCGCGAGCGGCTGCTGAGGCACGGCGCGGCCGCGCTCTCCGATGCCGAACTGCTCGCGATCTTCCTGCGCGTCGGGGTCAAGGGCAAGAGCGCGGTCGACCTGGGGCGCCACCTATGTGCGCGATTCGGCTCGCTGCGCCGCCTGTTGGGCGCCGAAGAGGGCGAATTGACAGCCGTGCCGGGCATCGGCCGCGCCAAGCTGGCGCAATTGCGTGCGATCCTGGAAATGGCTAGGCGCGCGCTTCACGAGGAAGTGGCGGCGAAGGATTTCTTTGCGGCTCCTGCCGCGGTGCGCGACTGGTTGCGCTTGAGACTATCCAACCAGGCGTACGAATCCTTCGTCGCCCTCTGGTTGGACGCACAGCATCGGCTCATCGCCGATGAGGAATTGTTTCGCGGCACCCTGACGCAGACGGCGGTGTACCCCCGCGAGTTGGTCAAGCGAGCGTTGGCGCGCAACGCCGCCGCGGTTATCTTCGCCCACAATCATCCTTCCGGCGTCGCCGAACCGTCGCGTGCCGACGAGGCCTTGACCGTGGCGCTGAAGCAGGCGCTGGCGCTGGTCGACGTGAAAGTGCTGGACCACTTCATCGTCGCCGGTAATGCTCCGCCCATGTCCTTCGCCGAATCGGGACTTCTTTGATATGTGGAGTACCGGCGTGCATTTCCGCAAGGAATGTACGCCGGCTCTGCTTTAACTCCACATAGATTTTCCGGCATAGTGTTTCGCCCCCAACTACGCCTTTGG